>Ga0207682_10000149_pt1 | contig 31555 bp, 30 predicted proteins | sample KBSM63metaG_FD_184332 | JGI IMG/M metagenome (GOLD analysis project Ga0207682, IMG submission 184332) | Miscanthus rhizosphere microbial communities from Kellogg Biological Station, Michigan, USA - KBS M6-3 metaG (SPAdes) (version 2) | ecosystem: Host-associated > Plants > Roots > Rhizosphere >... | reverse complement strand
CGCTGCCGTCGAGCTGGCCGCGGGCGTAGAAGAAGCTGCCGTTCTGCAGCGACGCCTCGGGCGAGAAGCGGGCCGAAAGGCGGAAGCCCCGGGTCGGGTCGAGCAGGTCGTTCGAGCCGTCATAGCCGAGATAGGCGGGAATGGCGCCGATGAAGAAGGTCCGCCGCCGGGTCATGCCGCTGGCGAGATCGACGTCGCGCTCGTCGGTGGCGACCAATTCGGCGCCGGCCGACCAGGTCCAGGCCTTCTGCCAGATGATGTTCGATTGCCGCTCGATGCCGAAGGCGACTGTGGCCATGCGCGCGTCGAAGGCCGGCCGGTCGACATGGCTCAAGGCGACCTGCGCGTTCAGCACCTGGTCGCGGCGCATGAAATTGTTGCGCCTGAGGATCGCCGAGACCAGCTGCTCGCGCGTCCCGGCGACGCCGCGGAAGGTGACCGCGCCCTCGGGCGGCAGCAGGTTGCGATGCTGCCAGCTGAGCTCGAACCTGACCCCCTCGCCGGTGCCGTAGCCCGCCTCGCCGGCGACGGTGCGCATCGGCGCCGGCTCGATCGCGACGGCGAGGTCGACGAGGTCGGTGCCTTCGCGCGCCACCGGGCGGATCGACACCGTGGAGACCAGACCGGTCGCGACCAGGGCCTGGCGCAAATCCTCGATCCGCGCCGCGCGGAACGGCTCGCCCTCGCGGAAGCGGGCGATGGTCTCGAGATGGCTCGCGCTGAACAGCGGCCGGCCTTCGACGATCACCCCGCCGAACCGCCGCGTTCCGGCCGGCCGCACCGGCAGGATCAGGGTCGCGGTGCGGGTCTCGTGGTTGATCTCGACCTCGGCGGTGCCGACCTCGGCGAAGGCATAGCCGCGCGCGCCGAGCGCCGCCCTGAGCGCGGCTTCCGCCTCGCCCACTTTGGCGGCGTTGATCGGTTCGTCGACCGCGATGCCGAACGCCGCGCGCAAGGCCGCGGCATCGGCCGCGGCGGCCTCGTCCAGTCCCGGCAGGCTGACCTCGGTGAAGCGGTAGACCGGGCCCGGCTCGACGCTGAGCGTCACCAGGAAGGCGTTCGGGCCGGCCGCGTCGACCGCGGTGCGCACCGCCGCGTCGAAATAGCCGTAGGAGCGCAGCAGCTCGCCCAGCAATTCGCCGTCGGCGCGGGCGCGGCGGTCGATCTGGGCGGCATTGGCCGGCTGCTCGCGATATTCCTCCAGCGTGGAAAGGGTGCGGAACTGGACGAGCATGGCCGCCACGTCCTCGTTGTCCAGCCCCTCGATCCGGTAGGCATAACTCCTGGCCGCGGCGGCGTCGGCGACATTGGCGTTGGGCAGGTCCGGGATGACGTCGCCCTGCTCGGCCGCCATGTCCGGCCAGTCGACGCCGAGATCGGGCCAGGGCTCGAGCGGCGCCGACGGGTCGAGCGGCTGGTTCGCCGCGTCGAGCGGGTCGGGCTGCGGGCGCGGCTGCTCCGCCGTCTGCGCCCGGGCAGCGGTGGAACAGAGGATGAGGGCCAGAACGGCCGGCAAGGCGGCCGCGCGCCGCCCCGCAACGGCTTGCAACATGTGAAGGACGCTAGCCGCCGCCGCTCTGGGGCGCCAGAGCGGAATTCGGCTTATTTCTCAGTGAATCGCAGCCGCGGCGCACTTCGGCCCACCGCCTCCCCTCCCCTTGTGGCGAGGGGATTGGCGGCTCACGCCGGAGCCGGTTTAATGAATCGCCTGGCCGGTCCGCTCGCTCGACGAAAGCAGCTGGATCATCCGCTCGACCTGGCGCCAGCGGCAGAAATGGGGGACGTTGCCGAGGCCGCGGCTGCGCCGCGCGCGCGCCGCCGCCTCGTCCGCGGCGTAGACTCCGAACCGGTCGATCAGCGCCGACGCGTCGGCCACGGCCGACGGATCGGCAATGTAAAGGCTGTGTTCCAAGGCTTTCCTCGACTTGTGTCGTTGTTGGAGCGCCCTAGCAGCCACTCCCTTTCGAAATGGCCGACGGTGATGCTCAACGCGCCGTAAACCAGAAATCGCGGCACTGGCGCTCCGCCCATGCCGCTGGCAAGGGAGCGGCATGGACCCGAACCGACCGACTCCGCTCGCCGGCGGCTGCCTGCTCGCCGTCGCCGTGCTCGGCGGTGTCGTCGTCGGCTCGGTCAAGGGTCAGCCGAGCATCGGCTTCCTCGCCGGCCTGGGCGCCGGCCTGGTGCTGCTCCTGCTGGTCTGGCTGTTCGATCTGATGCGGCGCTAGATTCAGAACTCATCCCCGGCGAAAGCCGGGACCCATGAACACCGACTATCGAAGAGAGGCGAACGCAGCCTCGCCCGCATTTCGCCCTCCGAGTTCATGGGTCCCGGCGTTCGCCGGGATGATTCTTAATTAACTCCGGGCCCTAACCCAGCCGCCGGCCCGTCCAGACCACCCGGCCGACGATCTCGACCGCGGCCGGATCGCAATCGGGCCAGCCGGGATAAGCGGGATTGTCGCTGCGGATCGAGACGGTGCGCGCCGCCGGGTTGACCGCGAGCCGCTTCACCACCAGCGCGCCCTCGATCCTCAGCACGTAGATGCCGTCGCGGACTCGATCGGCGCCGTCGCCGCGGTCGACGAGGATGTCGTCGCCGTCGGCGAGCGTCGGCGCCATCGAATCGCCGGCGACGCGGATGATCGACAATTCCTCGGGCTTGCCCCGCGCCAGCCCTCTCAGCCAGGCGGGGTCGAAGGCGATATGCGCCTCGCCCCGTTCGTCGCCGTCGAAGGCGCCGGCACCGGCCGAGGCGCCGATGTCGAGGCTGGGCACCGCGACCATCGCCCGGGAATCCGCCGGCCGCTCGGGCCCGCCGAGCAGGCTCTCCTCCACGCCGAAATAGCGGGCGAGCAGATGCCGGTCCTGCTCGGCCAGCCGCTTCGGGCTGCCGCGCTTGATATATTGCTGGATGTAGGCGGGGTTGCGGCCGAGCAACCGCGAGAGGCCGGCATAATCCTCCCCCCGTTCCGCGATCAGCCGCGCCAGCGCGGTGCGTCCAGCTTCGTCCGCCATATTTGCTCCAATATAGATAGGATTTATCCTAGACAAGTAGGAAATGTCCTCCGACAATGGAACAGATGAAGAACGGTGATTCGGAGACACCCATGTTGCTGCGCCAGCGGATCGAGCGCCATCTCAAGCGGACTCGAATGACCCCCACGCGGTTCGGCCGCGAGGTGGTTGGCGATTCGCACTTCGTATCCGATCTGAGAGAAGGCCGTGAACTGCGTGAAAGGACGTACGTCCGCGTCAAGGCGTGGCTCGACCGTCACGAGGCGGGCCGGCGATGAGCCGCCATGCCGCCGTCCAGCTCGAAAGGGCCCTGATCGTGAACTTCATGAACTTTGCGGGCAGGGTCACCCTCGAGGACATGGTGAGCCAGCCCTGGGCGAGCGTCACCTTTTCCGGCGCCCGTCACGGCTTCACGCTGCTGATGGAAGGCGAATCGGCCGGCGAGGCGGCCGCGGCCTTCCTGGCTGAGCTCGAGACTCGTGAGTTCGCGCTTCACGGTCACATATTGGCCGATCTCGCCATCGTCGGCGATCCTCGGATCCTCGCGAACGACTGCGTCAGCCTCAGCTTCGAAGCGCTGACGATCGAGGAAACGTGCTAGGATTGCCGCGAGGTCAGCCGCTGCAGGCTGTCGATCGCGCTCTGCAGCCGGTCGTCCCTCGCCTCCGGAAACACCTGCGGCGGCGCAGCCGGAGCGGCCGGCGCGGTGTCCTGGCCGGTGCGGGCCCGGGCGAGCCCCCGCTCGAGCCGCGCCATCAGCTCGTCCAGGCTCGCCGATCCGTCGACGGGAGGCGCCGGGGCGGGCTCGGGGCAAGCCTCGGGTTCGGGAATCGCGGCGACCTCGGGTTCGAGGTCGAGCGGTTCCGGCTCGGGCCGGGGAGCAATCGCCATCGGCTCCCGATGGAATTCGAAGGGTTCCGGCTCAGGCTGAGGAGCGACCGGCTCGGCTTCCCGATGAAATTCGAAAGGCTCCGGCTGAGCGGCGATATCCGGTTCCCACCGATCGTCGAGCGGCTGCGGCTCGGGCTCGAAGGCCACCGGCTCCGGCTCGAAGGCGATGCATTCCGGTTCCGGCTCCTGGGGGAAAGGCTCAGGCGCCCGGGCGAAGGCGGCGGCGTCCGCCTCGGCCTCGGTGGACTTCGTCCAGAGCGGCTTCGGCTCGACCGGCGGGGCTGGTTCGCCGAAGTCGCGCACGGCCGAGATCGGCCGGGGCGCGGGCGCGTCGGGGTGGAAATCGCGGCGGCGGGCGCGCGGCGTCTCCGGCTCGGCCGCTTCCCTGCCCTTCGAATCGAGGCCGGTCCGGTCGAGCAGGCGCAGCAGCACGAAGACCAGGCCGAAGACCAGCACCGCGCCGATCAGGCCGACGCCGATCCGCGCCTTGAAGCCGAGCGGCGGCTCGGCCGCCGACAGGATCGACGGCAGGCCGCTCGACCCGACCAGATCGGTGAGCAGATCGGCCGGCATGGCGAAAGCGAGGAAGGCGACCGCGACGGCGGCGAAGGCCGCCACCGGCAGGTCGAGCGCATTGCGGCCGACGCCGCGCACCGCATCCGAAATTGGCCTCGAAACGATCATAAAGCCTTGCCCGTAAGTCGTTGGTAGACAGGAGCATAACGGGAAATGTTTGACGACCAGTTACGCTCGCGCTCGACGAAGCGGCGGGCGGTGTCGCGCCGCTCCTCCCATTCGCCGCGCCGCTCGAACAGATCGGCGAGCGCATCGGCGAGCGCGGCCGGGTCGCCGGCCGGAAACAAGGTGCCCGTCACCTCGTCCTCGATGAGCTCGCGATGACCGCCGACGTCGGACGCGACGACCAGCTTGCGCTGCGCCATCGCCTCCAGCGGCTTCAGCGGCGTGACCAATTCGGTCAGCCGCATCGCCTTGCGCGGATAAGCGAGAATGTCGATCAGCGCGTAATAGCGCTCGACCTCCTCGTGCGGCACCCGGCCGGCGAAGCGGATCCGGTCGGCCGCCGGCGAGGCCGCGGCCTGCGCTTGCAATGCCGCCTCCATCGGCCCGCCGCCGACCAGCAGCAATTGCGCCGTCGGTCGCCGCTCGACGAGCAGGGGCATGGCGGCGATCAGATCGTCGAGCCCCTCATAATCGTAGAAGGAGCCGATGAAGCCGACCGTGTCGGCGCCCTCCAGGCCGAGGCTGCGCGCGAACGCCGCATCGGCCGCGGGCGGGCGGCCGAACAGGTCCATGTCGACGCCGTTGGGCGAGACCATGATCTTCTCGGCGTCGATGCCGCGCCGGATCAGGTCCTCGCGAAGCCCTTCGCAGATCACCGCCACCGCGTCGGCCTTGCGCGCCGCATAGGTCTCGAGCAGCCGGGTCAGCCGGTAGCGGGCCGAGCCTTCCCGCCCCGTGCCGTTGCCGACCGAGGCGTCCTCCCAGAAGGCGCGGATCTCGTAGACGAGCGGAATGCCGTGCCGCCGCGCGACCGGCAGCGCCGCCAGCGCGTCGAGCACCGGCGAATGGGCGTGGAGCTGGTCCGGCCGCCAGTCGCGCACCAGCGCATCGAGCCGGTCCGAAAGCGCCCTGATCTCGCGCCACTCGCCGAGCGGTGCCGGGGCGGGTGCGGGCTTGGGGGTGCGGTAGAAGGTGATCCCGTCCACCACTTCACGAGCGAGAACATTGGGACCATTCGCGGCATGGCGGGCGCCGGTCAGGCACGCCACCTCCCACCCCCGCGCCAGCTGCGCCTTGACGATGGCGCGGGTGCGGAAGGTGTAGCCGCTCTGCAGCGGCAGGCTGTGGTCGAGAACGTGCAGGATGCGCATCCAGCCCTCCATGCCAGAGCAAGCTTAATGGCCCGTCAACCGGCAGGCGCTAGGAAGCCGGCATGATCCTGCCTTTCGCCCGCCTGGTGCTCGCCCTCGCGCCCACTTTGCTTCTCGCCGGAGCCGCGAGCGGACAGCCGGCGTCCCGCCCCTTCACCATCGTCGAGACCGGCCAGGGCTTCGCCCATCTCGCCGACGCCGTGGCGGCGATCGGCGACGGCGAGGGCACGATCCGGATCGCGCCCGGCCGCTATCGCGACTGCGCCGTCCAGGAAGGCGGCCGGATCGCCTTCGTCGCCGAAACCCGGGGGACGGCCGTGTTCGACGCCGCGATCTGCGAGGACAAGGCCACTTTGGTGCTGCGCGGCCGCGCATCGCACGTCGACGGTCTGGTCTTCACCCATATGCGGGTCGAGGACGGCAATGGCGCCGGCATCCGCATCGAGCAGGGCGACCTCACCGTCGCTTATGCCCGTTTCGAGGACGCGCAATGCGCCATTCTCTCGGCCGCCGACCCCGACGGCACGATCGACATCGACCATTCCACCTTCAGCCGGCTCGGCAAGCATCCCGACGGCAGCGGCGCCCATTCGATCTACATCGGCCATTATGGCGCGATCAGGATCACCAACTCGCGCTTCGAGCGCGGCACCGGCGGCCACTATCTCAAGAGTCGCGCGCCGCGGATCGAGGCGCTGAACAACAGCTTCGACGACAGCCGGGGCCAGGACACCAATTACATGATCGACCTGCCCGAAGGCTCGGTCGGCCGGATCGCCGGCAACACCTTCGTGCAGGGGACCGGCAAGGAGAATTACGGCACCCTGATCGCCGTCCATGCCGAAGCGGGCGACCACCCCTCCGCGGGCCTGATCATCGAGGACAATGTCGCCTCGGTCGCGCCCGGCTTTCAGTGGACGACGGTCTTCGTCGGCGACTGGAGCGGCGAGGCTTTGGTGATCCGCAACAACCGCCTGGGCCCGCGCATCACCGAATTCGCGAGGCGCTAGGCCGCCAGCTTCGAGCCGAGACGCTTGGCGAGATATTCGAGGTTCGAGATACGCCGCATCAGGCCGCTGTCGGCGATCCGCTCGATCCGGAAGAAGCGCCGCATCGCCGGATAGTCGAGGTCGATCACCCGGCCCATATATTCGGGGGTCAGCAGCCCACCATGCTCGTCGGCGACCGGCCCCAGCCGCCGCCGCAACGCATAGCTGCGCTGCCTGAGCGCCATCGGCCTTATCCGCGTCGCCCATTCGCTGAAGCGGTGCTTGAGGTTCGGCGGACCGGCGAAATCGTGCCCGTAGACCGACGGGTAGGCGGCGAGCACCGGATCGATCGCCTTGAGCATCATCGATTCGAACCGCCCGGCATGCTTGATCCCGAGCGGCACCGTCATCGCGCCAGCGACCCACTGGTGGTCGAGGAACGGAAACATATAGGGGCCGATGCGGGTCTCGAGGCTGATCTCGCGCCCGAACAGAGCGCGGCAGCGGACCCGCGGATAGATTTGCTCGACCAGCGGGCGCGGCAGCCGGCCGCGGTCGCCGGGCCGGCCGATCGCGGCGAGCATCTTGTCCTCGATGCCGCGCAGGAAGGCGGCTTCGTCGAACATTTCGGTGACGTCCGATTTGGCGTAGCGCGCGAAGAAGGCCCGGGCCACGTCGACCGCCCGAAAGCGGCGGTTGGGGAGGAAGAAGAAGTTGCGGAAGACCTCCGCGCAGGCCGCCGAGCCGGCGAGGGCGCCGCCGGGATGGCGGAGCGCGCGGGCGTGGGCGTTGGCGCCGTTTTCGAACAGCTCGCCATAATTGGCGAGGCCGTCATAGCCCTGGTAGTTCGCCTCGACCTGCTCGGGGAAGGCGTCGGGCTCGACCGTCCGCCACGCCTCCTTGTCGAGCCATTCGACGTGGAAGCCCTCGGCCGCGGCGATGGCGCGCGAGACCGCGACGTCGTCGCTGTCGGTCCCGCCATAGACGTAGACCTGCGGCCGCGACCCCGCCGCCCGCAGTGCGGCGAGCATCAGGCGCGAATCGATCCCGCCGGACAGGGCGCAATGGATGCGGTCCCCGAACTCGCGGACGTGGGTCGAGATGATCTCCATCAGCTTGTCGACATGCGGCGCGACCTGCGGCTCGGTCCATTGGTCCGGCAGCGGCTTGGCGAGCTCCTCGACGCGGGCGCCCGCTTCGCCGAGCTCGACCAGCGCGTCGGGCCCGAGCGTCTTCAGCTCGGCGAAGACGCTGTCATTGCCGAGCGGGACGACGTTGAAGGCGAGCTCGTAGACGCCCTGGACGTCGAAGCTGAGCCGCGGCAGCGCGTTCGCCGCGGCCAGCAGCGAGGTCGAGAACAAGGTCATGGCGGAATCGTGGAAGATCTGGAACAGGCCGAGATAGTCGGTGAACAGCCGGGTCCGCCCCTGCCGGTGGACGAGCGCGACGAACGGGCCGCCGAGCCGGTCCCAGTCCGGCCGGTCCATGCTCAGCATCGCCTGCAGCGCCGCCCGCCCCATCTTGCCGTCGCAGGTGGGGGTTCCCATCACCGCCACGAAATCCTCGCCGTCGGCGAAGAAGGTGTCGGGCCCGCCGAGGATGTAGGGCGCGTGGATCAGATGCCAGCCGGGGATGGCCCGCTCGGTGAATTGAGAGGAGCCGTGAAGCGCGAATTGCTTGCGCGCGACGGCGAGCGCGGAGTCCGCGAAAGTGCGATCGCGCGTCTGCACGAAGAACAGGCCGGCCATGGCGTCCGTCTAGCGGATGAGGCTTAACGAGGCGTCAACCGCGACGCCCTATCAGACCCCCATGATCGACAATTTCGCGCTCGGGCTGACCCATGGGCTGATGCTGCTCGCGGCCTGGCGCCTGCTGTCGCGGCCCGATCTCGAGGACGACGACGCACCGCGCACGGCGAGAAGCGGCTGGTTCGCGAAGGACGAGCCCGAAGATGCGTGACCTCGCCCTGATCGGCTTCCTGGGCGCGCTGCTGATGCTCGGCATCAAGCGGCCGTTTCTGTTCGCGCTCGCCTACATCTATGTCGACACCGTCTCGCCGCAGCGCATCTCTTATTATCTGCTGAACTCGATCCCGATCTCGATGATCGTCGCCGTGCTCGCCTTCGCCGGCTGGCTGATCGCCGACCGCAAGGACGGCTTCCGCTTCACCGCGCGGCAGGGCCTCATCCTGCTGCTGCTTGCTTATGCGGGAGTGACCACGACGATGGCCGATTTCCCGGTCGACGCCGCCGAGAAATGGGACTGGGCGTGGAAAGCGCTCGCCTTCGCCATCTTCCTGCCCTTCACGCTGCGCACGAAGCTCCGGCTCGAGGCGGCCCTGCTGTTCCTCACTTTGTCGGCGGCCGCGATCGTCATCGTCGGCGGAATCAAGACGGTGCTGGCCGGCGGCGGCTACGGCGTCCTCAACCTGATGGTGGACAACAATAGCGGGCTTTACGAGAGCAGCACGATCTCGACGATCGCCATCGGCCTCATCCCGCTCATCCTCTGGTTCGCCAGATACGGCACGATCTATCCCCCGGATTGGCGGGTGAAGACTTTCTGCGCCGGCCTGATCTTCGCCTGTCTCCTGATCCCGATCGGCACCGAGGCGCGCACCGGCCTGGTCTGCATCGCCGTGCTCGGCATCCTGATGCTTCGCGACGTCAAGCGACGCCTGCTCTACATCGCGGGCGCGGCGCTGCTCGGCGCGGCCGCCATCCCCTTCGTCCCCGCCTCCTTCACCAGCCGGATGGAGACGATCCAGGGCTTCCAGGGCGACCAGTCGGCCGGCACCCGGCTCGCCGTCTGGGCCTGGACCTGGGACTATGCCCGCGCCCATCCGTTCGGCGGCGGCTTCGACGCCTATCGCTCGAACCACATCCAGGTCCAGATGGTGAGCGCGCAGACGACCGGCGAGGTCCAGGTCGTCTCCGCCCGGACCGAGGCGGACGAGGCGCGCGCCTATCACAGCGCCTATTTCGAGATGCTCGGCGAGCAGGGCTTTCCGGGCCTTGCCCTGTTCCTCCTGATCCACGGCATCGGCCTGGTCCGAATGGAGCTGATCCGCCGCCGCTACCGCCGCGCGGACGGCGACGACACGTGGATCGCGCCGCTGGCGACCGCGCTCCAGCATTTCCAGCTGCTCTATCTGATCGGCGCGGTCTTCGTCGGCATCGCCTACCAGCCCTTCGCCTGGCTGATGATCGGCGCCCAGATCGGCTTCGACAATCATTGCACGCGGCGGCGGCGCGAGGAAAATGGCAAGCTCCCCTTCGCCCGGCCGATGCCGGCCTAGCGAACGGCCGTTCAAGGAACCGAACTCGCCTGCCGCGTCTTTAGCGGTCGATGACCGGCGCGCTTTGCTACGTGGACGACCAGTCGCCCGGCATCACGCGCCGGCGGCACGGCCGCTATTGGCAATATTTCGACGCCGACGGGAAAAGGGTCACCGACCGCGACGAGATCGACCGGCTGAACGCCGTCGGCCTGCCGCCCGCTTACCGCGACGCCTGGTTCTGCCCGAAGGCCAACGGCCACATCCAGGCGATCGGCTATGACGACAAGGGCCGCAAGCAATATCGATACCATGTCGGCTTTCGGGAGAAGCAGGAGGCGGCGAAATATGATCGCTGCGCCGATTTCGGGCGGGCCCTCACCAAATTGCGCAAGCGCGTCGAGGCGGACTTGAGGAAGCGCACGCTCAGCCGCGAGACCGTCGTCGCAGCGGTGGTGCGGCTGCTCGACATCGGCCGGATCCGGGTCGGCAACGAGGCCTATGCGCAGAGCAACAAGAGCTACGGCGCCACCACCCTGCGCACCCGCCACGCCAAGGTGAAGGGTAAGACGGTGAAGATGCGCTTCAAGGCGAAGAGCGGCATCGAACGCGAGCTTTCGATCACCGACCGGACGCTGAGCCGGATCGTCAAGCGCTGCCAGGACCTGCCCGGCCAGCACCTCTTCCAATATATCAACGGCGACGGCGAGGCCCATCCGGTGAGCTCGACGGACGTCAACGATTATATCCGCGAGGCCACGGGCGAGGATTTCACCGCCAAGCATTTCCGGACCTGGAGCGCCAGCGTGATCGCCTTCGAGCAGATCTGCGCGGCGGGCGAGGAGGGGGTCGGGCTCAACGCGATGCTCGAGCCGGTCGCCGAAGCGCTCGGCAACACGCCGGCGATCAGCCGGAAATCCTATGTCCATCCTGCGCTGATCGACGCGGTCAAGAACCGCAAGTCCGGCGCGCTCGCCTTGCAATGCCCACGCGGAACGAAATATCTGTCCAGCGCGGAACGGGGGCTGATCCGCTTCCTCGACAAACAGGGCAAAGCCAGGAAAAGCCGATCTTCATGAACTTCACCGCATCGCTCGACCGCCAGTTCCGGACGCTCTGGATCGATACCAGCGCCTGGATCTCCAGCCACAGCCTGCAGATCATTCTCGGCGTGGCCGCGGCGACCCTGATCGTCCTCGTCCTGATGGGCGTGAAATGGCTCGGCATGCGGATCTGCCGCAGCGACCCCGATCACAGCCACTGGCGGACCGTGCTCGGCCGGGTCTTCGCCGGCACCCGGCTCTGGTTCATGATCCCGGCCGCCGCCCGGCTGGTGGCGAGCTACGCGCAGGCGCCGGAAGGCGTGGCGGCCACGATCGACACCCTGTTCGTGATCGCGGCGACCCTGCAGGTCGCGCTCTGGGTGCGCGAGCTGATCCTCGGGATCATCGAGCACCGCGCCGGCGGGCTGGAGGAGAGCAGCGGCCTCGGCAGCGCGATCGGGCTGATCCGCCTGCTCGCCACCATCGCCATCTTCCTGATCGCGACCGTGGTCGTGCTCGACAATCTGGGCGTCAACGTCACCGGCCTGATCGCCGGCCTCGGCATCGGCGGCATCGCCATCGGCCTCGCCGCCCAGGGCATCTTCGCCGATCTGTTCGCGGCGCTGGCGATCATCTTCGACAAGCCGTTCCGCCGCGGCGATTCGGTACGCTGGGACACGACCACGGGCACGGTCGAGAATATCGGCCTCAAGAGCACCCGTGTCCGGGCGATCACGGGCGAGGAGGTCGTGATCTCCAACACCAACCTGCTGGGCAAGGAGCTGCACAACATGGCGCGGCTCAACCGCCGCCGGATCGTCCAGCCCTTCGGGATCGTCTACCAGACCCCGATCGAGCTTTGCGCGCGGATTCCGGAGATCGTGAAGGAGGTCGTCAACGGCTGCGAGAAATGCGCCTTCCTGCGCTGCGGCATGGTCGCCTACGGCGCCTCGAGCCTCGATTACGCGTTCGAGTTCGATGTCCGGTCCGAAGTCTGGCAGAAGGTGTTCGACGCGCGCAGCCAAGTGCTGATCGCCCTCCTCAAGCGATTCAACGAGGAAGGCATCGAGTTCGCTTACCCGACCCAGACCAGCTTCACCGCCGCGCCCGACGGCACCATCATCATGCCCTATCCGGACGTGCAGCCGGTGAAGCGGGTCGATCTCACCGAGGAAGAAAGGTCATAGGCCTCGGCGGCCGGGGGGGCTGCCGCCGAGGCCTACTTCACGGGAACTCAGGCGGCCTTGCGGACCGGCGCGCCCTCCCGGAGCATCGTCTCCCAATTCTCGATGGTGATCGTGTCGAGATACTGGCGCTGCATCGAGGGGGTCAGCACCTCGACCAGCTGGCAGCCCTCGATCCAGAGCTCGATCACCCCGAAGCGGCCGCCGCGCAGGCAATATTTGGCCGGCCAGCCCTCGCGCACCGCGATCGCGCAGACCTGGGCCAGGTCCATCTCGGTGGCGATCGCCATGTGCACCGGGCCATGGCGCCGCGGTATGCCGGCGACGCCGTGCGCGCTGGCCTCGGCGCCGCCCTGGAGCAGCTGGGTGCCGCGCGGATAGATTTCGATCATCGTGCCGCGGTCGTCGCCGGCGAGCGCAGCCCAGCTGCCCTCGATCACGGCCGGAAACGGAAAGGCGCGGCCGCCCCAGAGCTCGGCAAGCACCTCGGCGACGCGGCGCGGATCGTCGGCGTCGATGGAAACATGAAACAACATCAACTCACTCCCTGAACGGATACGAGCGTGCCGTTAGGGTGCAGGCTCGCCCGGTTGGAGCGCGCTTCGACGAGGTTGCACCGTCGCTCGACGGGGCGACGAAGGTGGCGGCAGGAGCGACGAAAGGGTTTTGAGTCACCCCGGCGCAAGCCGGGGCCCATGAACCGAAGCCTAGGAAGCAACGAACAAATGCTCGTTCAACCCTCGATCGCGGTGTTCATGGGTCCCGGCTTTCGCCGGGATGACTCCCGGTGAATCCTCCGCAACGAGAGGGAATCAGAACCCGACATCCTCCAAACTCAGCAGGGTCGCATTGCCGCCTGAGCTGGTCGTGTCGGTCGAGGTCACCCGCTCGGTGCAGAAGCGGGGAAGATAATGCGGGCCGCCGGCTTTCGGGCCGGTGCCCGACTGACCCTCTCCCCCGAACGGCTGCGAGCCGACGATGGCGCCGATCATCGAGCGGTTGACGTAGAGATTGCCCACGGTGCCGACCTCCTCGACCGTCTCGGCGGCGCGGGCGATGCGGCTGTGCAGGCCCATGGTGAGGCCGAAGCCCGATGCGTTCACCCGTCGCACCGTTTCGGCGAGTTGCCCACCCTTCCAGGTGGCGACGTGGAGCAGCGGCCCGAACCATTCCTCGGTCAGATCCTCAATCGCGTCGATGCGGATCAGGGTGGGCGGGACGTAGAGGCCGCCCTCCGGCGCCGCGATCGTCTTCAGAATCCGGTCCTTCATCGCCTCGCGCCGGCCCATCAGCCGGTCGTAGGAGGGCCGGTCGATGACCGGGCCGACGTCGGTGCGCGGCTCGGCCGGGTCGCCGACGATCAGGCTGTCCATCGCGCCCGACAGCATCTCCAGCGTCCGCTCCGCGACATCCTCCTGCAGCACGAGCAGGCGCAGCGCCGAGCAGCGCTGGCCGGCCGAGCGGAAGGCCGAGGTGACCACGTCCTGCACCACCTGCTCCGGCAGCGCGGTGGAATCGACGATCATCGCGTTGATCCCGCCGGTCTCGGCGATCAGCGGGATGATCGGGCGGTGGTCGTCGGCGATCAGGGTCCGGGCGATGGTCTTGGCGGTCGCCGTCGAGCCGGTGAAGGCGACTCCGGCGATGCGCACGTCCTCCATCAGCTTCTGGCCGAGGTCGCGCCGGCCGGCGGCGAGCAGCAGGGCGTCCTCGGGAATGCCCGCGGCGTGGGCGAGGCCGACCGCATAGGCGGCGATCTCGGGCGTCTGCGAAGCCGGCTTGGCGACGACGCTGTTGCCGGCGGCGAGCGCCGCCGAGACCTGGCCCAGGAAGATGGCGAGCGGGAAGTTCCATGGGGCGATGCACACCCAGGCGCCCCTGCCCTCCATCCGGATCACGTTGCGCTCCCCGGTCGGCCCCGGCAGCTCGACCGGCTGGAGATCGGCGCGGGCGCGGGCGGCGTAATAGCGGCAGAAATCGACCGCCTCGCGCACTTCGGCCAAAGCGTCGGGGATGGTCTTCTTCGCCTCCTGCACGGCGATGCGCATCAGCATGTCGCGGTCGCGCTCGAGCAGGTCGGCGAGCCGCTCGAGGCACTGGGCGCGCTCCTCGACGCTCCGCCTCGACCAGTCGTCGAAGCCCTTGAGCGCGCGGGTGACCAGCTCGTCGGCCGGGGGGCACGGCGTCGGCTTGAACTCGAGCGGCCTCGCGACCGCCTCGGCGACCCGCTCCAGCTCCGGCCGGTGGTTGAGATCGAGCCCCCAGCTGTTCTTCCGCTCCGGCATGAACAAATCGTTCGGCAGCGGGATCGACGGATGGCGGGTGCCGCCGACCGCCGCGATCTTCGCCACCGGATCGGCGAGCAAATCGGCGTCGGTCAGGCTCTCGTCGGCGAGCTGGTGGACGAAGGAGGAATTGGCGCCGTTCTCGAGCAGCCGGCGGACCAGGTAGGCGAGCAGGTCGCGATGGCCGCCGACCGGGGCGTAGATGCGGGTATGATAGCCCTGCTCGCGGACCAGGCTCTCGTAGAGTCCCTCGCCCATGCCGTGCAGGCGCTGGAACTCGAAGTCGCGGGCGTCGCCGGCCCATTCGAGCAGGGTGGCGACGGTCAGCGCGTTATGGGTGGCGAAGGCGGGATAGATGTTGCTCGCCGCCAGCATGTCCTTCGCGCAGGCGAGGTAGGAGACGTCGGTCGCCGCCTTGCGGGTGAAGAGCGGGTAATCGACCAGGCCCTGCTCCTGGGTGCGCTTGATCTCGGTATCCCAATAAGCGCCCTTGACCAGCCGCGCGGCGATCCGGCGGCCGGTCCTGGCGCCCAGCGCGTCTGCCCAGGCGATGGTCGGCCGGGCGCGCTTGCCATAGGCCTGGATCGCCATGCCGAGCCCGTCCCAGCCCTTGAGCGACGGCAGGCCCGCCACCGCCTCGATGATGTCGAGGCTCATCTCCAGCCGCTCGGTCTCCTCGGCGTCGATGGTGAACGGGATGTCGAGGCCGGCGGCGAGGGTCGCCAGCGCCTCGACCTGCTCGATCAGCGAGGGGACGCAGCGATCATATTGGGAAACTTCGTAGCGCGGATGGAGCGCGGAGAGCTTGACCGAGATCGAATGACCCTCCCCGGCGGCCTTGCCCACGGCTCGGATCGCGTCCTCGTAGGAGCGGTAATAGCGCTCGGCGTCGGGGAAGGTCCGCGCCGCCTCGCCGAGCATGTCGAAGCTTGCGGTGAAGCCCTTGTTCTCGCGCTTCTTCATCCGCGCGATCGCTTCGCCGATGTTGCGGCCCATGACGAAGATCTCGCCCATCATCCGCATCGCCGCGCCGACGCCCTGGCGGACGAACGGCTCGCCGGTGCGGGCGATCAGGCGCTTCAGCGCGCTCGCCTGCTCGGATTCGCTGGTCAGCGCGCGGCCGATGACGAGCCCCCAGGTGGCGGTGTTGACCAGAGCCGAATTGGCCTTGCCCTTGTGCGCCCGCCAGTCGCCCTCGCCGAGCTTGTCGGCGATCAGGCTGTCGGCGGTCTCCGGATCGGGCACGCGCAGGAACGCTTCAGCCAGGCTTAGGAGGGCGACGCCTTCCTGCGTGTTGAGCCGATATTCCTGGAGGAACTGGTTCACCCAGCCTTTGCCCTGTGCATCGCGAAGCTCGGCGAGCATGGCGGTGGCCCGCTTCTCGACCCGCGCCCGCAAGTCGCGATCGAGCGCGGCGTCGCGCAGCAGCGGCGCCAGCACCTCCGGTTCGGGCGCCCGAAGCAGCCGGCTGATTTCCGCGCGCGCCGATGCCGTAGCGTCAGCCATAAACCTGTCCTCTTGAGGCTTGAGTCTCGTGTCGCGCTGCCTCTAGACCGCGAACATGCCCATCGCCAGTATCGACGAGATCAAAGCCAGGATCGGTCAGGAAGTCGGCGTCTCCGGCTGGATCCTGGTCGATCAGGCCCGGATCGACGCCTTCGCCGAGGTCACCGAGGACCGCCAGTTCATCCATGTCGATCCCGAGGCGGCGGCGAAGACGCCGTTCGGCGGCACCATCGCCCACGGCTTCCTCAGCCTCTCTTTGCTCAGCCGAATGGCCTATGACGTGATGCTGACGCCCGAGGACGTGAAGATGGGCGTCAATTACGGCTTCGAGAAGGTCCGCTTCCTCGCTCCGGTCCGCGCCGGCAAGCGCGTCCGCGGCCGTTTCACCCTCGCCTCGTTCGAGGAAAAGGGGACGGGCCGCTACCAGTTCGTCCACAACGTCTCGGTCGAGATCGAGGGCGAGGACAAGCCCGCCTTGATCGCCGACTGGATCGGCATGATCTTCGTCTGAAATTCCGTTCGGGAGAAACCCAATGTCCAACCGCGAAGCCGTCATCGTCTCCACCGCCCGCACGCCGATCGGCAAGGCCTATCGCGGCGCGTTCAACGCCACCCCCTCTCCCACCCTCGCCGCGCACGCCATCCGCGCCGCGGTCGAGCGCGCCAAGATCGATCCGGCCGAGATCGACGACGTGATCATCGGCGCCGCGCTGCAGCAGGGCGTGCAGGCGACGATCGGCCGCACTGCCGCGCTCCGCGCCGGCCTTCCCGTCACCGTGCCGGGCATGTCGATTGACCGGCAATGCGCGTCCGGGCTGATGGCGATCGCCACCGCCGCCAAGCAGGTGATCGTCGACCGGATGGACGTCTGCGTCGCCGGCGGCGTCGAATCGATCTCGATGGTGCAGACCGCCGAGATGCGGCTGGGCGGCGACCCCGAGCTCGTGGCGATGCACAAGGACGTCTACATGCCGATGATCGGCACCGCCGAAGTGGTCGGCAGGCGCTACAATATCGGCCGCGACCGCCAGGACGCCTATGCGCTGCAGTCGCAGCAGCGCACCGCCGCCGCCCAGGCCGCCGGCAAGTTCGACGACGAGATCGTCCCGGTCACCGCGACCATGATGGTGAAGGACAAGGCGACTGGCGAGGTCTCGAAGCGCGAAGTCTCGATCTCGAAGGACGAGGGCAACCGCGCCGACACGACGCTGGAGGGCCTGCAGAGCCTGCAGCCGGTGATTGGCCCGGACGGGATGATCACCGCCGGCAATGCCTCGCAGCTCTCCGACGGCGCCTCGGCCTCCGTGATCATGGAAGCGAGCGTCGCCGCGGAGCGCGACCTGAAGCCGCTCGGCCGCTACATCGGCATGGCGGCGGCCGGCACCGAGCCCGACGAGATGGGCATCGGCCCGGTCTTCGCGGTGCCGAAACTGCTCGACCGGTTCGGCCTGACCGTCGCCGACATCGACCTGTGGGAGCTGAACGAGGCGTTCGCCGTCCAGGTCCTCTACATCCAGGACGTGCTCGGCATTCCGGGCGACAGGATGAACGTCAACGGCGGCGCCATCTCGATCGGCCACCCCTACGGCATGTCCGGCGCCCGCATGACCGGCCACGCTTTGATCGAGGGCAAGCGCCGCGGCGCCAGATATGTGATGGTCACGATGTGCGTCGGCGGCGGCATGGGCGCGGCGGGGCTGTTCGAGGTGCTGTGAGGTCCAAGGGCTTGCGGGACGCCAACCCCAAAGAGTCACCCCGGCGAAAGCCGGGGCCCATGAACCGAAGCGGCTGAAAGGATGCGACGGCGTGCTCGCCTTTTCCTCGAAAGCGCGTGTTCATGGGTCCCGGCTTTCGCCGGGATGACTCAGTGGGGCGCTAACCGGTGAGCCTCGGCCTCCCCACCCCTTGCGACGGCGCGGCATCGGGGAAGTGCCGCGCGGGGACCAGGCATCCGTGGCTGATCCTCGCCACCTGCATCCTCGCCTCGAGCCTCGCCTTCATCGACGGCTCGGTGCTGAACGTCGCCCTGCCGGCGATCGGGCGGAGCTTCCACGCCGCGACGGCCGAGGTGCAGTGGGTGATCAACGCCTTCACCTTGCCGCTGACCGCATTGCTCCTGCTCGGCGGCGCGGCGGGCGATCTCTACGGGCGACGGCGGGTGATGCTCTGGGGCATCGTCCTGTTCACCGCCGCCTCCCTGCTCTGCGCAGCGGCGCCGAGTCTCGCCGTCTTCCTCGGCGGCCGGGCGCTGCAGGGGCTGGGCGCGGCGCTGCTGATGCCCAACAGCCTCGCCATCCTCTCCGCCTCCTTCGCCGGCGAGGCGAAGGGCCGCGCCGTCGGCACCTGGGCGGCGGTCGGGGCGATTTCGGGCGCGGTGGCCCCGATGCTCGGCGGCTGGCTGGTCGACGGGCCCGGCTGGCCGTTCATCTTCCTGCTCAACCTGCCGATCGCCGCCGGCGCGATCCTGCTCGGCTGGCTTTACGTCCCCGAAAGCGACAACGAGCAAAGGCCGCCGCCCGATTGGCTCGGCGCTTTGCTCGGCACGCTGGCGCTGGGCGCGCTGACCTGGGGACTCACCGCCTGGGCGGCGGGTGGGCGGCTGGACGACATCACCGCCGCCTCGCTCGGCGCCGGCGCGGCGCTCGCCATTGCCTTCCTCTGGGCCGAGCACCGGCGCGGGCGCGAGGCGATGGTGCCGCTCGCCATGTTCGGCGCGCGCGCCTTCGTCGGCCTGACGATCTTCACCTTCCTGCTCTACGGCGCGCTCGGCGGGCTGATGCTGCTGCTCCCCTATGTGCTGATCGAGGGCGCGCATTATCCGGCGGCGACGGCGGGCGCGGCTTTGCTGCCGCTGCCGATCGTCATCGCCATCGGCTCGCCCTTGATGGGCAAGCTCGCCGGACGGATCGGCCCGCGCTGGCCGCTCAGCCTCGGGCCGCTGCTGGTCGCCGGCGGCTTCGCGCTGATGCTCACGGTCGACGCCGAGGCGCGTTACTGGTCCAGCGTTCTGCCCGCGATCCTGCTGATCTCGGCCGGCATGGCGATCGCGGTGGCGCCGCTCACCACCGCCGTCTTGAGCGCGATCGAGGACAGCCATGTCGGCACCGCCTCCGGCCTCAACAGCGCCGTCGCCCGCGGCGGCGGCCTGATCGCCGTCGCCTTGCTCGGCATCGTGCTCGGCCGGCAGGGGGAAGCGCTGCTCGCCGCTTTCCATGCCGCCGCCCTGGCGGGCAGCGCCCTCGCGGTGGCGGCGGCGCTTTGCGCGCTGCTGACGCTGGGAGGCCGAACCCGAGGACCGTAAAGCCCTCCGACCCTGTACTTCAGCAATGAAACTGCTAGCTTTTTCGGCATGGGGATTCGCGCTTTCGTCCTTGCCGCCCTGTTCGGCGCCGCCGCGGCTTCCGCCACGCCGCCGGCGCCGCCGCCCGCCGACACCATCCGTCTGGTCGATCTGACCGACGAGTTCGACTCGTTCTGGGAACGCAGCCAAGGGGTGGAGCCGACCGCGCGGGTGACGGCGTTCAAGGCGCAATTCGCCCGCCTCGTCCCCGGCTTTTACGATCCGGCGCGGCTGCGGATGGACGATCCCGCCTTCTACGACCGCAACCTCGGCGAGGCGCTCGGCCGCTATCCGGAGCAACGCGCGGGCGTGCGCGAGGTGAGCCGCCGTTTCGCCGAGCTGTTCGCTCCGGCGCGGCGAAGCTTCGAAGCCGAGTTCGGCCCGTTCACCCGGCCGGAGACGGTCTATCTGCTGCACAGCCTGGGCGAGATGGATGGCGGCACCCGCTCCCTGCCCGGCGGACGCGTGCTCATCTTCGGCGCCGATATGATCGCCCGGCTTCACCTCGCGCATCGAATCCAGCCCTTTTTCCACCATGAGCTGTTTCACGTCCGCCACGGCTACAGCTTTCGCGACTGCGGCGACGCCGTGTGGTGCGGCCTGTGGGGCGAAGGCCTGGCAACCTATGTCGCCGCCCGCCTGAACCCGGGCGCCACCGACGCCGAATTGCTGCTCGACATGCCGGAGCCGATCCGGGCGGCGGTCGACGCGAACCGCACGGAGGCGGTCTGCACGGTCCTGGCCCGGCTCGATTCGACCGCCGGCGCCGACCGGCGGGCGCTCTACAGCTTCGACCGCCTCAACGAACGCCTGCCGCCGCGTTTCGGCTATTATGTCGGCTACCTCGCGGCGGCTGAGCTCGGCCGGACGCGAACGCTCCAGCAGCTCGCCGAGCTGCCCCCGGCGCAGGTGCGGCCGCTGATCGAGACGGCGCTGCGCAGCCTTGCCGCCTGCCCTGCCTAGACCTTCGCCCGGAACGGGGTGAAGTCGGTCCCCTCGTCGTAGACGTCGATCCCTTCGCGCCGCTTGAGCCAGCCGACCACGAAATAGGTGACGGGCGTTAGCACCGCCTCCCAGCCGACCTTCAGCCCCCATTGGGTGAGCAGCACCCAGAACAGGTCCGTATCGTCCCACACGCCGTAGAAGGCGAGCGGGTAGAAGATCAGGCTGTCGATCCCCTGGCCGGCGAAGGTCGAGCCGATCGTCCGCGACCAGAGATGCCTGCCCCTGGTCCAGAGCTTCATCCGGGCGAGGACGTAGGAGTTGACGAATTCGCCCGCCCAGAAGGCGACGATCGAGGCGAAGACGATCCGCGGCACCTGCCCGAATACGGCCTCGTAGGCGGCCTGGCCGGTCCAGGTCGCGGACGGCGGCAGCGCCACCACCACCCAGGCCATGAACGCCATGAACAGCATGGCCGCGAAGCCCGCCCAGATGCAGCGCCGCGCCCGCGCATAGCCGTAGACCTCGGTCAGCACGTCGCCGATCACGTAGGAGATCGGGAAGAACAGGATGCCGGCGCCGAACGGCCACGGCTCCAGCCCCGGCAGGTCGACCACCGCCACCTTCCCCGCGCCCAGCACGTTGGAAAGCAGAAGCACGGTAACGAACGCCGCCATCACATAATCGAAATGGCGAAGCGGCCGCCCGGCCAGCGCCGCCGCTTCGGTCTTGATCACAGGTTCGCTCATCCGCGCGGCTAGAGCCCGTAAAAACCGGTATGGGCGAGGCTCTTTTCCGCCTTGGCCCGCCATTCACCGCCGCGGCCGTAATCCCTCACCATCTCCGCCTGGGCCTCCAGCTTCGCGGCGGCGAAGGGGTCGTCCTTTTGATATTGGTACATGGCCCTGGCGTTGAACTTGCTGGCGGCGAATTCGATGGCGTAGCGCAAATAGAAGCGCACGACGCCGAGCGTCTGATACTGCCAGATATGGGTCATCTCGTGCATGAACAGCCCTTTGTGCGCAGGGTCGCAATAATCCCCCACGGCCTCGCCTTTGCAAAAGATGGTCCTGATCAAGGTGATCGCGTCGTTGGCGGGGCTGAGGAAGGCGATCGCGGCGGCGGGATTCCCGCCCGCACCGCAACAGATCCGGACCCGGTCATAATCGATCCTGTCGCCGAAGGCCTCCCTGGCGAGCGCGACCTCGCCGGAGGTCAAAGGCCTGCGTGCCGCTTCTGCCATGGCAACATCCCCTCCCGTGGAGCGGCCTTCATAGAACTTGCGGCGGGGAATCGGAATTCCGATCTTCACCAAAGCGCGCTAGAGCGGCCGCCGGCGCCCGTAGCTCAGTTGGACAGAGCACGAGCCTTCTAAGCTTGGGGTCGCAGGTTCGAATCCTGCCGGGCGCGCCAGCGATTTCAATGACTTAGCGGTAATTTTGGTCTCTCCGGAAGGGCCCGAAACAACCCCATATTCCCGCAGGTTGCAGGTCCCATTCCGCGCTTCGTGGCCAAGAGACGATTTTGTCCGCGCCATGACGACCATTTCGGGCTCTAATCCGCTGCGGGCAATTTAATATCCCCAAACCTCGTTCTCCCTTCGCTGGGGCAGCCGGCAGTTTCCGCTTTCGACCCCAAGCGGACATTGCGGCAAAGGCCTGCTATGATCGTATCTCCCATTTGCGCGGAGAGGCTCATGGCGAAAACCTGGAAGCAGAAGCTGGACGGCGCTCAGCCGGCCCATGTGGAGGTTCTCGAGAAGGCGTTCGGGGGAGCCCCTCCCGGCGCCAGAATGCTGGTGGCTACGCCCCGTTTGGTAGACGAATACATGCGCAATGTCCCTGCGGGAGAGAGCCGCTCCATCGCTCAGATGCGCGCCGATCTAGCGCAGGCTCATGGCGCGCAAATTTCGTGCCCCCTCTCCACCAGCATCTTTGCCCGCATCGCGGCGGAGGCAGCGCTTGAAGAGACCGAGACTGGGGTGTCCCTCGCCGAGGTGACGCCCTTCTGGCGCGTCATCGATGAAAACAGCCCCATCGCGAAAAAGCTCTCTTGCGGCGTGGAAGTGGTGCGAGCGCAGCGCGAACGGGAGACGAGGCGGGCTTAGCTCAATTCGCTCGGGCTGCGAAGTGCCCAGCAGCCCATGATAGATGGTCTTTCGGCCTAAGCGGGAGGGGGCTCAAGTCGATCCTTTCCTCCCCTTCTGCGCTGCTCTCCATTCACGCGGCGAGAGTCCGAACGTTCGGGTGTGCCAGCGCGTAAAGGCCCCGATCGAGCTGTAGCCGAGGAACTCGGCGACATCGGTGACCCGTATTCGCGGGTTCGCCAGATATTGGACGGCAAGCTGCATGCGCGCGCGGTTCAGCAAGTCGCTGAAGCTCGCCTCTTCGGCGTCGAGCATGCGCTGGAGCGTCCGCACCGTCAGTCCCATGGAATCGGCACAATTCTGGATCGTTGCCTGGCCCGACGGCAGCAATAGCATGATCAGCTGTTCGGTATCCTGCGCCGCGCTGCGCATTTCCGGGCCGGTAACGGACTCGATGAGGCCGCGCGCGTGCTCGGCAAGCGCGGAATCGGCGCGGACGTTCATGCGGTCCAGGTCGTCCGTCTTGATCACCAGGCCGTTGAACTCGCAGCTGAAGTGGGCGGAACAGTGAAACAGGCGCCGGTAGACGCCCATTTCGGCACTCGGCGGCGCGCCATGCGAAAAGCACACGGCGACCGGCGACCAATGGTCGCCAAGCACGCTTGAACAAAGCCGCATCAGCACCCCGAGGGCGAGGTCCGAAGCCTGGCGGGTCGGGTCCGCGTTCCTGAGCGCGAAATCCTCGCGGAGCACGGTCTCGTCGCCGCGGTCCTCGATATGGAGGATGAGCCTCGAGTTGATGCGGTTGCGGAATTCCCTCAGCGCATGAAGCGCGAGCCGCAAGGTCGGCTGATGCGCAATAAGCAGGCTGGTGACGCCCAGGTTGGCGAGAGCGCGGTTCTCGGCCATCTGCAGGCCCAGAGTCATGCAGCCCGTCGCCTCGGCGCTGCGTTCGAGCAGCCGATTGGCAGCCCTTGCCGAGATGAGCTGCTCGGGATTGCGGAGGGATTCGGCCGGCAGTCCGCATTCGCGCAGCAATAGACGGGGGTCGGCTCCCAAGGCCCGCATGGTGTGGAAGTAGCCGGTCAGCGCGGCGACTCGGACGACCTCGCTCAAACCTTCAGCTCCTGAAAGGGGCGCCGCTGACGCCCATTGCGAAAAGAATGTCACGAAATGTGAAAAGCGCAAGTCCCCGCTGCGATAATGCCCCGATCGAGGAGCAAAGGACCGATGGCCAGGGCCGTGAGATTCTACGAAGCGGGCGGGCCGGAAGTGCTGCGCCTCGAAGATGTCCCGGTCGGCGAGCCGGGCCAGGGCGAGGTGCGGGTCCGCCACGAGGCGGTCGGGCTCAATTTCGCCGACACCTATTTCCGGCTCGGCTATTATCCGGTGCCGCTGCCGAACGGGATGGGCGTCGAGGCGGCGGGGACGATCGAAGCGGTCGGCGAAGGAGTCACCGATTTCGCCGTGGGCGACCGGGTGACCTATACGGGCAGCGCGCTCGGCGCCTATGCGACCGAGCGGGTCATGTCCGCGGCGCCGCTGTTTCATCTGCCGGACTCGATCGGCTTCGAGACGGCGGCGGCTTCCACCATGCGGGGGCTGTCCGCGGCTTATTGGCTGCTCAAGACGAACCCGGCGCTCAAGGCGGGCGATACCATCCTGCTGCACGCGGCGGCGGGCGGGGTCGGCCTGATCGCGGTGCAATGGGCAAAACTGCTCGGGCTGCGCGTGATCGGAACCGTTTCGAGCGAAGCCAAGGCCGATCTGGCCCGGTCCCATGGCTGCGACGAAGTCATCCTCTATCGCAGCGAGGATGTCGTGAGCCGGGTCAAGGAACTGACCGGCGGGGAAGGAGTCGGAACCGTCTTCGACAGCATCGGCAAGGATACTTACCAGGCTTCGCTCAAATGCCTCAAGCGGCGGGGCATGCTGGTGGCTTGCGGAACCGCGTCCGGTCCCTTCCCGCCGATCGACGCGCTCCAGCTGGCCATCCAGGGCTCGGTCTACGTCACCCGCCCGGCGCTGGCCGACTATGTCGCCGACCCGGCGGAGCGCGCGGAGCTGTCGAACGCGCTGTTCGGCCACCTGACCGCGGGCCGAATCCGGGTGGAGATCAACCAGCGCTACGTCCTTGAACACGCCGCCCAGGCGCACCGCGACCTCGAGGCCGGGAAGACGGTCGGGTCGTCGATATTCGTCGTTTGAGGGAGCCGGCAATGTGGATCGAGAAGCTCACCGCCCATATCGGCGCAGAAGTGATCGGGATCGACCTCGCGCACGCCGTCCGCGACGACGATCTCTTCGCATCTTTGAAGGCCGCTCTGCTCGAGCACAAGGTGCTGTTTCTGCGCGACCAGGCGATCAGCCGCGCCGATCATGTCGCCTTCGCCGAAAGGTTCGGCGCGCTCGAGGATCACCCGGCCCTCGGCAGCGATCCCGATCACCCGGGATTGGTCAGAATCTACAAGGACGAGAATTCGCCGCCCGAGCGTTTCGAAAATGCCTGGCATTGCGACGCGACCTGGCGCGAGGCCCCGCCGATGGGTTGCGTGCTGCGTTGCGTCGCCTGCCCCCCAGTGGGCGGGGATACGATCTGGGCGAACATGGCGAAGGCCTATGAAGACTTGCCCGAACATGTGAAACGGCTGATCGCCCCGCTCAAGGCCCGCCACTCGATCGAGGCGAGCTTCGGGGCGCGGCTGCCGGAAGAGCAGCGGCATGCCCTCAGGGCGCAGTTTCCGGATGCCGAGCATCCGGTCGTCCGGACGCATCCGGAGACCGGCGAAAAGGTGTTGTTCGTCAACGGCTTCACCACCCATTTCACCAATTATCACACGGCCGAGAATGTTCGCTTCGGCCAGGATTTCGCGCCCGGCGCGGGCCAGCTGCTCGCCTATCTGATCGGTCGGGCGGCGATCCCGGAATATCAGGTGCGCTGGCGCTGGGCGCCGGACAGCATCGCGATCTGGGATAATCGTTCGACCCAGCATTACGCGGTCATGGATTATCCCCCGACCGTCCGCCGCATGGAGCGCGCCGGCATCGTCGGCGACCGACCCTTCTGACCAGGAGACACAAGATGCAGTTCCTCGACGATTCACTGCTTCCGGAAACGCAGGAGAAGCTGGTCATCACGGTCGCTCCTTACGGACCGGAATGGCATCCGAACGATTTTCCCGAGGACATCCCGGTCTCGATGGAGGCCCAGATCCAGAAGGCCGTCGACTGCTACAATGCCGGCGCGACGGTCTTGCACCTCCATTGCCGGGACGAGGACGGCACCGGCTCCAAGCATCTGTCGCGATTCAACGAGCTCATCGCCGGCGTCCGCGCGCGCGTTCCCGACATGATCATCCAGGTGGGGGGATCAATCTCTTTCTCGCCCGAATCGGACGAGGAAGGGGCCGAGGCCAAATGGCTGTCCGACGAGGTCCGGCACATGCTCGCCGACCTGAAGCCGGTGCCGGACCAGGTCACGATCGCCATCAACACGACCCAGATGAACATCATGGATCTGATGAGCGAGGCTGAATATGGCGAGACCAGCCTTGCCAATCCGGCGCTCTATCATGCCTATCGCGAGATGGTGGTCCCCGCCGGCCCGCATTGGGTCGAGGAGCATCTGCGCCGGCTGACCGCCGCCGGCATCCAGCCGCATTTCCAGCTGACCTGCATGCCGGACCTGGAAACGCTCGAGCGGCTGGTTCGCCGCGGCTTCTACAACGGACCGCTGAACCTGACCTGGGTCGGCATCGGCGGCGGCTTCGACGGCCCCAATCCGAACAACTTCATGGAGTTCATCCGCCGGGCGCCGGACGGGGCCACGGTCACGCTCGAATCCGTGATGCGCAACGTGCTGCCGATCAACGTCATGGCGATGTGCCTCGGGCAGCACGTGCGCTGCGGGATCGAGGACACGCTGTACGATCAGCACGGACGCAAGCTCTCGTCGGTCGGGCAGATCGAGCAGATCGTACGCATCGCCCGCGAGCTCGGCCGCGAGATCGCCGACGGCCGCGAAGCCCGGGCGATCTACAAGATCGGCGTTCAGTACAATTCGGTCGACGAGACCCTGGCCCGGCTCGGCATGGCGCCCAACCGCCAGCCCGGCCAGCGCGCGCTGCCGGTCCGCTACCCGGCATAGATGCGCATGGCATCGGTCCGCTCCGGCAACGCCACGGTCCTTTTCGTCCCGGGGCTCAGGGATCATGTCGAGGACCATTGGCAGACCCATGCCGCGCGCGCGGTCGCCGGCTCCCTGACTGTCCCGCCGCTGGACTCCGACCGGCTGGGCCGCGCCGCCCAGGTGGCCGCGCTCGACGCCACGCTGAACGGGATCGCCGGCTCGGTCACGATCGTCGCCCACAGCGCCGGCTGCCTTACGACCGTTCACTGGGCGCTGGCGCCGACTCGCCGCATCGAGGCGGCGCTGCTGGTCGCTCCCGCCGACCTCGAAAACCCCCTCCCCGCCGGCTATCCGCAGCTGCCGGAGATCGAGGCGGGCGGATGGCTGCCCCTGCCCCGCCGGAAGCTGCCCTTTCCGGCCCTGGTGGTGGCCAGCCGCAACGACCCGCTCGCCGGCTTCGAAAGGGTGGCCGAGCTCGCCCGGGCGTGGGGCGCGGAGCTGCACGACGCCGGCGACGTCGGCCACCTCAACCCGGCGGCGGGATTCGGCCCCTGGCCGGAATTGAACGAGCTGCTGCGCAAGCTGCCATGAGCGACACGCCCGTCAGCGACTCCGCCCGGGCCGGCGGGCAATGGAACGAGGCGTGGGACGCCGCGGCGGCGCTCGACCCCGAATGGATGGAGCGATTCCTGGCCGCGGGAACATTGCCGCTCCGCAGGGGGGTACTCGACCCCAAAATCTACGAGTTTCTCGCGATTGCGGTGGATGCCTCGTGCACCCACATGTACGCCCCCGGAACCCGGCGCCACATCGCCGGGGCGCTCGACAAGGGCGCCACGCCGGAGGAGGTGCTGGCGGTGCTTCAGGCGGTGGCCGTGCTCGGGATCCATTCGGTGGCGCTCGGGGCGCCGATGCTGGCGGAGGAAATGCACAAACGCGGCCTGACCATGGCCGAGCCCAAGGGGCGCTGACATGCGAAGCATCGCCGAAGACGTGCCGACAGGGGTCGATGGGCCGGACCGGGTGACGGCTTATGCCTGGGTCGTCTTCGCGCTCAGCTTCGGCCTGCTGATCTCGGACTATATGGCCCGCCAGGTGCTCAACGGCGTGTTTCCGCTGCTCAAGGCCGAATGGGCGCTGAGCGATACCCAGCTCGGGTGGCTGTCCGGCGTGGTCGCGCTGATGGTCGGGCTGCTGACCGTCCCGATTTCACTCGCCGCCGACCGATGGGGGCGGGTTCGAAGCCTGGCGCTGATGGCGGCGCTTTGGAGCCTGGCAACCTTGTTTTGCGCGCTGGCGGGCAGCTACCCGCAAATGCTGGCGGGCCGGATCATGGTCGGCGTGGGCGAGGCTGCTTACGGCAGCGTCGGCATCGCCGTCGTCATCAGCGTCTTCCCTCGGCGGCTACGGGCGACGCTGGCGTCCGCCTTCATGGCCGGGGGATTGTTCGGCCAGGTGCTCGGCGTCGGCGTCGGCGCCGAGATCGCGGGCAGCCACGGCTGGCGTGCTGCCTTCGCGGCGATCGGCCTCGCCGGGCTGGCGCTGGCGATCGCCTATCCGCTCGCGGTCCGCGAGCGCCGGATTGCGGCGATTGCCGGCCCCAGGGGGCGCAAGGGTGATTTGGCGGCCCTGTCGCTGCGCCCGCTGTTCGCCGGCCGCACGATCCGCCTCGCCTATCTGGGCAGCGGCCTCCAATTGTTCGCCGCCGGCGCCCTGCCGGCGTGGCTGCCCAGCTATTTCAACCGCTATTATGCGATGCCGATCGACGTGGCCGGGCGCTGGTCGGCGGGGCTCCTGCTCATCTGCGGGGTCGGGATGATTCTCTGCGGCATGGCAAGCGACCGGGCGGCCGCCGGCCGACCCGACCGGAAGATCCTGCTGGCCGCATTTTACGGGCTGACCTCGGCCGGCGCGTTGTTCTGCGCGCTGATGTTGCCGCCGGGAACCGCGCAGCTTGCGCTGCTTGGCGTCGCCATGTTCTTCGTGGCCGGAACCACCGGCCCGGCCGGGGCAATGGTCGCCAATCTGACCCCGCTGGCGCTGCACGGCTCGGCTTTCGCGATGCTGACGCTCGCCAACAACGCGTTCGGACTGGCACCCGGACCGATCGTCACCGGCCGCATCGCCGATGCGATCGGGCTGCTCGATGCGTTGCGCGTGCTGCCGGTGGCGGCGGCCGCGGCCGCGATCGTCTTCCTCGCCGCCCGCCGCTCCTATCTCGCCGAGTTGGGTGCGGTCCCTTCGCGGCAGCCGGCTTGATCGCCATGCCTCGAATCGCCGCGCGGGCCGCTGGCCTGGCGCCCGGCCTCGCAATTGCACTGCTCGTCGCCGCGACCGCGACCTTCCTGTCGGAACATTACGGCGCTCCGGTCATGCTCTACGCGCTGCTGATCGGAATGGCCCTGAACTTCCTGACCGAGGCGGAAAAGGCGCGTGCCGGAATCGCCTTCGCCTCCAGCGGCCTGCTTCGGATCGGAGTGGCCTTGCTCGGCCTTCGGATCGGCTGGCAACAAGTGACGGCGCTGGGCTGGGCGCCATTGCTGCTGGTGGCCGGCCTCGTGGCGGCGACGTTATTGGTGTCGATCGCGGTCGCCCGAGCGATGGGCTTCTGCTCGGTGTTCGGCTTCCTGTCCGGCGGCGCGACCGCCATCTGCGGCGCCTCCGCGGCGATGGCGCTCTCCGCGGCCTTGCCGGCGCATCCGAACAAGGAGCGCGCCACCTTGTTCGCCGTCGTCGGCGTGTCGACGCTTTCGACGGTCGCGATGATCCTCTATCCGCTCGCCGCGCGCCTTGCCGGGCTCGGCGATCATGAAGCGGGGATCTTCATCGGCGCGACGATCCACGACGTCGCCCAGGTGACCGGCGCCGGCTATGCGATCTCGACCGAGGCCGGCGACACCGCGATCGTCGTCAAGCTGCTCCGGGTCGCGATGCTGCTTCCGACGGTGATCGCGGCCGGCATCCTCGGCCGCCGCAGCCCCGGAGCTTCCGGCGCCCGGCCGCCATTGCTGCCCTGGTTCGCAATTGCCTTCGCCGTCCTGGTCGCGGCCAACAGCCTGCTGCCGCTGCCGGAAATGGCCGTCGAGGGCGGCGGCCTCCTGTCGCGGTGGTGCCTCGTGACGGCCATCGCGGCGATCGGCATCAAGACGCATCTGAAGGCGATCGTGGAACTGGGCTGGCGGCCGGTCGCGCTCATGCTCGCGGAAACCCTGTTTCTGGCGCTGGTTGCATTGGCCGTGATCTGGCTGGGTTTCATCTGACACTAAATGCAAAAACTGTGTCGTGAATTGTGAAATAATGCTGCGGCCCCCGGGATAGCTTCCTCTCAAATAACTAAGCCGGGGTGAGGAACTGCCATGAAAATGAACCGCTATCGGGCGTGCGCAAGCACGCTTGCCTTTGCCGCAGCGTGCTGCCTGATCTCTCCCGCCCAGGCGCAGGATTCCGAGCCGGCGCCCGACCAGGCGCAAGCGCCAGCGCCTGTGGAGGCGGAAGATTCGGATCAGTCGGTGGTCGTCACCGCGCAGCGGCGCTCGGAAAATATCCAGGACGTGCCGATCTCGATCGCGGCCTTCGACGACGAGGCGCTCGAGAATGCGAGCGTCATGAACGTGCTCGAGCTCGGCCGGGTCGCAACCAACTTCCAGACCGTCAGATCATCCAACACCGGTTCGACGCGTATCGGCATCCGCGGTGTCGGCTCGCTCGCCAACACGCTGATCGAGCCGAGCGTCGCCGTGTTCGTGGATGGCGTCTACGTTCCCCGCTCGGGCTCGATCCTCGGCGCTTTCCTCGATGTCGACGGCGTCGAGGTGCTGCGCGGCCCGCAGGGCACTTTGTTCGGACGCAATGCGAGCGTCGGCGCGCTGTCGATCCGAAGCGCGCTTCCTCGCAATGAATTTTCCGGCGAAGTGTCGGCCGAAGCCGGCTCCTTCGACCGCTACAAGCTGTCGGGCCATGTCAACGTCCCGCTGGCGGAGAACGTCTCGGCGCGCTTCGCTGCCATGGGCCAATGGTATGAAGGGCCTTGGGTAAACCGGCTAGACGGCAAGACCTATGGCGGGTCCGACGACATGGCGTTTCGAGCCACGGTCAAGGCGAACCTCGGCAATCTCGAATGGATCGTTCGCGGCGACTACACCCGGCTCGACGGCGACGGCGTCGCCAATTTCGATTTCGATGCCCGTTCGATCAGTCCGGCCAGGCTTGCCTTCCTCCAGGCGGCGTTCAGCGGCGGACCGGACACCAATTTGGACGACCGCCGCATGAACCAGTTCGTGGCGGCGGGGCTGGTCGACGAGAATTGGGGCGTCTCGAGCACCGCCTCCCTCGATATCGGCGGATCGACGCTGCGGCTGATCAACTCCTATCGCGAATGGAGCAACGACCAGCTCGACGGCGACATCATCTTCCTGCCCGTGTCGCTGGCCTCGCGCCGCAGCCTGTTCGATTCGGCGAGCCACAATCACGAGCTTCAGTTCATCTCGCCCTCGCGCGCCTGGCTCGACGGCCATTTCGACATGGTGGCGGGCCTCTATTATTTCGAGGAGAATTTCGCGCTCAGCGAGGTGCTCAATCTCGGCTCGCAATTCTGCAACGTGCTGGTGCCGGCCGGCCCCGGGCGCACGGCCTGCACGGCCTATTTCAACACGACGGGTGGCCTCGGCGCCACCGACCAGGACGTGTTCCAGAACGTCCGCAGCATCGCTGGCTATGCCCAGGGCACCGTTCATTTCTCGGACGCGCTGTCCTTGACGCTGGGCGGCCGGTGGACCAGCGACCGCAAGCGCGGCACTTATGCCCAGACCTCGAGCCCATTCACCCAGACGCTGCGCGCGCCCGAAACGCTGACCTTTCCCGGCATTTCGGAAAGCCGCTTCACCTATCGGATCAGCCTGAACTTCAGGCCGTCCGAGCACGTGCTGCTGTTCGCCAACAATTCGACCGGCTACAAGTCGGCCGGTTACAATAGC
>Ga0207682_10000147_pt1 | contig 31656 bp, 29 predicted proteins | sample KBSM63metaG_FD_184332 | JGI IMG/M metagenome (GOLD analysis project Ga0207682, IMG submission 184332) | Miscanthus rhizosphere microbial communities from Kellogg Biological Station, Michigan, USA - KBS M6-3 metaG (SPAdes) (version 2) | ecosystem: Host-associated > Plants > Roots > Rhizosphere >... | reverse complement strand
CCTATCACCGCCTGCCGCCGCTGACCAACCCGAAGGGCACACCGGTCGGCGCGGTGTACGGCTACACCACGATGCTGTGGAAGCTGGCCGAGGACTTGCACAAGGCCGATGGGCCGACCCATCTCGCGGTCATCCTCGACGCTTCGGAATCGACCTTCCGCAACCAGATGTACGACCAGTACAAGGCGAACCGGCCGCCGCCGCCGCCCGAGCTCGTCCCGCAATTCCCGCTGATCCGCGACGCCACCCGCGCTTTCTCCGTGCCCTGCCTCGAGCAGGACGGGCTCGAGGCGGACGACATCATCGCCTGCTATGCCAAGGCGGCGCTGGAGCAGGGCTGGCAGGTCACCATCGTCTCCTCCGACAAGGATCTGATGCAGCTGATCGAGCCCGGCCTCGACATGCTCGACACGATGAACGACCGCCGCATCGGCCGCGAGGAGGTGATCGAGAAATTCGGCGTGCCGCCCGAACAACTGGGCGAGGTGCTGGCACTGATGGGCGACAGCGTCGACAATATCCCTGGCGTGCCTGGAATCGGCCCCAAGACCGCCAGCCAGCTGATCCAGCAATATGGCGACGTCGAGAATGTGCTCGCCCATGTCGAGGAGATCGCCAAGCCCAAGCTCAAGGCCAATTTGATCGAGCATGCCGACAAGGCGCGGCTGTCGCGCGAGCTGGTCCGCCTGATCTGCGACGTGCCGCTGCTCGAGCCGCTGGACGCGCTGGCGATGAAGGGCATTCCCGAGGAGCCGCTGCGCGAATTCCTGGAGCATCATGGCTTCAAGTCGCTGCTCGCCCGGCTCGGCGCCCAGTCCTATGGCGGCGGTGAAGCGACGCCCGCGCAGGCGCCCACCCAGGCCGAGGTTCGGCCCGAGCCGAAGATCGACCGCTCGCTCTACGAGACGGTGACCGACGAGGCGGCGCTGGACCGGTGGATCGAAGAGGCGACGGCCAAGGGCCTGGTCGCCTTCGACACTGAGACCGACGGGCGCGACTGCGTCTCCGCCAAATTGGTCGGGATCAGCCTCGCCACCGACTGCAACCGCGCCTGTTACATCCCGCTCGAACATGGCGGCGACGACATGTTCGCCGAGCGGCCCGAGCAGCTGCCGGCGGAACTGGTGCTGGCCAGGCTGAAGCCGTTGCTCGAGGATCCGGCGGTGCTGAAGGTCGGCCACAACCTCAAGTTCGACTGGGTGGTGCTGGAGAAGCGCGGCATCCGGGTCGCGCCCTACGACGACACCCTGGTGATGAGCTTCAACCTCGACGCCGGCGGGCTCAACAGCCATGCTCTCGACGATCTGGCGAAGAAGCACCTCGATCACACCTGCATCGCCTTCAAGGAGCTGTGCGGCACCGGGCAGAAGCAGATCACCTTCAACCTGGTGCAGCTCGACAAGGCGACCGAATATGCCGCCGAGGATGCCGACGTGGCGCTTCGCCTGTGGATCCGATTCCGCGCGCGGCTGCCGTTCGAGAAAGTGACCCGGGTCTACGAGCTGGTCGACCGGCCGATGGTGGCGGTGATCGGCGCCATGGAGCGCGACGGCGTTAAGGTCGATCGCGATGTGCTGAAAAGCCTCTCCGCCGAATTCAACGGTCAGATCGCCGAGCTAGAGGACCGGATTTGCGGCGAGGCGGGCTGCAAGTTCACCATCGGCAGCCCGCAGCAATTGGGCGACATCCTGTTCAACCAGATGGGCCTTTCCGGCGGCCGCAAGGGCAAGTCCGGAACCTGGTCGACCGACGTCACCGAGCTCGAGCGGCTGTCGCGCGAGGGCGTGCCGATCGCCAGTCTCGTTCTCGAATGGCGCCAGCTGACCAAGCTGAAGAGCACCTATACCGACGCGCTGCAGGAGCAGATCAACAAGGACACCGGCCGGGTCCACACCAGCTACTCGCTGTCCGGTGCCCAGACCGGCCGGCTCGCCTCGACCGATCCGAACCTGATGAACATCCCGATCCGCACCGAAATCGGCCGCCGGATCCGCGACGCCTTCATCGCCGAGGACGGCCATGTCGTGCTCTCGGCCGACTACAGCCAGATCGAGCTTCGCCTCGCCGCCCATATCTGCGACGTGCCGCAGCTGCGCGAGGCCTTCGAGGCCGGCGCCGACATCCACAACATGACCGCGATCGAGTTGTTCGGCGAAGCCAATCGCGACACCCGCGCCTCGGCCAAGACGATCAACTTCGCCATCCTCTACGGCATCTCGCGCTGGGGCCTGGCCGGCCGGCTCGGCGTGACCGCCGACGAGGCGCAGGCGATCATCGACCGCTATTTCGAGCGCTTCCCGGGTATCTCCCGCTACATCGCCGACACGCTGTCCGAAGTGCGCGAGACGGGCTTTTCCACCACCCTGTTCGGCCGCAAGACCCATTTCCCGCGGATCAAGTCGAAGATCCAGCACGAGCGGCAGGGCGCCGAGCGCGCCGCGATCAACGCACCGATCCAGGGCACCGCCGCCGACATTATCAAGCGGGCGATGGCGCGGATGGGCCCGGCGCTGGCAGCGGAGGGACTGGCGGGAACGCGCATGCTCATGCAGGTCCATGACGAACTCGTCTTCGAAGTGCCCGAAGACGAGATCGACGACGCGGCAAGGGTGGTTCGCCGCGTCATGGAGAGCGCGGCGGAACCGGCGATTCGGCTGAGCGTGCCGCTCGGCGTCGAGATCGGCACCGGGCCGAATTGGGGCGCCGCCCATTGAGCGACGCGCGGCCAGCGCCCGACCAGGACATCGCCGCGCTGGCCAAGGGCGGGCGGACCAATTTCTTCGGCTTCATCCTGCGGCTGGCGGCGCGGCTGCCGTTCCTGTTCATCGCCGGGCGCTTCTACGGGCCGGAGCTGCTCGGCCGCTTCGCTTATGCGGTGATCGTCATCGAGCTCGCGGCCCAGCTCGCCACGATGGGGCTGAAGCGCGGGCTGGCGCAGCAGCTTTCGACCACCGAGCAGCCCCACGTCTGCGTGGTCTGGGACGGCCTGCTCGCCGCCTTCATCGCCTCGGCGGCGGCGAGCGCGATCCTGATGGTCTTTCCGCAGGCGATGTTCCCGGCCGGCGACATCCGCGGCGCCGAATGGCTGCTCCCCCTGGTCATCTTCGGCATCGCCGGCGCGGACGTGGCGCTGGCGGCCCTCGCCTACCGGCATGACGTCGCTTCGACCGTCCATGTCCGGGCGATCGTCGAGCCCTGGGTGATCAGCATTGCCGCCGGCGCGCTCGCCTACACCTATTTCGTGCGCGACGGCCTGATCCTCGCTTATGTCGGGTCGGTGGTCGCCGGCCTCGCCACGGCCTTGTGGCGACTGATCGGCAGCTACGGCGTGCCGCGCGGCTGGCGGCCCAATCCGGCGGCGCTGCTGGCGGTGGCCCGGCAGAACGTGCCGCTCGCCGCCGCCGACGCGATCGAATGGGGCTCGCGCCGGCTCGACATCGCCATCCTCGGGCTGTTCGTCGCGCCCTATTGGGTCGGCGTCTACTATATCGCCCAGCAGGTCGCCTCGGTGCCGCAGAAGCTGAAGACCAGCTTCGATCCGATCCTCGCCCCGGTGATCACCCAGAAGCTGGCGGAAGGCGACAAGAAAGCCGTCGCCAGGCAGGTCCGCCAGGTCGGCTTCTGGATCATCGCCGCCCAGGCCGCGATCGCGCTGGCGCTCGGCATTCCGGGCGAGGCGGTGATGGGCCTGGTCGGCCCGCAATTCGTCGGCGGCACCGCGGCCCTGGCCTTCCTGCTCGCCGCCGAGGTGGTGGCGGCGACGGCGGCGGTATCGGAACGGGCGTTGGTCTATGTCGCCCGGCACCGGAACCTGCTCATCTCCCTGCTGATGCTGACCACCCAGGCGCTGCTCACCGTCCTCATCATCGTCAGCCTCGACGCTTTGCACTGGCCGGGGGACGACAACCTCCGCCAGGCCTTCCAGGCGGCCGGTGCCGCGCTCGGCCTCTGCCTCGCGCTTGGCATGGCCTCGGTGCTGAAGGCGCGGCTGCTCTCCCGCCTGCTCGGCGCGCCGGTGCAGGGCTGGCGCTGGCCGCTGATCTGGGCGGCCGCGGCCGCGATCATGGTCGGCTACGGCTTCACCACCTTGCCGCAGGCCTATGAATGGACCGAGCTCGCCGTCGGCTCGCCCCTGATCCTGCTCGCCTTCGGCTGGGTGGTGTGGATGCGCGGCTTCACCCACGAGGACCGCGAGCTGTTCCGCATGAAGAAGGACGAGGAGCCGAGCCTGCCGCCACCGGGGACTGCATCACCCTGATCAGTGGCGGAAATGGCGCATGCCGGTAAAGACCATCGCCAGCCCGACCTCGTCGGCGGCGGCGATCACCTCCTCGTCGCGGATCGAGCCGCCCGGCTGAATCACCGCCGTGGCCCCGGCCTCGACCGCGGCGAGCAACCCGTCGGCGAACGGGAAGAACGCGTCCGACGCCACCGCGGAGCCGATCGTGCGCGGTTCGGCCCAGCCCGCCTTCTCGGCCGCGTCGCGCGCCTTCCAGGCGGCGATCCGGGCCGATTCGAGCCGGTTCATCTGGCCCGCACCGATGCCGGCGGTGGCGCCGTCCCTGGCGTAGACGATGGCGTTGGACTTGACGTGCTTGGCCACGGTCCAGGCGAACAGGCAGTCGGCCAGCTCCCGCTCGGTCGGCGCGCGCCTGGTAACGACCTTCAGATCCCCGGCGCCGATCCGGCCGCCGTCGCGCGACTGGACCAGCCAGCCGCCGCTGATCGACTTCGCCGTCAGCCCGGGCCGCGCCGGATCCGGCAGGTCGCCGGTCAACAGCAGGCGCAAATTCTTCTTCGCCGCGAACACCGCCTTCGCCGCCGCGTCCGCGTCCGGCGCGACCACCACCTCGGTGAAGATCGCCGCGATCGCCGCGGCGATCGGCCTGTCGAGCGGCCGGTTGACCGCGACGATCCCGCCGAAGGCGGAAACGGTGTCGCAGGCGAAGGCGGCCTCATAGGCCTCGCGCAACGTGACCGCCGTGGCAACGCCGCAGGGATTGGCGTGCTTGACGATCACGCAAGTCGGCGCCGAGTCGCGGAACTCGGCGACCAGCTCGAGCGCCGCGTCGGCGTCGTTGTAATTATTGTAGCTGAGCGCCTTGCCCTGCAGCTGCCGTGCCTGGCCGATCCCCGAACCATGCGGGCTGGCGGCGGCGTAGAAAGCGGCCTGCTGATGGGGGTTTTCGCCGTAGCGAAGCTCCGGCCCTCGCTTCAGGATCAGCGGCAGCGTCTCCGGGAAACGCTCGCCCTGATCGGCGAAGGCGAACCATTGGGCGATCATCGAATCGTAGGCGGCGGTCGCGGCGAACGCCTTCGCGGCGAGGCGTTTGCGCAATTCGAGCGACGTCATGCTGCCATTGCCGTCCAGCGCGGCGATCAGCTCGCCATAATCGCCCGGGTCGGTGACGATCGCGACATAGTGATGGTTCTTGGCCGCCGAGCGGACCATCGACGGCCCGCCAATGTCGATATTCTCGATGATCTCGGCCCGCTCCGCGCCCTTCGCGACGGTTTCGGCGAAGGGGTAGAGGTTCACGACCACCAGATCGATCGCGCCGATGCCGTGCTCGGCCATGGCCGCCGCATGGGCGGGATCGTCGCGGACGGCGAGCAGGCCGCCATGGACCTTGGGGTGGAGCGTCTTCACCCGCCCGTCCATCATCTCGGGAAAGCCGGTGAGATCGGCAATGTCGCGCACCTCGAGCCCGGCCTCGCGCAGAGCCTTGGCGGTGCCGCCGGTCGAGATCAGCTCGACACCGTGCCGCGCCAGCGCCCGGCCGAGCTCCGCGAGTCCGGTCTTGTCCGACACGGACAACAAGGCCCGGGCGATCTTCACGTCCGTCATCGAGACTCCAATCGATGGATATGCGCTGCCCATAACGTCATGCTGAACTTGTTTCAGCATCCATTTTCGAGCGCTCGGTGCGGTGGAAAGATGGACCCTGAAACAAGTTCAGGGTGACGGCGGGAGCGACTCAGGAAGCCCGTTTCAGCTCCCACGAAATGGTCATGCCCTCGGGCGGGGTCTCGCCGTCGACGACCAGCTGCTGGCTGGCATGCGGCCGCGCCTCGCCGTCGATCCAGAGGCTGTCCTCGACCGACAGGCGCCCGCCGCGGCAGCGGAACTGCCAGACCGACCCCTTCAGCCTGAGCAACGCCCCTTGCCCGTCCGCGGTCGAGGTCACCTCCACCGCCGGAGCGAGATGGAAACGCACCGCGAACGGCACCGGCTCGGCGCGGCGCCGGCGGCCGGTCGCGATCAGCCGGTCCTCCCCCCCGAGCTGGCGGCCGTCCGCCGACAGGTTCAACCGGCGCTCGTGGATCAGGCCGAAGCGGCGGGCATAGCCGTCATGGCTCGCCTCGACCCGGCCGATCCCGGCCGTGTCGTCGCGGACCAGCTCGACCTCGCCGACCCCTTTGCCGAGCGAGCCGTCGTCATGGATGGCGGTGGAATTGCGGTCGCCGAGCGTCAGCGTGGAATGAGCCGCGGTCGTCCTGAGGCCATGGACCAGCCCGGCGGGCAACGCCCCCTTCGCCTCGCCGACGCCGCCGCAATTGACCACCAATCGGTTCGGCCCGTCGCTGAGCTCGAAGGCCAGGGTCGAGGCGCAGGCGCCGTTCAGCGAACGCGGCGGCGGCGGCGGGGCGGCGTCGAACACCAAAACGGTCGCCTTCGCCTGCACCCGCTGATAGCCCCAGCCCCGCGCCTGGCGGAGCGCGCGCGCCTCGAGGCCGGCGCCCTCGGCGGCGGCGGCGACCCGGCGGCGCGAGACCATATGGCCGCCCTGCCAGCTCGACAGCGCGTCGTCGCCCAGAGTGACCGCGAGCAGCGCCCCGACCGAGGAGGCCAGCGCCTCGCTCAGCCAGTCCGGCACGTCGCGCCGGGCGGCGGCATAGACGGCGCGAAGCTGGGCCAGCGTTTCGACCAGCGAGAGCTGCTCGGTCGGCGAGCGGCTGACCAGGCCGCCGTCGTCGTGCATGGAGAGGCCGATCGCCCGGGCGAGGCCCGCCTCGCCCGATTTCAGCCGCGCCGGCCCGCCCTGCACGACCAGGGCGGCGGCGATCACCCCGCTCCAGGCGGTGATCCGCGGCAGGCCCGGCAACGCCTTGTCGGCGCTGCGCTCGAGATGGCGGGCGCCGCGCGCCAGCGCGTAGAGCACGCTGGAGCGGTAGACGAGGTCGGCGCTCGACAGGATGTAGGGCGCATAAGCGGTCCAGAACAGGATCCGGCGGCCCCAGAGGTCGGCGCGCCAGGCCGGTTCCGAGACCTGCTCGGCATGGGCCGCCAGCCATTGGCGCATGATCCCTTCGGCGCGCTTGGCGCCGCGCTCGCGGGTGGCGGCCGCGGACAGGTCGCGAAGCCAGGCGAAGCTCTGCAGCCAGGCGCTGAAATCGGCGGGCAGGCCGAGCGTGCCGAAATCCAGCCCCTCGACCGGTACCTCGGTGCCGCCGTGGCACAACTGGCCGGCGAGCAGCGCCTCGCCGGCGATCTTGTCGCCCACGATCGGGTCCTTGGGCACGGCGATCAGCTTCAGCGGCATCCGCCCGCGCAGCCGCAATTTGTGCACCGGCGTCCGCCAGGCGAAGCGGTGCAGCCGGTAGCTCAGCCGCTCGAACAGCGACAGGCCGCGGTCGTCGCCGACCCGGATCAGCCGCTTGCCGGGCTCGATCTCGCTTGTGCCCGTGTCGCTCTCCACCTTTTCGAGGAGGCTCACCCCCTCAGGCCCCTGATATTGTCGGCATAAGCGTTCGGCCCGCCGCGGAAGGTGGCAGTGCCGGCGACGAGCACGTCCGCGCCGGCGTCGATCACCCGTCTGGCGTTGGACTGGTCGACGCCGCCGTCGACCTCGAGGTCGATCGCACGGCCGCTGGCGTCGATGCGCTTGCGGATCGCCTCGATCTTCCTGAGCTGCGAGGTGATGAAGCTCTGCCCGCCGAAGCCGGGATTGACGCTCATCACCAGGATGAGATCGACCTCCTCGAGCACATAATCGAGCGCCTTGGCCGGAGTCGCCGGGTTGAGCGACACGCCGGCGCGCTTGCCCAGCGACTTGATCTTCTGGACGGTGCGATGGAGATGCGGGCCCGCTTCGGGATGGACGGTGATGATGTCGGCGCCGGCCTCGGCGAAGGCCTCGATGAACGGATCGACCGGCGAGATCATCAGGTGGACGTCGAGCGGCTTTTGGGTGTGCGGCCGCAGCGCCTTCACCACCATCGGGCCGATGGTGAGGTTGGGCACGAAATGGCCGTCCATCACGTCGACATGGATCCAGTCGGCCCCGGCCGCGTCGACGGCGCGGACCTCCTCGCCCAGCCGGGCGAAATCGGCGGAGAGGATCGAAGGGGAAATGCGGACCGGCTGCTGCACCTGGCGACCCTAACATCCGCCCGAGTCGCTGGGCAAGGAATCGGCCCGACTTATCCCCTTTTATTTCGGACGAAACGGGCGATGAAGAAGCTGTCGGCGCCGCCTTCGGCTTCATGGGCGCCGGGAAGGATGCGCCGGCGCTCCTCCTGGGCGTAGTCGTCGCGCCGATCGAGGAAATGGTCGGCGACCCGCTCGCCCTCCTCGGGCTCCAGCGAGCAGACCGAGTAAACGAGCGCGCCGCCGGGCTTCAGCCAGTCCGCGGCGCGCAGCAGCATCGCCTTTTGCGCCTCGGCCAGCTCGGCGACGGCACGCGGGCGAACGCGGTGGAGGACGTCGGGGTGGCGGCGGAAGATGCCGGTCGCCGAGCAGGGTGCGTCGAGCAGGATCGCGTCGACCGGTTCGGCCGGCCGCCACTGCATGACGTCGGCCGCGACCACCTCCGCGTCGAGCCCGGTGCGGGTCAGATTCTCCGAAAGTCGCGCCAGACGACTTTCCGAAGCATCGACCGCGGTCACCCGCCAGCCGGCCGACGCGAGCTGCATGGTCTTGCCGCCGGGGGCGGCGCAGAGATCGAGCACGGTCCGGCCATCGCCCGGACCAAGGAGCCGGGCGGGGACCGCGGCGGAGATGTCCTGCACCCACCATTTGCCTTCGCCATAGCCGGTGAGGCCGGCGACCGCAGTGCCGCGCGCCAGCCGCAAATGGCCCGGCAGCAGGCTGACGCCGTCAAGACCGGCAGGGGGCTCGCCGAACAGGTCGATGGGCGGCGGCGTCGCGATCAGGCGGGCGGCCGCCTCGACAACTTCCTGACCCCAGGCTGTGCGCCAGCGTTCGGCCACCGACTCCGGCAGCGTCGGCACCTCGGGCAGCGCCCATTTCTCGCGCATCACGGCGCTGAACACGCCGTGGACCAGCCGGCGCGGGCCGCCGTCGACCAGAGGCAGCACGGTCGAGATGGCGGCATGGTGCGGCGTATCGAGCGCCAGCGCCTGGACCAAAGCGATCCGGAGCGCGAAGCGGGCCTTGGCGTCGTCGGCCAGCCGCTGCTTCGTCGCCCGATCGATCAACGCGTCGAGATCGGGCAGGCGGCGGAGCGTCTCGGCGGCGATGGCATGAGCGAAGGCGCGGTCGTCCGGCCGCTCCAGGTCGCGCGCCGCCGCATCGAGCGCGGATTCGAGCGGCAGCCCCTTGCGCAGCACCGCGTCGAGCAGGCGCAAGGCGGCGCGGCGCGAGGCCGTGCCCGGCGGATCGGCGCGGTTCAGTCCCGCCGCCCGAGCGGGTTCAGCGCGCTGGAGGCGCGGCGGCTCCTCGGCACCGAGGCGGACGGCCGCGCTGCCTCGATGGCGGGCGGCGGCGAGTGCAGGCCCATCTCGTCGGCCATCGCCTCGAGCAGAGCGATCCGGCTCTCGGTCGCCGGGTGGGTGGAGAACCAGCTGTCGCCGCGGCCGAGGCCCGGCACGATGTAGAGCGAAGCAGCGGCGGGATTGCGCGCGGCGAACGGGCTCGGCACCGCCTCGGCGCCGCGGGCGAGCTTGGCCAGCGCCGACGCCAAAGCGCGCGGATTGCCGTGCATCTCCGCGCCGCCCCGGTCCGCGCCATATTCGCGGGTGCGGCTGATCGCGAGCTGGACCAGCATCGCCGCGAACGGCGCGACGATCACCGCCAGCAGCATGGCGAGGACGTTGCCGCGGCTGTCGTTGCCGCGGAACAGCAGGCCGAAATTGGCGAGCATCGAGATCGCGCCGGCGATGGTCGCGGTCATCGTCATGACGAGGGTGTCGCGATTCTTCACATGCGCCAGCTCGTGCGCCATCACCGCGGCGACCTCGTCGCGGGTCAGCATTCCCAGCAGACCGGTGGTGGCGGCGACGGCGGCATTCTCAGGGTTGCGGCCGGTGGCGAAGGCGTTGGGGTGCGGCGAATCGATCAGGTAGACGCGCGGGACCGGCAGGCCGCCGCGCCGGGCGAGCGCGCTGACGATGCCGAACAATTGCGGGCAGGAGGCGGCGTCGACCTCCTTGGCGCCGTGCATGGAAAGGACGATCCGGTCGGCATGCCAGTAGGTGAACAGGTTCATGCCGGCGGCGGCCAGGAAGGCGACGATCGCGCCGACCCTCCCGCCCAGAGTGAATCCCAGGGCCATGAACAAGGCGGTCAGCGCCGCCAGCAGCATCGTGGTCCTGAAGCTGTTCATCTTGCCTTTCGCTCCTCCGCGGAGGAAATGTGGGCGTCCCACCTCCCGGATTCAACGATGGCCCAGCGCCCCGCTTACGTCAAAGCCCCGCCCTATCTCTCGCCGAGCCCGCCCGTGCCCGAGCCGGAGGAAGCGGAGGCGGGCGAGGAGAGCGGCGGCCCCAAGGGCAGGGAGCCCACCCGCTATGGGGATTGGGAAAATAACGGCATCTGCTGGGATTTCTGAGGGCTCCCCCAAGCCGTCACCTCGGCGAAGGCCGGGTCTCGTGGAGACCACCGCGACCTCGTGTCCCGAGATCCCGGCCTTCGCCGGGATGACGAGGAAGGGTCAGACCCCCTCGGCCCTGAGCGGCCTGGAGAGCAACCGCCCGACCACGTCGTCCACCGAGGCTTGCTCGGCGAGCAGGGCGCAGACCGCGGCGACGATCGGCATGTCGACGCCCAGCGCCTCGGCGGCGCGCTTCAGCACCGGCGCGGTGAAGGCGCCTTCCGCCACCGTCTTGCGGTCCGCGAGCAGGTCAGCGGGCCGCGCGCCCTCGCCGATGCCCTTGCCGAGGCTGAAATTGCGCGAGCTGGTCGACGAGCAGGTGAGGACGAGGTCGCCGAGACCGGCCAGGCCCGCCAAAGTCTCGGAGCGGGCTCCTTTCGCAAGGCCGAAGCGGGTCATCTCGGCGAATCCCCGCGAGATCAGCGCGGCGCGGGCGTTGAGGCCGAGCCTGCGGCCTTCGACCACCCCGCAGGCGATGGCGAGCACGTTCTTGACCGCCCCGCCGACCTCGGCGCCGGCGACGTCGTCGGAGAGATAGGGCCGGAAGAAGGGCCGCGCGATCCGCGCCACCAGCCGCTCGCCGAGCGCCCGGTCCTCCACCGCCAGCGTCACCGCGGTCGGCAGCCCCGCCGCCACTTCGTGGGCGAAGGTCGGGCCCGAGAGCACCGCGATCGGCGCGCCTGGCTGCACAGCATGCGCGACCTCGTGCATGAGCAATCCGGTCGAATCCTCGATCCCCTTGGCGCAGAGCACCAGCGGCCGGCCGGCCGCGTCGAAGCCGCCGAGGACGGCACGCAGATGCTGGGCCGGCGTGACGATCAGGAAAGCGTCGCATTGGTCGAGATCGTCGAGATCGCCGGTCGCCCGAATCGTCTCCGCGAGCGGCACGCCCTTCAGAAAGACCGTGTTTTCGTGCGCCCCGTTGACCGAGTCGACGACTTCAGACTCACGCGCCCAGAGCTGCACAGTGTCGCCGCCCGCGGCCGCGACCTGGGCGAGAGCCGTACCCCACGCACCGGCGCCGATCACCCCAATCATCATGCCTTCACCCCCGCGCCGCGCGCTTTCTCGGCATCCGGATCGAGCGGCCAGCGCGCCCGCGCCGGCGCGTCGAGGCCGTCGACGAGCCCGGCCTCGAAGCGGAGCGCGCCAGCCCAGGCGATCATCGCCGCATTGTCGGTGCAAAGCCACAGAGGCGGCGCCACGAAGGGCAGGCCGCTGGCGGCGGCGAGATCGGTGAGGGCGGCGCGGATCGACTGATTGGCGGCGACTCCGCCGGCGACGACCAGCGCGGTGGCGCCGCGCGCCACACCGATCGCGCGGCAAGTGCGGTCGATCAGGCAATCGATCACCGCCTGCTGGAAGGAGGCGGCGATATCGGCGTCGCGGTAAAGGCCGGTCTGCTTGGCGCGAAGCACGGCGCTTTTCAGGCCGGCGAAGGAGAAATGCGGCTCGGCCGAGCCGACCAAAGGACGCGGCAGCGGCACCGCGGCGGAATCGCCCTCGGCGGCGGCGCGCTCAACCGCGGGTCCGCCCGGAAAACCCAGGCCCAGCAATTTCGCGCTCTTGTCGAAGGCTTCTCCGGCGGCATCGTCGATGGTGGTGGCGAGGCGGCGGTAGCGGCCGACGCCTTCGACGAACAGCAATTGGCAATGGCCGCCCGAGACGAGCAGCAGCAGATAGGGGAAAGCGAGATCGGGGTCGCTCAGCATCGGCGACAAAGCGTGTCCCTCGAGATGGTTGACCGCGACCAGCGGCTTGCCCGAGGCCAAAGCCAGGCCCTTGGCGGTGAGCAGGCCGACCATGACGCCGCCGATCAGGCCGGGCCCCGCCGTGGCCGCGATCGCATCGACCTCGGCGAGGTCGATCCCGGCCTCCGCCAGCACCTCCTCGACCAGCCGCGGCAGGATCTCGACATGGGCACGCGCGGCGATCTCCGGCACCACCCCGCCATAAGGCCGGTGCGCCGCCTCCTGGCCCGCCAGCCGGTGGGCGAGAATGCGGCGGTCGGAGGCGACCAAGGCCGCCGCGGTCTCGTCGCAGCTCGATTCGATGCCGAGGATCAGGCTCATCGCGGCCTTCCCTGCCACTTGGGGAGCCGCTAGCACAAGCGCGCTATGTCCCGCCCCTTACGCATCGGCACCCGCGGCTCGCCGCTCGCGCTGGCCCAGGCCCGCCTGGTCGCGGACGCGCTGAACGGCCAGGGTGTCGAGTGCGAGATCGTTCCGATCACGACCACCGGCGATCTGATCCAGGACCGGCCGCTGGCCGAGGTCGGCGGCAAGGCGCTGTGGACGAAGGAGCTCGACCGGGCGCTCGTGGAGGGCCGGACCGACCTCTCCGTCCATTCGATGAAGGACGTCGAGACGCTCCGGCCCGGCGCGCTCGTCATCGCCGCCATGCTGGAGCGTGCCGACACCAGCGACCGGCTGATCGGCGCCGACAGCATCGAAGCACTCCCGCAAGACGCGAAGGTCGGGACCTCCTCGCCGCGCCGGACCGCGCAATTGCTCGCCCGCCGGCCCGACCTGCGCTGCGAACCCATCCGCGGCAATGTCCAGACCCGCCTCGCCAAGCTCGCCAGCGGCGAATATCACGCGACCCTGCTCGCCGCGGCCGGTCTCGACCGTCTCGGGCTCGACCTCGGCGTCCCGCTCGACCTGCTGCCGGCGCCGGCACAGGGGGCGATCGGGATCGAGATCCTGGCCGGGCGCGACGAGCTTCGCGCGCTGCTCGCACCGATCGACCATTCGGCGACCCACCAGGCCGTCAGCACCGAACGCGCCTTCCTCGCCGCGCTCGTCGGCGACTGCCATTCCGCCGTCGCCGCCCGCGCTCGAGGCGACTTGGTCGAGGCGGAAATCCTGCTGCCCGACGGCAGCGAGGTGCAGGCCGGGGAAGGAGAGCCCATCGGGCTTGCGCGCATCCTTCTGGGCCGGGCCAGTCCGGCCCTGAGGGCGATGTTCCAGCGATGAGGGTCCTGATCCTCCGGCCGCAGCCCGGCGCCGGCGAAACCGCCGAAAGGTCTCGGGCGATGGGCCTGGAGCCGGTGCTTGCGCCCCTGTTCACAATCCGGCCGATCGCCTGGGAAAGGCCGGACCGAGGGCGCTTCGATGCCGTAGTCCTCACCAGCGCCAAAGCGGCCCGCCTCGGCGGTGACGGCTTGACGTCATTTTCCGATCTGCCCTGCTACGCCGTCGGCGAGCGCACGGCCGCCGAGGCCGAGGCCGCCGGCTTCGCCGACGTCCGCACCGGCCCGAGCAACGGTGCCGCCCTCGCCGCCACGGCGATCGCAGGGGGCGTCACGGCGGCGCTCCATTTCTGCGGCCGGGACCATGCCGCGCTGGGCCCACCGGTCGTGGCGGAGATTCCCGTCTATGCGGCCGAGCCGGTCGGGCACCTTCCGGAAGGGCTCGACTACGAGGTCGCGCTGCTTCACTCCCCACGCGCGGCGGCGTTGTTTGCAAAGCTGATCGGCGACCGGAGCGCCATCCGGATCGCGGCGATCAGCGAGCAGGTCGCCGCGACGGCCGGCGGCGGCTGGCGATCGGTCGCGGTGGCCGATCAGCCCCGCGATCAAGCCTTGCTGGAGCTTGCCGCCAAGCTGTGCCACACTGGCGAATGACGATGAACGGCGATTACGAACCGGTCGAAAGCTACGCGCCGCCGCTCAGGCGACGGTCGGCCTTGCGGCCGCTGCTCATCCCCGGCCTCGCCTTCCTGCTCGGCCTCGGCGCGATGGGCTGGCTGCTGTCGCAATGGGACGCCGCCGCCCGGGTGATCGGGATCGCGCCGGCCGCGCCGGCCGCGACGGCGCCGCAGCCCGTCCGGGCCGCGCCCGCCGCCGCTCCTGCCCGAGCCGCGCCGGCGGCGACCGACACCGGCGAACCCGAGCAGATCGTCATCGACCCCGAAATCGCCCGCCGAGTGGCCGCGCTCGAGCAAAGGCTCGGCCAGGTCGGCACCGAGGCCCGCGCCGCCGTCGGCAATGCCGACCGGGCGGAGGGGCTGCTGGTCGCCTTCGCCGCGCGCCGGGCGCTCGACCGCGGCGTCGCGCTGGGCTTCCTCGAGGCGCTGCTTCGCCAGCGTTTCGGCGCCACCCAGCCGCGTGCGGTCGGCATGATCATCCTCGCCGCGCGCAACCCGGTGACGCTGCAGGAGCTGCAGCTCGGCCTGCAGGAGGCCGGTCCGCGCCTCGCGGGGCCCCCGCCCGACGCGGGCTGGTGGGAATCGATCAGCGCCGAACTGGGCTCGCTGGTCACCATCCGCCACGAGGGCACGCCCTCCACCCAGCCGGCCGAGCGGCTGGCCCGCGCCACCCAGCGGCTGGAAGCGGGGCAGGTCGAGGTCGCCCTGGCCGAGGTGATGCGGATCCCCGGCCACGCCAATGCCGCCGACTGGATCCGCAAGGCGCGGATCTACGTCGCCGCCCGTAACGCGCTCGACACGATCGAGACCGCCGCCTTGCTGGAGCCGCGCACCCAGCCGGCCCCCGCCGCGGCGCCAGCGCGTCCGGCTACACCTCGATGAGCGCGTAGGGCCTTCCGGCCGCCGCCTCGACCACCATCTGCGCGCAATTATAGACCGGTGTCCCGCGCGGGGTGGCGCCGCGATGGGTGCCGCGATGGGCGTGGCCGTGCACCACGGCCGAGACATGGTCGAACCGGTCGATCGCGTCCGCCAGGCGCGAGCAGCCGAGGAACGGATAGATTTCCAGCGGCTCGCCGGCGACGGTGTCGGCCACCGGCGAATAATGCATCACCGCGACGTTGCGCTCGGTCTTGAGCGAGCGCAGCGCGTTCTCCAGCTTGCGCGCCTCGTCGAGCGCGGCGTCGACGAAGGCCTTGATCGGCGCCTCGCCGAACGCGCCGAGCTCGCCGCGGCCGAAGCCGCCGAGAAAGCCCTTCACCCCGGCGAAGCCCACATCCTGGATCACCACCGCCTGCTCGCCGAGAATAGTGACGCCCGCCGCGTGCAGGATCCGGGCGACCTCCTCGGCCTGGCCGCATTCGTAATCGTGATTGCCGAGCACGCCGACGATCGGGATCGTGCAGGCGCGCAGGTCCTCGGCGAGGATCTCGGCCTCGCGGGTCTTGCCGAAATTGGTGAGGTCGCCGCACAAAGCCAGCACGTCCGCCACCTCGGCGATCTCGGCGAACATGTCGCGGTAGCGATGCTCGGAGGCCTCGGTGACGTGGAGGTCGCCGATCGCCGCCAGCGTCAGCGTGTCACTTTCGCTCATGCTTCTCTTCGATCCCCTTGCCGACCACGTCGGCGAAGCCCCATTCGGCGATGTCGGTGATGTAATCGCGCGGGCTGTACAGCCGGCCGCGGCAGATGCGCATCCGCGCCGCCGGCATCTCCGCCTGGGCGTGCAGCCGCTCCAGCAATTCGTCGAACAGCCAGCGCGGGATCCGCTCGCGCTCGGTCGGGTAGATGAAGCGGAAGTTGAGCAGGTGGATCAGCAGCACCTCCCAATAGAGCTCCATCGCGTTGAGCAGATAGCGCCAGTCGATCTCGTCATGCTTCTTCAGGATCACATGGACGACGTCGGCGCCGTCATAGCGGTAGCGGTCCTGCAGGAAGAGCTTGGAGAGGATGAACTCGGTCGGCGGGGTGATGCGGACGTTGGTGCCGTAGACCTCGACCTCATAGGCCTCGCGGAACCAGTCGTCGGTGATCGGGATCGAGGCGGTCGAGATGTTGTAGATGACGTCGAAGAAATGCTCCCCCTTCCAGACCTTGCCGATCCAGCGCTCGTCCTCGATGTCGATCCGATAGCCCCGGGCCTTGAAGAAACCGAGGATCTTGGGCGCGTCGGACGGCTTGCAGAAGACGTCGAGGTCCTTGGTCGGCCGGGTGATGCCGGTGTAGCAGGAAAGCGCATAGGTGCCCGAGAGCAGGAAGGGCAGGCCGGATTCGTTGAGCAGCCGCAGGCTCTCGACATAGAAATCGACCGCCTCGGGCGGCGGCTCGAAGCGCGAGGCGTCGAGGGTCGGCAGCTGGGTGCTCATCGGACAGGTGAACGGCGGATGCGCGCAAAGCGTTCCGCCGCCGTGCCGAAGCCGCGCTTCGCGATGCGCCGATCGCCCCTATCCGGGATGCGCCCCCGCGCAACCGGAGATTCGGCCCCGCCAGGACAGGGTTTCCCCTGATTTTCTTCCAACCGGGATGGGCGAATGGCGATGAGGCTGCTCGCAGATAAGGAACAGGGAGTAGGAAAATGGCCTCAGCAAGAAGGAAGTTCGGAATCGCGACGCTGGCGCTGGTCGGCGGATTGAGCGTCAGCGGCTGCGCCACCACGGATTATGTGGACGAGCAGGTGGCGACGGTGAACGCACGGGTCAGCGCCCTCGAGGCGAGAGTCGGCGACGTCGATTCGCGGGCGCAGTCCGCGGCCCAGGCCGCTTCGTCGGAAGCCCAGGCCGCGGCCGCCGAGGCCCGGACCGCCAATCAGCGTATCGATCAGCTGACCGGCCGGGTGGACGGCATCGAGCAGCGCATGGCGCCAAGGCGGCCTCGCCACTGAGCTTTCCGAACCCGGCGGCGGCGAGCCGCTTCGCGGGGCGTGGAACTTCACTCGGTTGAGCTTGGTTGGCGTGGGCGATGTTCAGGCTGGCAAGGATCGCATTGGTCGCGCTGTCGATCGGGAGCGCCGCGCCCCCGGCGGGGGCCGCGCCTCGGCGCCCGGCGGTCGTGCAGGCCGACGCGGCGGAGGAGGCTGCCGAGCCGGCGTCCGACGATGCCGTTCGGGTGACCGACTGGGTGATCGCCAGCGGCGACAATGAGGGGCTTCCCTTCATCGTCATCGACAAGGTCGCGGCCCAGGTCTCGGTGTTCGATGCCGAGGGCGGCTTCGTCGGCTGGACGCCGGCGCTTCTCGGCATCGCCAGCGGCGACGAATCCACGCCCGGAATCGGCGACCGCGATCTCGCCAGCATGGGACCCGAAGAGAAGACGACGCCGGCCGGGCGCTTTCTCGCCCGCTACGGAACCGCGCCCGGCGGCCATTCCGTCTTGTGGGTCGACTATGCGAATGCGGTCGCGCTGCATCCGGTCGTCACCGGCACCAGGAGCGAGCGGCGGCTGCAGCGGCTGCGCTCGCCGACGTCGAGCGACAACCGCATCACCTTCGGCTGCATCAACGTCCCGGCGGCGTTCTACGCTCAGGTCATCCGGCCGCTCTTCGGCGCGGACGGGGGAATCGTCTACATTCTGCCCGAGACCAGGCCGGTCGAGGCGCTCTTCCCGCGCGTTGCCGCCCGCCCGGACGCGCCCGCGAGGCCATGGCTCGGCACGAAATCCATGTAGTGCGGAAATGGAGCGGGCGAAGGGATTCGAACCCTCGACCCCAACCTTGGCAAGGTTGTGCTCTACCCCTGAGCTACGCCCGCTCGACTGGCGGAACCGGGGAACCCGGTCCGGGTAAGGCGGCGGCTGCTAGCACGGGCCTCGGCAGCCCGCAACCCTGTCCTGAGCGAAGTCGAAGGCCTGTCCTGAGCGAAGTCGAAGGCCTGTCCTGAGCGAAGTCGAAGGGGTCCCGTCATGCGGGGTTGGCAGACAGGCCCGCTATCCCACATAGGGGGCTGGATAGTGACCTTGCGGAGAGTTTGAAGTGGCAACCCTGGGGATGAGCGAAGCCGAGCGCGAGGCGGTGGAGAAATTCCGGCGCGATGTGGTCGAGCCGAGCATGACCAGCCTCGTCTTGCTCGATTTCTGGGCGGAATGGTGCGGCCCCTGCAAGCAGCTGGCGCCGATGCTGGAGAAGGTCGCCGCCGATTATGCCGATCGCGGCGTCACCCTCGTCAAGATCAACGTAGACGAGGAGAAGTTCATCGCCGCGCAGTTCCGGGTCCAGTCGATCCCGACCGTCTACGCCTTCTTCCAGGGCCAGCCGGTCGCCGATTTGTCCACCGCGCGGACCGAAGGCCAGCTGACCGGCGCGCTCGACCAGATCCTGGCGCAATTGCCGGTCCAGGGCGAGGCGCAGCAGCTCGAGGCCGAGATCGGGCCCCTGATCGCGATGGGCGAGCAGGTCTTGGGCGAAGGCGATGCCGAGCGCGCCGCCAACATCTTCCGGCAGATCCTCGACATGGCGCCCGAAAATCCGGAAGTCGTTTCCGGCCTTGCCCGCGCCCTGCTCGCCGCGGGCAAGGCGGACGAAGCGCGCGCGACGCTCGAGGGGCTGCCGGAGAAGGTCGAAAAGGACCCGGCCATCGCCCGCGCCCGCTCGGCGCTGGCGCTGGCCGAAGCCGCGCCGGCCGGGGAGACCGCCGAGCTGGAAGCGCGGATCGCGGCCGATCCCGACGATCATCAGGCCCGGATCGACCTGGCCGGCGCGCTGATGGCCGCGGGCGACCGCGACGCCGCCGCCGACCAGCTGCTGGAGAGCATCGCCCGCGACCGCGAATGGGAGGAAGGCGCGGCACGCAAGAAGTTGCTGCAGATCCTGGAAGCGGTCGGGCTCGAGGACCCTTGGGCCGGGACGCAGCGCCGACGCCTCTCCGCGATCCTGTTCGGCTAAGATGGAGACGGCGCTCCTTCGCGTGCCGGTCTTCCCGCTCGCCGGAGCCCTGCTCTTCCCGCGCAGCCAGCTGCCCTTGCATATTTTCGAGCCGCGCTACCGGGCGATGGTGCGCGACGCGCTCGCCAGCGACCGGCTGATCGCGATGGTCCAGCCCAAGCTTGCCCCGAGCGACGTCGAAGGGCGCGCGGAGGAGCCGCCCGCTCTCTTCGAAATCGGCTGCATCGGCCAGATCGGCTCCTGCGAGGAGCTCGACGACGGCCGCTTCAACCTCGTGCTCGACGGGCTGTGCCGGTTCCGGATCGCCCGCGAGGCGGAGGTCGACACGCTCTACCGCCAGGTCGACGCCGACCGCAGCGGCTTCGACGAGGAGGAGGATCCGGTGCTCGGCCTCGCCCAACGGGCCGAGGTGGAGCGCGAGGCACGGCGGTATGCCGACGCGCTCGGCTATATGATCGAATGGGAACAGGTGTCCCGGCTCGACGACGAGATGCTGGTCAACGGCATCGCGCAGATCGCGCCGCTGGACGTCGGCTCCAAGCAAGCTTTGCTCGAGGCGCGCGACCTCGACATGCGCGCCGACCTGCTCGTCCAGTTCATGCAGTTCCAGCGGATGGCGCCCGGCGGCGCGGACGGACCCGAAACGCTGCAATAGAGGACGCGGCTCCCGGGTCGTTCGTCCCGAGCGAAGTCGAGGGGCGCTGGCACGGAGTCATCACATACGCCCCTCGACTGCGCTCGGGACGAACGGAGGCTGGTGGCATCTAGAGAGCTAAATCGGCAAGCCACGCAGCAGCAGCGGCAACTCGCCCGATTCGCCGCGGGCCTCGGCCATCAGCCGGTCCTTCAGCGGCCCGATCCGCTGCACCGCGCCCATGCCGAGGCGGCGGATCGCGGAGGCGGCCCTGCCGGGTACGCCGTAGAGGCGGGTGAGGCTGTCGGTCGCCAGCGCCACCATGAAGGTGTCGAGGCTTCGCCAGCCTTCGTAGCGGGCGAGCAATTGCGCATCGCCCAGGTCGAGGCCGAGCCGGGCGCCCTCGACCAGCACCTCGGCGAGCGCCGCGGCGTCGCGGAAACCGAGATTGAGCCCCTGGCCGGCGATCGGGTGGATGCCGTGCGCGGCGTCGCCGACCAACGCGAGCCGGAGGTCGGTGATCCGCGCCGCATGGTGGAAGCCGAGCGGGTAGGAGAAGCGCGGGCCCGCCAATGCCACCGTCCCCAGGAAGCCGCCCATCCTCTTCTCGATCTCGTGCGCCAGCGCGCGCTCGGAGAGGCCCAGGGTCGGCACCGCGTCGCGCGCCTTGACCGACCAGACGATCGCCGAGCGCGGCCGGCCATCCTCGCCCGGGAGCATCGGCAGGATCGCGAACGGGCCGTCGGGATAGAAAATCTCGTAGGCGGTCTGCTCGTGGCTCTTCTCGTGGGTCACCGTCGCGACGATCGCGACATGATCGTAGCGCCATTGCGCGAGCGGGATTCCGGCCGCCTCGCGGATCGGCGAATTGCGCCCCTCCGCCCCGATCAGCAGCGGCGCCGCGACCAGGCGGCCGTCGGCCAGCGCCGCGCGCACCCCGTTGGCGTCGCGCACGATTTCGCCCGGTGCCGCCGGCATCAGCAACTCGATCCGCTCCGCGGCCAGCGCGCAGTCGCGGAGCGCCGAGCGGAGCAGCCGGTTTTCGACCATGATGCCGAGCGGGTCGTCGTCAGCCTCGGGCTCGAAGGCGATGCCGCCCGGCGCCAGCCCGTCGCTGACCCGTATGCCGCGGATGGCGCAGGTGACCCCCTCCAGCCGGTCGGCGACGCCGATCGCCTCCAGCATCCGCCAGGAAGAGCTCGAAACCGCCGTCGCGCGCCCGTCATAGCTCGGCGCGATCTGCTTTTCCGGATCGGCGGGATCGACGATAAGCGAGGAGAGGCCGTGGCGGTCGAGGGCCAGCGCCAGGGTCAGGCCGACCAGGCCCCCACCCAGGATGATGACGTCCGCGCGCTGCATTTTTAGGGCCTTAGCGTTGCAGCCGTGCAACGCCAAGCGCTTGACCCGGGACTCGCCGAGGGCGCATGAGGGCGGAAGGGAACATTTGGGGCACAGGAAATGGCGACAGCAAGCGCTCGGGACGCCCGGCCAGGCCGCCTCGAACAATGGCGCGACGGCTCGAAGCGCGCCCTGCGCCGTTCGAAGAGCTTCTTCGGCGGTATCGCCCTCGTCCTCGCCAGCCTGTTCGCGCTGGTTTCGCTGCTCAGCTATACCCCGGCCGACCCCTCGCTGAACACCCAGGCGGCGGGACCGGTGCAGAATTGGATGGGCGGCGCCGGCGCCTGGCTCTCGGACCTGCTGCTGATGCTGATGGGCCCGCCGGCCGTGCTGCTGCTCCCGGTCGTGTTCCTGATCGGCCTCAGGCTCGCGCGCGGGGTCGATCCCGGCCGCTGGGGCCGGGCGCTCACCCTCTCCTTTCTCGGCATCGCCCTGCTCGGCGCCGCGGCCGGCCTGTTCGCAGGCGGCGCCGTCAACGGGCTCGTCGCCGGCTGGGGCGGAGCAATCGGCCTCGGCATCGCCAGCCTGATCCAGCTCGCGCTCGGCGCGATCGGCGACCCGAGCGTCACCGAGCCGTTCCGGATCGCGATCCTCGCCATCGCCGCCGCGATCGGTCTCGTCCTCTGCCTCGCCAGCCTCGGCCTCACCGCCGAGGAGCGCGAGTGGCTCGCCAATCGCCGCTTCCGAGCCGCCGGCGGCGACCTCGAGGCGGACGATCTCCCCGTCGAACGGCCGGCCCGGGCCGTTGCGGCGGCGCCTGCGCAGCCGCGCGGCCCGGTCATCGCCGACCGCGCCAGCGAGCCCGCGGCGCGCCGGCCCTTACGCGAGCGGCAGCCCTCGCTCGCGCTCGGCGACAGCTATACCTTACCCTCGGTCGACCTGCTCAACCCGCCGCCCAAGCCGGTCAACGTCGTGCTCGACAAGGCGGCGCTCGAGCGCAATGCCCGGCTGCTCGAATCCGTGCTCGAGGATTTCTCGGTCAAGGGCGAGATCGTCGAGGTCCGCCCCGGCCCGGTGGTCACCATGTACGAACTCGAGCCCGCGAGCGGCATCAAGGCGAGCCGGGTCATCCAGCTCGCCGACGACATCGCCCGCAACATGTCGGCGCTCTCGGCCCGCGTCGCCACCATCCCCGGCCGCTCGGTGATCGGCATCGAGCTGCCCAACGCCAAGCGCGAGATGGTGATCCTCTCCGAGCTGATCTCGAGCCCCGCCTTCGAGGACCAGGTCGCGCAGCTGCCGATCATCCTCGGCAAGAACATCGCCGGCGACCCCGTCGTCGCCGATCTGGCGCCGATGCCGCACCTGCTCGTCGCCGGCACCACCGGCTCGGGCAAGTCGGTGGGGCTCAACTGCATGATCCTGTCGCTGCTCTACCGACTCACGCCCGAGCAGTGCAAAATGATCCTGATCGATCCCAAGATGCTGGAACTCAGCGTCTATGACGACATCCCGCATCTGCTCGCCCCGGTGGTCACCGAGCCGGCCAAGGCGATCCGCGCGCTCAAATGGACCGTGGAGCAGATGGAGGAGCGCTACCGGATGATGGCCTCGGTCGGCGTCCGCCAGCTCTCCTCGTTCAACGCCAAGGTGCGCGAAGCGAAGATGAAGGGCCAGCCGCTCGGGCGACGTGTTCAGACAGGCTACGACGCCGAGACCGGCCAGCCCCGCTACGAAATGGAGGAATTGGAATACGACGTGCTGCCGCAGATCGTGGTCGTCGTCGACGAGCTCGCCGATTTGATGATGACCGCCGGCAAGGAGGTCGAGTTCCTGATCCAGCGCCTGGCGCAAAAGGCGCGGGCCGCCGGCATCCACCTGATCATGGCCACTCAGCGCCCGTCGGTCGACGTCATCACCGGCGTGATCAAGGCCAATCTGCCGACCCGGATCTCCTTCTCGGTCACCTCGAAGATCGATTCGCGCACCATTCTCGGCGAGCAGGGCGCCGAGCAGCTGCTCGGGCGCGGCGACATGCTCTACATGCCCGGCGGCAAGCAGATCGCCCGGGTCCACGGCCCGTTCGTCACCGACGAGGAGGTCCGCGCCGTCGCCGATTTCTGGCGCACCCAGGGCCATCCCGATTACGTCCAGTCGGTCACCGAGGAGCCCGAGGACGGCGGCTATATGTTCGAAGGTCAGCCGATCGGCGAGGACGATGCCGAGACCCAATTGTTCCGCAAGGCGGTCCAGGTCGTCGCCGAGAGCCAGAAGGCCTCGACCTCCTACCTGCAGCGGCAGCTGCGCGTCGGCTACAACAACGCCGCCCGCCTGATCGAGCGGATGGAGAAGGAGGGCGTAGTCAGCGCCCCCGACCATGTCGGCCGCCGCGAAGTGCTGGTCGATCCCGAGGGGCGGCCCTTGGTCTAAAGGGAACCGGCGGGTTCACTGGACATTCAAGCAGCGGGCGCGATATCGCCGCCCGCATCCCGGACAACAGCCAAGGACATGTTCATGCTGCGTCTTCGCGCCCTCGCTCTTGCCGCGGCCCCGCTGGCGCTCGCCGCCGCCGCGATTCCGGCCGCGCTCAGCGCCCAGGCGGCGCCGAGCGGCCTTGCCCAGGTGCAGGCGCATCTGCGCGCGGTGAATACGATGACCGCGAGCTTCACCCAGAGCGGCCGCCGCGGCGGCAGCCTGTCCGGCACGCTCACCATCAAGCGGCCGGGCCGGATCCGCTTCGATTACGGCCGCACCGCCAACATGCTGATCGTCGGCGACGGCCGCGCCCTCACCTTCGTCGATTATGACGTCGGCCAGCGGCAGCGCTGGCCGATCAACGATTCGCCGCTCTCGGTGTTGCTCAACCCCAACCAGGATCTGTCGCGCTTCTCCCGCGTGGTCCGCAACGACGCCCAGGTGCTGATGATCGAGGCGCGCGATCCGCGGCGCCGCGAGTTCGGCACGATCACCATCGCCTTCGCCAAGCTTTCGAGCGCGCCGGCCGGGCTGATGCTGCAGGGCTGGAACACCCGCGACGCGCAGAACAACCTGACTTCGGTCCGGCTGTCGGGCCAGCGTTTCAACGTCGCGGTCGCCGACAGCGCCTTCCGCTACCGCGAGCCGCAGCGCCGCGGCCCGCGCGGCTGATTTTCGCCTGGAACCTGCAACTTCCGTTCATCGGGGCGACAGGTCCAAGGCCTTAAATCGAAAGCTGCAATTGCCGGTCACGGCTTCGGGTTTTCCCCCTGTTGCCCGCCGCCCGAGCCGAGCGATTGACCTCGCGTAACAACGCTTGGTGGGCCTCCGCTCCACGCCCCCGGAGCGGGGGCCCTTCTATCTTCGCCCCCTCCGCCCCCAACATCGACAGCCAGCAGCCCTGCCGCTAAGCCCCCAGCCATGTCCTCGTCTCTCAAAATCGCGTCCTGGAACATCAATTCGATCCGCGCCCGCGCCGACATCGTCGAGAAATTCCTGGTCGAGGAAGCGCCCGACATCCTCTGCCTGCAGGAGACCAAGGTCCGCGACGAGGAATTCCCGCACGGCCTGTTCCGTCGGCTTGGCTACGACCATGTCATCATCTGCGGCCAGCCGATGCACCATGGCGTCGCCATCGCCTCGAAGCTGCCCATGCATGAGGAGGAGCGGTTCGACTGGCAGGCGAACGGCGAAGCGCGGCATATCGGCGTTCGGCTCGACTGCGGGGTCCGGCTTGAGAACGTCTACGTTCCGGCGGGCGGGGATGTTCCGGACCGGACGGTCAATCCCAAGTTCGGCCAGAAGCTCGATTTCCTCGAGCGGATGACGCGCTGGTCGGAGACCTGCGAACATCCGACGATCATGGTGGGCGATTTCAACGTCGCACCGCTCGAATGCGACGTCTGGAGCCACAGGCAACTGCTCAATGTCGTCAGCCACACGCCGATCGAGGTCGAGGCGCTGACCCGGCTGCAGGCCAGCAACGACTGGACCGATCTCGGCCGCCATTTCTATCCGGCGCCGCAGCGGCTGCATACCTGGTGGAGCTACCGCTCGCCCGATTGGACGAAGAACGACCGCGGCCGCCGGCTCGACCATATGTGGGCGACCGGCGACGTCGCGAAGCTCGCGAAGGCGCACAAGGTCTACGAACCCTGCCGCAACTGGACACGCCCCTCCGACCACGTCCCTTTGATGACGGAATTCGAGCTTTGAGCGGCGCGCGGGACGTCGCCCGCGCGATCGACGCCCTCCGGCGCGGCTGGCCGGTGGCGGTCGGCGAGATTTCCTTCCTCGCCGTCGAGACGGCCGATGCGGAGGGGCTCGCCGCCTTCGACGGCGCCAACCCCGCCGGCCTGCTGATTTCCGGCAACCGCGCCGCGACTTTGAAGCTCACCAACCAGCGCGAGGCGCTGCCGACCGAGCCCGTGCTGATCGCGCGCAGGCCCTGGCTGGACCTCGACGCCGCCACGGCAATCGCCGATCCCGCGCTCGATCTGGCCAATCCGCTCAAGGGGCCTTTCCAGACCGCCCCGCTCTGTTCGCCGCCGACCGCAGTGGCAGCGTTGCGCCTCGCCCGGCTGGCCGGACTGCTGCCGGCGCTGTTCACGCGGCGAAGCGGCCCGGCCGAGGCGCGCGTGGCGGTGGATGACGTCATGACGTTCGGCAGCGGCGCGGACCTGCGCATCGTCTCCCGCGCCCGCCTGCCCAATCGCTTCGCCGAGGCGGGCGAGATCGTCGCCTTCCGCTCCGACGGCGACACCGCCGAGCATGTCGCCTTGCTGATCGGCGCGCCGACCGGCGAGCCACCGCTGGTGCGAGTGCACAGCGAGTGCCTGACCGGGGACGCGCTCGGCAGCCTCAAATGCGATTGCGGGCCGCAGCTCGGCGACGCGCTGGCCCAGATCGGGGCGTCGGGCTGGGGCATATTGCTCTATCTGAGGCAGGAGGGGCGGGGGATCGGCCTGGTCAACAAGCTCAGGGCCTATGCGCTGCAGGACCAGGGCTTCGACACGGTCGACGCCAACCTGAGGCTCGGCTTCCAGGACGACGAGCGCGATTTCTCGGTGGCGGCGCGGATGTTGGCGAAGTTGTCGCGCAACGTGATCCGGCTGCTCACCAACAATCCGCGGAAGGTGGCGGCGCTGAAGGCGGAAGGAATCGAAGTCGTCGAGCAAGTGCCGCTGAAAGTTGGCGAAGGCGAGCACAACCGCGCCTATCTCGCCACCAAGCGGGACCGGAGCGGGCACCAGCTTTAGGCAAGCAGCGCGGCGACCTCCTCGAAATCACGGGCGATGTGGCGGACGCCCAAGGCGCGCAGCCGCTCCTCGTGGCCGGGCAGGCAGTGGCGGCCGGCGACGAGGCCGACCACGGTGGCGCCGGAAGCGAGCGCGCCTTCGACGCCGACCGGCGAATCCTCGATGATCGCGACGCGGCCGATCGGCACGCCGAGCGCTTCGGCGGCGTGGAGATAGAGATCCGGCGCCGGCTTGCCGCGCGCGACATGCTCGCGGCCTGAGAAGATCATCCCGCCGAAGACGCCTTCGAGGCCGAGATGGGCGAGATGGCTCTCGATCCAGTGGGTCGAGCTCGACGAGCAGATCGCCTTCGGCAGGCCTGGCGGCAGGCTGCGAATGAAAGCGGCCGCGCCGGCCACTTCATCGAGACCCTCCGCGATCGCCCGCGCGTCCTCTTCGGCGCGGGCGTCGTGGAAATCCTCGGGCAGCGGCCCGCCGATCCAGCGCTCGATCGCGCCGATGAAATCGAGCCCAGCCAGGCCCATGAACTCGCGCATCGACTCCGCGACGCTGGTCGGATGGCCGCGCGCGGTCAGATAGTCGGCGATCTGCGCGTTCCCCGCCCACTCGCTTTCGAGCAGGACGCCGTCGAAGTCGAAGATCAGGGCATCGAAGCGCATCTCAGCCAGATGACGCCATGACGCCTAGTTGAAGCGGAAGGCGACGACGCGCCATTCGCCGTTGACCTGGTGGAGCTCGATCTGGGCGGTGCCGCGATTGCCGCCTTGCCAGGTCGCGCTGCCGGACACCTCGCCGATGCTGTTGCGCAGGCTGCGCTGCGACCAGTTCCAGTCCCGCGGGCGGTAGGCGCCGATCCGCGTCTCGAGCCCCCCGGCGTCGCCGAGCTCCTGCTGCAGCGACGGTGCCGAGCGGGCGTAAGCCTGCTCATATTGGCCGCCCTTGAGCGCGCCCATGAAAGCGTCGGCGCCGTCGACCACCGGCCTGGTCAGCGAAAAGACCAGGGTGAAGATTCCGGCCACGAAGACGACCAGCACCGCCGCGCCGATCGCGAGGAAATGCCACAGCTTCCAGCGCCGCTTGCGTGTGCCCGTCTCGTCCATCTCAGCCCCCCTCCTTGCGCGCCCCGAACAATGCCGTGCCGACGCGGACATGGGTAGCGCCAATCATCACCGCGCTCTCATAATCGGCCGACATGCCCATGGAGAGGCCGGCGAGCCCGTGCCGCCGCGCCAGCTTGGCCAGCAAGGCGAAATGGGGCGCCGCCTCGACGCCCTCGGGCGGGATGCACATCAGGCCGATGACGGGGAGCGCCGCTTCGGCGCATTGCCCGAGCAGCGCCGGCAGCCCGGCGACCGGGCAGCCGCCCTTCTGAGCCTCGTCGCCGATATTGACCTGGACGAAGCAATCGGGACGCCGTCCCGCTTTGGCCATCGCCTTGCCGAGCGCGGCGACCAGCGATTCCCGGTCCACCGAATGGATCGCATCGAACAGGGCGACCGCTTCGTCCGCCTTGTTGGACTGGAGCTGCCCGATGAGGTGCAGCCGGACGCCCGGATGCCTTTCCCGCAGCGCCGGCCACTTCGCCGCGGCCTCCTGCACGCGATTCTCTCCGAAATCGCGCTGCCCCTGGCGGATCACCGAAGCGATCGCCTCCGCGCCCTGGGTCTTGGAGACGGCGATCAGGGTGACGTCGCCAGGCTCGCGCCCGGCAAGCGCCGCCGCTTTGGCGATCCTTTCCCGCACCCCCGCTACCGTCTCCGCCATGGCCTCTGCTATAGGAAGGGCCATGCCGACCCGCCAGCCACTGCCGCGCCTCTGGCTGCTCACCGACGAGCGGCTGGGCGACGGCCTGCTCGACGCGGTCGCCCGGCTGCCCGCCGCCGCGGGCATCGTCTTCCGCCATTACAGCCTGCCCGAAGTCGCGCGGCGCGACTTGTTCGACCGGGTCCGGGCGGCGCATGACGGCCTGCTGCTGCTCGCCGGGCCGCCCGAGCAGTCGAAGCTCTGGGGCGCCGACGGCAGCCACGGCCGAGGCCCGGGCTCCGGCTTCAGAAGCGCGCCGGTCCATTCCTATGCGGAGATTCGGGCCGCGGAGCGCGCCGGCACCGCTTTGCTCTTCCTGTCACCCGTCTATCCGACGCGCAGCCATCCCGGCGCGCCGATTCTGGGCCTCGCCCGCTTCGCCTGGCTCGCCCGGCGCACCTCGCTTCCGGTGATTGCGCTCGGCGGCATGAACGCGGCGCGCGGCAAGCGGCTGGCCTCGTTCGGCGCTTACGGCTGGGCTGGGATCGACGCCTTTGGTTAGAAGCGGAAAGCGGTGCCGACGTAGACGGCCTGGCTGTCGCGGCGCTGCTCGCGGGACAAGGGCTCGAGCCGGTCGCGGGAGATGCGGTAGCGGGCGCCGGCAGTGACGTCGACGTTGCGGGCGATCGAGAAGGCGCCGCCGACGTCGAGCGAATAGGCCTGGTCGCCGGTGATCAGCCGCTGGGCGCCCTCGGCGCGTTCGGCGCCGACCGCGACCCGGCCGGTGAGGTTGCGGGTGGCCCGATAGCTCATCCCCACGCGGGCCGATTCGCGCGTGCCGGCGATCAGGCCGCCGTCGGACTGGGCGACGTCGCCGGAGACGGCGAAACGGCGCCAGCCGAGCGAGACGCCGAGATTGTAGGAGCTGGGCGTGATCGCGCTGACCGGCGAAGCCGCGGTCTGCGCGGCGAGGCTCGCCGATTCGGTTGGGGTGACGGCGCGGCTGCGAACCGCGACCCGGACCGCGCTGCTGCGCTCAGCGCTGGCGGCGGCGGGGGTGAAGCGGAAATCGCTGTTGATGTTGGTGCCGCGGCGGGCGAGGGCCGCCGCGAGTCGCGGATCCGACACCGCCGGCGTAAACGCGCCCACCGGTCGGCCGCCAAGCGTCGTCGAGGGACGATTCGCCTTGCTTCTCTGAGAGGGAGCGGCCCAGGCCGGAGCGAGCACGAGCGCCGCCGCAAGCAGCGATGCGCTTCCCGCCGTTCCGATGGCACGCAACGTCTTCAAGACTCTCGTCTCCCCTCCATTGAGCGACTTAATCGGAGTCCAACCCTCTGCCTAGCGATTGGACCCGACGCGGCCGCGAATCTCCCTCTCTGTTGCAACTATCACACAGACTCGCTTGACCCGCGATGAACTCGCGACGAAGACGACGCCGCCCGCGACGGGCGCAACAGCGCTTGCCGCCCGCGCGAGCGACTCTATAACGACCTTCGACCCCTTCCGTTTCCAAGGACTGTTTATGGCTCGCGTACCCATTATCGGCCTCGCCGCTTTCGGCGCCCTCACCCTGGCCGGGTGCCAGTTCGTCCAGGACGACATCAACCGCACGCTCGGCAAGGCGCCGGAGGACCGGGCGGAGCGGGTCGACCTCGCCGCCAGCCAGGTGATGACGATCGGCGTCAACGCCTATCTGTGGCGCGCCTCGCTGGAGACTTTGTCCTTCGCGCCGCTCGCCCAATCCGATTCCAACGGCGGCGTCATCGTCACCGAATGGTACGCCAATCCGCAAAATCCCGCGGAGCGGGTCAAGCTGACCGCGACCATCCTCGACCGCGACCTTCGCGCCGACGCGCTTCGGGTCACCGCCGCCCGCCAGGTCAACCAGAACGGCCAGTGGGTCGATGCCCCGGTCGCCGCCGCCACCGTGCAGCGGCTGGAAGAGATCATCCTGACCCGCGCCCGCGACCTCAGGCGCGCCGCCATCGCCGGCTAACCCTATCGAAGAGAGTCGTTCCGCGATGGCATCGCGCTTCAATCCGTTAAAAGCCGATGCGCATTGGCAGAAGGTCTGGGAGGAACGCGGCACCTTCCGCGCCCGCGACGACAGCGCCAAGCCCAAGGCTTATATCCTCGAGATGTTCCCCTATCCGTCGGGGCGCATTCACGTCGGCCACGCCCGCAACTATACGATGGGGGACGTGCTCGCCCGTTATCGGCGAATGAAGGGCTTCGAAGTGCTCCACCCGATGGGCTGGGACGCGTTCGGAATGCCGGCCGAAAATGCCGCGATGGAGCGCAACGTCCATCCCGGCGAGTGGACCTTGTCGAACATCGCGACGATGCGGGCGCAGCTCAAGCGGCTCGGCTATGCGATCGACTGGAGCCGTGAGCTCGCCACCTGCGACCCCGCCTATTACGGGCAGGAGCAGGCGCTGTTCCTCGATCTGTTCGCGGCCGGGCTCGTCTATCGCAAGCAGAGCGAGGTCAATTGGGACCCGGTCGACATGACCGTGCTCGCCAACGAGCAGGTGATCGACGGCCGCGGCTGGCGCTCCGGCGCCCTGGTCGAGCGGCGCAAGCTCAGCCAGTGGTTCCTGAAGATCACCGATTTCGCCGAGGAATTGCTCGACGGGCTGGAGGGGCTCGACCAGTGGCCGGACAAGGTCCGGCTGATGCAGGAGAATTGGATCGGCAAGAGCGCCGGCATGAAGTTCCGCTTCGCGCTCGATCCCGAGGACAAGCCCGCGATCCCCGAAATCGAGGTCTATACGACCCGGCCCGACACGATCTTCGGCGCCAGCTTCGTTGCCGTTTCGCCCGATCACCCGCTCGCCGCCGCCTACGCTCGGCGATCGGAGGAAGTCGCCGCCTTCATCGTCCGCTGCAAGCAGGGCGGAACGACCGCGGCCGAGCTGGAGACGGCGGAGAAGCTCGGCCTGGAGATCGCCGAGGTCGTGCATCCGCTCGATCCGGAGTGGACGCTGCCGGTGTTCATCGCGAACTTCGTGCTGATGGACTACGGTACCGGCGCCATTTTCGGCGTGCCCGCGCACGACCAGCGCGACTTCGAGTTCGCCACCAAATACGGTCTCGAAATCCAGCGCGTGGTCGCCCCGAGCGCCGGCGAAGCGGACCGGCCGCTCTTCGGCGAGGCGGACAGCGGCGACGGCGTGCTGGTCAATTCGGGCTTTCTCGACGGGATGAGCGTCGAAGAAGCGAAAGCGGCGGTGATCGCCCGCGCCGAAAGCGAAGGTCAGCGAAGTCTCCTGGGAGCGGTCGGAATAAAAAACAAATCGAACGCCGCCGTCAGATCGCGCCAGAAAGCCGCGCAGGAAAAGGACGAGC
>Ga0207682_10000144_pt1 | contig 31958 bp, 30 predicted proteins | sample KBSM63metaG_FD_184332 | JGI IMG/M metagenome (GOLD analysis project Ga0207682, IMG submission 184332) | Miscanthus rhizosphere microbial communities from Kellogg Biological Station, Michigan, USA - KBS M6-3 metaG (SPAdes) (version 2) | ecosystem: Host-associated > Plants > Roots > Rhizosphere >... | reverse complement strand
GGTGGAGAAGCGCATCCGCGGCCGCGTCAAGCGCCAGATGGAGAAGAGCCAGCGCGAGTACTACCTGAACGAGCAGGTCAAGGCGATCCAGAAGGAGCTGGGCGAGGGCGACGAGAACGCCGACCTCGACGAGATGGAAAAGAAGATCAAGGCCGCGCGCATGTCCAAGGAAGCCGAGGGCAAGGCGATGGCCGAGATGAAGAAGCTGCGGATGATGTCGCCGATGTCCGCCGAGGCGACCGTCGTGCGCAACTACATCGACACGTTGGTCGGCCTGCCGTGGCGCAAGAAGAGCAAGATCAGCAAGGACCTCGCCAGCGCGGTGAAGGTGCTCGACGCCGACCACTACGGTCTCGAGAAGGTGAAGGAGCGCATCGTCGAGTACCTCGCGGTGCAGCAGCGCGTCGAGCGGCTCAAGGGCCCCATCCTGTGCCTAGTCGGCCCGCCCGGCGTGGGCAAGACGTCGCTCGGCCAGTCGATCGCCAAGGCCACCAACCGCAAGTTCGTGCGGATGAGCCTCGGCGGCGTGCGCGACGAAGCCGAGGTCCGGGGCCACCGCCGCACGTACATCGGCTCGATGCCCGGCAAGATCCTGCAGAACATGACCAAGGTCGGTGTGCGCAATCCGCTGTTCCTGCTCGACGAAGTCGACAAGATGGGCATGGACTTCCGCGGCGACCCGTCGTCGGCGCTGCTGGAGGTGCTCGACCCCGAGCAGAACAACACGTTCGTCGATCACTACGTCGAGGTCGAGTACGACCTGTCGGACGTGATGTTCGTCGCCACGGCGAACACGATGAACATCCCGGCGCCGCTGCTCGACCGGATGGAAGTGATCCGTCTCTCGGGCTACACCGAAGACGAGAAGATCGCGATCGCCAAGCAGTACCTGCTGCCGAAGCAGATGAAGAACAACGGCATCAAGGCCGACGAGATGCACGTGGCCGAGAGCGGCCTGCGCGACATCGTCCGCTACTACACGCGGGAAGCCGGCGTTCGAAGCCTCGAGCGCGACATCAGCAAGATATGCCGCAAGGTGGTGAAGACGCTGCTGCTGAACGAGAGCCAGGGCAAGGCGCGCCGCGGCAAGGGGCCGGTCGAGGTGACCTCGAAGAATCTCGACAAATACCTCGGCGTGCGCCGCTACACGTACGGCATCGCGGAGCGCAAGAACCAGATCGGCCAGGTCACGGGTCTCGCGTGGACCGAAGTCGGTGGCGATCTCCTCACGATCGAAGCCGTGGCGCTGCCCGGCAAGGGCAAGACCACCACGACCGGCAAGCTCGGCGACGTCATGAACGAGTCCATCGCCGCCGCGTTGTCGGTGGTGCGCAGCCGCGCGAAGCAGCTCGGCATCGCGCCGGACTTCTACACGAAGACCGATCTCCACATTCACCTGCCCGAGGGCGCCACGCCCAAGGACGGGCCGTCGGCGGGCGGCGCGATCGTCACGTCGATGGTGTCGATCCTGACCGGCATCCCGGTGCGCTGCGACGTCGCGATGACCGGCGAGATCACGCTGCGCGGCGAGGTGCTGCCGATCGGCGGGCTGAAGGAGAAGCTGCTCGCGGCCGGTCGCGGCGGCATCAAGACCGTGCTGATCCCGGAAGAGAACGTGAAGGACCTCGCCGAGATCGCCGACGAGATCAAGAACCGCCTCGACATCCATCCGGTGCGCTGGATCGAGCAGGTGCTGGAGCAGGCGCTCGAGCGCCAGCCCGTGGCGCTGCCCGACGACAAGGACAAGGCCGAGCCCAGCGTTCCGCCGGCCGTCCCGGACGACCAGCCCGCCGTCATCAAGCATTGATCCTCGCGCGCGACCCGCGCCGGCGCGCGCTGCGCCCGCGCGGTCGCGCGGGACGGTCGCGCACCGCCGTCAGGAGCGTTCGTGAACAAAGCCGAGATGATCGACGCGATCGCGCGTCATGCCGACATTTCCAAGGCCGCCGCCGGCCGCGCGCTGGACGCCACCGTCGGGGCGATCACCGCGTCGCTGAAGAAGGGCGACATCGTCACGCTGGTGGGCTTCGGCTCGTTCTACGTCGGCAAGCGGAGCCCGCGCGCCGGCCGCAACCCGCGCACCGGCGCGGCGATCCGCATCCGCGGTGCCAAAGTGCCGAAGTTCCGCGCTGGAAAAGCCCTGAAGGATGCGATAGAATAGCGGGCTTAGATTTGCTCGACCCGGCACGGCCAGGACACGATCGATCCTGGTGAAGTCATGGTGGCGGGCCAACGGGAAAGCCGGCGGCACGCGACGCAAGGGTGCTTAGCTCAGTTGGTAGAGCGTCGCCCTTACAAGGCGAATGTCGGCGGTTCGAACCCGTCAGCACCCACCAGCACCGGCACGGTGGCCGAACGGCAGATCATGCAACGCGGGAGTGGTAGTTCAGTTGGTTAGAATACCGGCCTGTCACGCCGGGGGTCGCGGGTTCGAGTCCCGTCCACTCCGCCACGAACAAGCAGCACGCAGCGTCTCTCGCGACTCTCCTCGGCGAACCGGCGTTCGCCGAATTTGTTTGAGTCGCCGGGAGCGCCCGCGCACGGAAGGCGTCGCCCAACGGCCATGTACGATCTCCTCTACAAGCACAAGCGCCTCACGCAGCTCCTGCTCGCGCTGATCGCGCTGCCGTTCGCCTTCTTCGGTGTCGACTACTACTTCCGCGGCGACGCGGGTCCGCAGGCGATCGCCACCGTCGGCCGCGACAAGGTCACCCAGAACGAGTTCGACGACGTGCTCCGCGAACAGCAGGACCGCATGCGCCAGCAGCTCGGCCGCAATTTCGATCCGGCGATGTTCGACAACCCGGAAGTGCGCTACGCGCTCGTCGACCAGCTCGTCAACCAGCGGCTGCTCGAGAACCAGGCGCGCACCGGCCGGTTCCGCGTCACCGACACGCAGCTCGCGCAGTTCATCTCCGCGCTCCCCCCGTTCCAGGAAGACGGCAAGTTCTCCCCCGACCGCTACAAGCTCGTGCTGACCGCGCAGGGCATGTCGCCGCTGCAATTCGAGCAGCGCGTGCGGCAGGAGCTGCTGCTGGCGCCGCTGCAGGAGCCCGTCGTGGCCGCGAACATCGTGGCGCGCGCGTCCAGCGAGCGTTACCTGGCGCTGCTCGAGCAGCAGCGCGAGGTCGCCATCGCCGCGATCGAGCCCGAGCCGTTCGTGAAGAACGTCAAGGTGGACGACGCGCAGGCCAAGGCGTTCTACGACCAGAACCTCGCCGCGTTCCAGATTCCCGAGCAGGCGAAGGTCGAGTACGTGCTGCTGACGCAGGAGGCGCTCGCGGCGCGCACGAAGGTCGATCCGGCCGACGTGAAAAGCGCGTACGACGCGAACGCCAGGCAGTACACGACCAGCGAGGAGCGGTCGGCGGCGCACATCCTGATCGCCGTCAAGCCCGACGCGAGCGACGCCGACAAGGCCGCCGCGAAAACGAAGGCCGAGGCGCTCGCCGCGCAGGCGAAGGCCAATCCCGCCAAGTTCGCCGAGCTCGCGAAGGCGAATTCGCAGGACCCCGGCTCCGCCGCGCAGGGCGGCGATCTCGGCGCGTTCGCGCGCGGCTCGATGGTGAAGCCGTTCGAGGACGCCGTCTTCGCCGCCAAGCCCGGCGACATCGTGGGGCCGGTGCAGACGGACTTCGGTTATCACGTCATCAAGGTCAACGGCGTCACCGCTGCGAAGGTCCAGGCGTTCGACGAGGTCAAGGGCACGATCGAAGCCGACCTGAAGCGCCAGAAGGCCGGCCAGGCGTTCGCCTCCGACGCCGAGAAATTCCAGAACCTCGTCTACGAGCAGGCCGATTCGCTGGCCCCTGTCGCCAAGGCGCTCGATCTCAAGGTCGAGACGACGCCGCTCGTCACGCGCTCGCAGGTGCAGGCGCTCGCGCAGGGCAACCCCAAGTTCACGCAGGCGCTCTTCGCGCCGGAATCGCTGCAGGCCAAGCGCAACACCGAGGCGATCGAGGTCGCGCCCAACGTGCTGATGGCGGGGCGCATCGTCGAATACAAGGCGGCGACGCCGCGGCCGTTCGCCGACGTGCAGGAAGAGATCAAGCGCCAGCTCACGCGGCGCGCGGCTGCCGAGCTCGCCCAAAAGGCCGGCATGGACAAGCTGGCCGCGCTCCAGGCCGGCAAGACCGACGTCGAGGGCCTCACGTTCGGCAAGCCCGAGCTCGTGTCGCGCCAGCAGGCGCAGGCCGGGCTGTCGCCCGATGCGCTGACGAAGGTGTTCCAGGTGAGCCCCACCAAGCTGCCCGCGTACACAGGCGCCACGAACGAGGCGGGCGGCTTCTCGATCTACAAGGTGGTGAAGGTGGTGGACCCGCCGGCGCCCGATCCCGCGAAGCTCGCCGCGGCGGCCGGCCGCGTGGGCGATCAGCTCGGCCGCGAGCTGATGACCGCCTACCTCGCGAGCCTGAAGGCCGGCGCCGAGGTGAAGATCAACCAGGCGCTGGTGGACAAGAAGTCCTAGCGGACGTTACGGCGGGGCGCTAGCCCTGGCACTTGCTGTCCTTGAACCACTTGGCGAGCTTGTCGCGCTCGGCGCGACGCGAGGCCTCGTCCATCGCCACACGCTCGCCGTTGGCGCCCACGCGATAGAGCGTGATGCCCTCTTCGCCCAATTGCCGCAGGTTCGCCTGCACGAGCGCGCAGTTCTCCGCCCGCTCCTTCGCCGTTTGCCGCTCGGTATCGGCGAGCTTCTGCGCGTCGATCTTCTCGAGCTGGCGCTGCTTGAACTCCATCTCCTTGTTGGCGAGATCCTTGACGGCGTTCGGATTGGCGACCGGCGGCGGCCCCTGCAGCGTCTCCACCTTCACGTTGCCGGGGGGCGGCTGGTCGGAATAGACGACGCGCCCGCTGGCGTCCGTCCATTTGTACAGCGCGGCCGTGGCCGGGGCTGCGCAAAGCGCGAGCGCCAGCGCGCAGATCGCCGCCTGTGTAATCGTCCGGGGTTGAACAGCCATCGCGCACTCCTCGCCAGCGTATGACATTGGCAAGCTACGCCCCGGCAGGGTGCGGCGTCAATCGCGATGGCGCGCGGCGGCGAGCCGGCGCCGCGCAGTGTCGTAAACATGCCGAAATGCGCCGCAGGACGCGGCGAAACACACGAAACACGAAGGTGGCGGCCGTGAAATCCGGCTGCGACGGGCCGTCCGTAGACTGGTCTTCGTCGCCGCGTCACGCGGACTTGAAAGGAAACGACATGGGCGCCTTCCTGTCGGCCGTCTACGGCTCGATCGTCTACGTATTCTTCCTTGCGACCTTCCTCTATGCGATCGGGTTCGCCGGCAACATCGTCGTGCCGAAGTCGATCGACACCGGAACGGCGATGCCGCCGCTGCAGGCGGCCGTCGTGGACGTGCTGCTGCTCGCCGTGTTCGCGCTGCAGCACAGCGTGATGGCGCGGCGCGGCTTCAAGGCCTGGTGGACGCGCAGGGTGCCGCCGGCGATCGAGCGCAGCACGTACGTGCTGGCCGCGACGCTCGCGCTGGCGCTCGTGTGCTGGCAATGGCGGCCCATCGCCATGCCGGTCGTCTGGCGGATCGACGACGCCGCCGCCGTGCAGGTGGTGTGGGGCGTCTTCTGGCTCGGCTGGGGCATCCTTCTGTTCAGCACGTTCCTCATCAACCACTTCGAGCTCTTCGGCCTGCGCCAGGCGTTCGCGGGCGCCTCCGATGCGGCGTTGCCGGCGCCGGAGTTCCGCACGCCGATGCTGTATCGCTACGTGCGCCATCCGATCTACCTGGGGTTCCTGATGAGCTTCTGGGCGGCGCCGGTGATGACGGCGGGCCATCTGCTCTTCGCCGCCGGTGCCACCGGTTACATCCTCGTGGGCATCTGGTTCGAGGAGCGCGACCTCGTCCATCAGTTCGGCGACCAGTACCGGCGCTATCGCGCGCAAGTGGGAATGCTGCTGCCGAGCCGCAAGCGCACCACCTGAGATACGCGACATCGATGCTGTTGAATCGGCGGGCGGCGCGAAAATCGTGAAGGGTATAATCGATTTTTGCGCCAGGAGAGTTCGATGCGTGTCGTCCGCAAAGCGCTGACCTTTGACGACGTCCTGCTGGTTCCCGCCTATTCCTCGGTCGTTCCCCGCGACGTCACCCTCAAGACGCGCGTGACCCGCGCGATCTCCCTCAACATCCCCCTGCTCTCGGCGGCGATGGACACCGTCACCGAATCGCGCCTCGCGATCGCCATGGCGCAGGAGGGCGGTCTCGGCATCATCCACAAGAACATGACGCCCGCCAAGCAGGCGGCCGAAGTCGCGAAGGTCAAGCGCTTCGAGAGCGGCGTCGTCAAGGATCCGATCACGATCCCGCCCACGATGTCGGTGCGCCAGGTGCTGGCATTGACGTCGCAGTACCGCATCTCCGGCCTGCCGGTCGTCGAAGGCCGGCGCGTCGTGGGCATCGTCACCAACCGCGATCTCCGCTTCGAGACGAACCTCGACCAGCCGGTGGCCAACATCATGACGCCGCGCGACAAGCTCGTCACCGTTCCCGAGGGCACTGAGCTCGAGGCGGCGAAGGCGTTGATGCACCGGCACCGGCTCGAGCGCGTGCTCGTGGTCGACGGCGCAATGGAGCTTCGCGGCCTCATCACGGTGAAGGACATCTTCAAGTCGACCGAGCATCCGAACGCCAGCAAGGACGAGCTCGGCCGGCTGCGCGCCGGCGCCGCCGTGGGCGTCGCGTCCGACACCGAGCAGCGGGTCGAGGCGCTCGTCGCCGCCAACGTCGACGTCATCGTCGTCGACACCGCGCACGGCCACTCGCAGGGCGTGCTCGACCGCATCGCGTGGATCAAGAAGCGCCATCCCGAGCTGCAGGTGATTGGCGGCAACGTCGCCACCGCGGCGGGCGCGATGGCGCTGGCCGATCACGGCGCCGACGGGGTCAAGGTGGGCATCGGCCCCGGCTCGATCTGCACGACGCGCATCGTCGCGGGCGTGGGCGTGCCGCAGATCTCCGCAATCCAGGCGGCGCTCGAGGGCGCGGACAAGGCGGGCGTGCCGGCGATCGCCGACGGCGGCATCCGCTACTCCGGCGACATCGCCAAGGCCATCGCCGCCGGCGCGCACACGGTGATGCTCGGCAGCCTGTTCGCCGGCACCGACGAGTCGCCCGGCGAGATCGAGCTCTACCAGGGCCGGTCGTACAAGAGCTACCGCGGCATGGGCAGCATCGCGGCCATGCAGCAGGGAAGCTCGGACCGCTATTTCCAGGAGCTGGAGCAGGAGGACCCGATCGCCGCGGCGGAAAAGCTCGTCCCGGAAGGCATCGAGGGCCGCGTGCCGTTCAAAGGCGCGCTGTCGAACGTGATCCACCAGCTCATGGGCGGCCTGCGCGCCGCCATGGGCTACTGCGGTGCGCGCACGATCGACGATCTCCGCACGAAGGCCGAGTTCGTCGAGATCACCTCCGCCGGCATCCGCGAATCGCACGTCCACGATGTGCAGATCGTGAAGGAAGCCCCCAACTACCAGGTCGAGTGATCTTCGAGAAGGCCTCTCGTCCATGGCAGCGACTTCGCATTCCCGTATCCTCATCCTCGATTTCGGCGCGCAATACACCCAGCTGATCGCGCGCCGGCTGCGCGAGACGCACGTCTACTGCGAGATCCATCCGTTCGACGTCGGCGACGACTTCGTCCGCGCGTTCGCGCCCAAGGGCATCATCCTCTCGGGCGGCCCCAACAGCGTCACCGAAGGTCATACGCCGCGCGCCCCGGCCGCGGTGTGGAGCCTCGGCGTGCCGGTGCTCGGCATCTGCTACGGAATGCAGGCGATGGCCGAGCAGCTCGGCGGCGGCGTCGAGAGCGGCAGCGTGCGCGAGTTCGGCTACGCCGAAGTGCGCGCGCGCGGCCACTCCGCGCTCCTCCGCGATCTCGCCGACCGCACGAACGACGACGGCCACGGCCTGCTCGACGTCTGGATGAGCCACGGCGACAAGGTCACCGCGGTGCCGCCGGGATTTCGCGTGATCGGCTCGTCGGCCGCGTGCGCGATCGCCGCGATGGCCGACGAGTCGCGCGCCCTCTACGCCGTGCAGTTCCACCCCGAAGTCACGCACACGAAGCAGGGCGCGGCGATCCTCGCCCGCTTCGCGCACGACATCTGCGGCTGCGGCGACGACTGGAACATGCACGACTACGTCGGCGAGGCCGTGGCGGCAGTGCGCGCCAAGGTCGGCGCCGACGAAGTGCTGCTGGGGCTGTCCGGCGGCGTCGATTCGTCGGTGGCCGCCGCGCTCATCCACAAGGCGATCGGCGACCGGCTGACGTGCGTGTTCGTCGACCATGGCCTGCTGCGGCAGAGCGAGGCAGAGCAGGTGATGGACACGTTCGCGCGGAACCTCGGCGTGCGTGTCATCCATGTCGACGCGGGGGCGGAGTTCCTCGCGGCGCTGTCCGGCGTCGACGATCCGGAGCGCAAGCGCAAGATCATCGGGCGGCTGTTCGTCGACGTGTTCCAGCGCGAGTCGGCGAAGCTCGCGAACGTCCGGTGGCTCGCGCAGGGCACGATCTATCCGGACGTGATCGAGTCGGCCGGCGCCAAGACCGGCAAGGCGCACAACATCAAGTCGCACCACAACGTGGGCGGCCTTCCGGAGACGCTGCACCTCAAGCTGCTGGAACCGCTGCGCGAGCTCTTCAAGGACGAGGTGCGCGAGCTCGGCCTCGAGCTCGGCCTGCCGCGCGAAATGGTGTTCCGCCACCCGTTCCCGGGACCTGGGCTCGGCGTGCGCATCCTGGGCGAGGTGAAGCGCGAATGGGCGGACCTGCTGCGCCGCGCCGACGCCATCTTCATCGAGGAGCTGCGCGCCGCGCGCGACGCCGCGGGCACGTCGTGGTACGACCTCACGTCGCAGGCGTTCGCAGTGTTCCTGCCGGTGCGCTCGGTGGGCGTGATGGGCGACGGCCGCACCTATGAGCACGCGGTCGCGCTCCGCGCCGTGCAGACCACCGACTTCATGACCGCGCACTGGGCGCCGCTGCCGCACGACCTGCTGGCGCGCGTGTCGACGCGCATCACCAACGAAGTCCGCGGCATCAACCGCGTCGTCTACGACATCTCGAGCAAGCCGCCGGCCACGATCGAATGGGAGTAGCGGCGCGGCGGCGGCCCACGGGCGAGGGGAGGCGCAGCAACGGATGAGAACGAACATTTCGTCGGGTGCGGTGTGGGAGCCGATCGTCGGCTATTCGCGGGCGGTGCGGGTCGGCGACGCCGTGCACGTCGCCGGCACGACGGCCACCGACGCCAGCGGCGCGATCGTCGGCCTGGGCGACCCGTACGCGCAGACGAAGCAGATCATCGCCAACATCGCCGCCGCGCTCGCGCGCGCCGGCGCGTCCCTCGAGGACGTCGTCCGCACGCGGATCTTCGTCACCGACATCGCGCAGTGGGAGGCGGTGGGCCGCGCGCACGGCGAGGCGTTCGCGGCCATCCGGCCGGCGTGCACGATGGTCGAGGTGGCGAAGCTGATCGCGCCGGAGATCATGGTCGAGATCGAAGCCGACGCCATCGTCGGCGCGCGCGGGCCAGCGCTCGCATGACCGACGACGCCTGGATGGCGGACGCGCTCGCGCAGGCGCGGGCGGCGGCGCAGCGCGGCGAGGTGCCCGTCGGCGCGATCGTCGTGCGCGACGGCGCGATCGTGGGGCGGGGCGGCAATGCGCCGATCGCCGGCAGCGATCCCACCGCGCATGCGGAGATCGCCGCGTTGCGCGAGGCCGCCGCGCTGCTCGCCAACTACCGGCTCGTCGACTGCACGCTGTACGTGACGCTGGAGCCCTGCGCGATGTGCGCGGGCGCGATTCTGCACGCGCGCATCGCGCGGCTCGTCTACGGCGCCCGCGACCCGAAGACCGGCGCCTGCGGCTCGGTGATCGATCTCTTCGCCGAGCGCCGGCTCAACCACCACACGGCCGTCACCGGAGGCGTGCGCGCGGACGAATCCGGCGCGCTCCTGTCGGGGTTCTTCGCCGCGCGGCGCGCATGATCGACTTCGGCTTCTACGCCCCCGCCGGCTTCGCGACCGATCCCGCCGCCGTCGATCGCGCAGTCGCGCGGCTCACCGGCCTCGGCCATCGCGTCGTCGTCGATCCGACCGCGCGCGGGCGCGCCCAGCGCTTCTCCGCCGACGACGACGAGCGCCTCGCGTCGATCCTGCGGATGGCGCAGGCGCGCGACGTCGACGTGCCGGTCGCCGTGCGCGGCGGCTACGGCTGGACCCGGCTCCTCGACCGTCTCGACTTCGCCGCGCTGGCCGGCGCGCGCAAGCGCTGGCTCGGCCACTCCGATTTCACCGCGTTCGCGCTGGCGGCGCTCGCCCGCGCCGGCATCGTCACGTACGCAGGACCGATGGCGGCCTACGATTTCGGCGCCGAGGTCGCGTCGGAATTCACGCTGGCGCAATGCTTCGGCGTGCTCTCGAACCCCGCCTGGGACGTCGAATGCGCGCTGGAGGGCCCGGCGGGCGTCGTCGCCGAGGGCACGCTCTGGGGGGGCAACCTGTCGATGGTCGCGCACCTCGCCGGCACGCAGTTCATGCCCGATGTCGCAGGCGGGATCCTGTTCCTGGAGGACGTCGCCGAGCACCCCTACCGGGTCGAGCGCCTCCTCTATCAGCTCCACCACGCCGGCGTCCTGGAGCGCCAGCGCGCGGTGCTGCTCGGCGCGTTCACCGAGTACGCGCTCAACGCCAACGACGGCGGCTACGATCTGTCGACCGCGATCGCGCACCTGCGCGCGCGCGCGCGCGTGCCGATATACACGGGGCTGCCGTTCGGCCACGTCCCCGACAAGCTGACGCTGCCGGTGGGCGGCCGCTGCCGCGTCGAGGCGCGTGACGGGCAGGCCCGCCTGACGCTGTCCGACTACGCGATGGGCGGGACCGAATGACGGAGGGCGCGCCGGCGTACACGCTGCAGCTCGTGAGCTGGGACGAAGCCGGACCCGCGCTGCGCGCGGTGCGGCTCGCGGTATTCGTCGTCGAGCAGCGCATTCCGGAGTCGCTCGAATGGGACGAGATGGACGTGCCGTCCACGCACGCGCTCGCCGTGGACGCGGCGGGCGCGCCGATCGGCTGCGGGCGGCTCCTGCCCGACGGGCACTTGGGCAGGATGGCAGTGCTCGCACCCTGGCGCGGGCGGGGCGTGGGCGGCGCGCTGCTCGACGCGCTCGTCGAGCTCGCGAGCGAGCGCGGCCATGCGCGCGCCATCCTCAACGCGCAGGTGTCGGCCGAGCCCTTCTACGCGCGCCATGGCTTCGTCGCCACCGGCCAGGTGTTCGACGAAGCCGGCATCGATCATCGCGTGATGACGCGCGACCTCCGCTAGGGCGTCGCGCACATCACGACCAGTTCCGCGCCGTCGCCCTCGGCGAGCCGGCCGGCCGCGACCATGTGCGCCCGAATCGCGGGGGTCCGTCATGTAGCGGTGGTTTGCGTCGGCGCGGTTGCTGAACACGCGATAGACGTTCACCGTGCCGGCCGGACACACGCCGAGCACCGGCAGCGTCACGAACATGAAGCTCGGGTCCTCGAGCAGGCGACGGGCGGTCAGCGTGGCGAGGCGCTTGCGGAAGGCGCGATCGTGAAGCGGACGACCGCGTCGCCCACCGCCGCGCCGGCGGCGTCGAACGTGCGCTCGGTCATGACGGCGGCGCCCGCACGGTCGACGGTGAGCACCGTCGAGCAGCGCGTGCCGTAGCCGTCGCTCACGATGAAGGGCGCCGAGAGGCGCCGCTCCCATTCCAGCGTGACGCCGGTCGACGGCAGGTCTCTGTCGGGGGTGAGCGCGCGGTCGGCGAGAAGCTCGAGCAGCCCGGCGGTGTCGTCGCGGCCCGCGCGCGTCCACGCCTCGACGCCCGCCTTCACGCGGAGCAGCTTGGGCCAGGGCGTGTCGAGCCGCGCGTTGGATACACCGTGCACGCCGGCGGCGAGCGATTGAACGCCCGGGACGCGGTTGGACGTCCACGCGGCGCGGGCGATGTCGCCGGCGATCAGGTTGTAGCCGTTGTAGCCCGCGCCGGCGCGCTCGACGTCGGTCAGCGTTTCGATCATGTCCCTGCGATCGTCCAGCACCCGCACGACCAGCGCGCCGCGCGAGGCGAGCGCCGGATCGAAGCGTCCCGGCTCGCGAACGTTGGTGACGAACGCCCACCGCCCCCGCGCGGTGATGCCGAGCCACGTGCCGCCGGCGGCGAGGTCGCGGCCGGCCAGCAGGTCCCGCGGGTTGCGGTCGCTCCACCAGGCGAGCGGCGCCGCGGGCCGCGCATGCTGCTCGTCCCGGTTGGCGGCGACGACGAGCGCGTACCGCGGATGCGCGTCGAGCGCGATGACCGCGAGGCACACGTCAGGGCTCGGCGACGGCGCCCGGAATGTCGGTCAGCGCGGCGAAGCGCTCGACGTGGCGCGCTGCGGCGATCCGGTCGACGCCGTGGCGGCGCGCCAGCGCGCCGAGCGCGCGGTCGAACGCGGCGGCGTCGGTGACGTTCTCGTAGATTTCCATCCAGGTCGACGGGTCGTCGCGGCGGGCGAGGACGCGGCCCGCGACGCCCGTGGCGTCCTCGACGGCCGCGAGGAGGGCGCTTACGGCGGCGAGCGCGGCGGCGCGGTCGGCGGCCACCGTGTACCAGACGTAGTAGTGCGTCGGCCCCGCGGCCATCGCGTCAGGCCGGACGCGACCGCGGCGGCGCGAGATCCGGCAGCGCGTACGGCAGCGGCCGCCGCACGGGTGCCGCCCCCGCCGGCGTGCCGAGCGCCAGGCCGGGCGCTTCGACGGCAGCGAGCTGGAGCACGGCGAGGAGGTCGACGCCTCCTTCGGGCGCCGCGGCGGCGTCGACGACGGTGCCGCACGCCTGCCCGTCGAAGGCGGGACTGTAGAGCCGCGTGCCGGCGGCCGGCGCCGGGCCTTCGACATGGAGCAGGAAGAGCCGCTCCTTCAGCCGGCCGAGATAACGCGTCCGGGCGACGATTTCCTGCCCCGGGTAGCAGCCCTTGCGGAAATCGAGGCCGCCCAGCGCATCCCAGTTGAGCGCCTGTGCGACGAACTGGTCGGTGGTCGCGGCCGTCACCAGCGGCACTCCGGCGGCGATGCCGTGCCAGCGCCAGGTCTCGCCGCCGGCGCGCACCGCGTGGCGCGCCAGCGCGTCCGCTACCGCGGGCGCGTCGGCAACGGCGGCGACGACGACGTGACGGCCGTCCGGAAGCGCCGCAACCTGCGCAGACAGCGCCGGCGCGCCAGCGGTCGTCCCGGCTGCCGGCGCCGCGCCGCAGGCTGCGGCGACCGCGGTGGCGGCGCCCATGCCGGCGACGCCGAAGCGCCGGGTCGCGGACCCGCGATCCTCGATCGTCACCTTGGCCCGAAGCACGAACATCGACAGCCGCTTGCGCATCGCCTCCGCGAGGTCGGCCGCGAGCAGGGCTTCGAAATGGCCGGGCTCGTGGGGGTCGCGCCAGAGCCACAGGCTCGCCAGCACCCGGCCCTTGGCGGAGTTGTACGTCGTCCAGTGCCCGGCGCCGGGCGCCAGCGCGAGGACGTCGCTCGACAGCTGCCCCTGCAGGAACGCCGCGGCGTCCGGGCCGTGGAATCCGAGCTGACCGAGGTCGTCGGCAGGGGCGACGATCGCGGGGCGGGCGGACGCAGGCGTCGCGTTGGGAGATGGAGTGCCGGTCATGGGCGCGGTGGATCCGGGGTGGGCAAGCGACACGAAAGCGTGCTAGAATAACAAGTTAACTTGTCCGCGCACGTGGGCGGCACTCGCGGCTTGGTCGGAATCGCTTCCGGCGCCGCGAAGTGACGATCCCGCGTTCGGACAGGCACCTCGATGTCGGCCAGATGGTGCCACGGGAAGGGTCGCGCAAGCCTCGCTTCCCGCGTTGAAGGCCGTCAACTCAACCACTACGCACACCTCGCGGCTTCAGGGTGCCCGGCAGCGCCGACGGACGGAAGGTCGGCACGGCCAGGCGGCAATCCGCAGGTGGAGGCTCAACCCTGATAAGGAGCTTTGGAATGTCGGTCACGATTCGTCAGATGCTGGAAGCCGGCGTGCATTTCGGCCACCAGACGCGTTACTGGAACCCGAAGATGGCGGACTACATCTTCGGTCAGCGCAACAAGATCCACATCGTCAACCTCGAGAAGACCCTCACGCTCTACAACGACGCGATGAAGTACGTGCGCCAGCTCGCACAGAATCGCGGCACGGTCCTCTTCGTCGGCACCAAGCGCCAGGCGCGCGAGATCGTCAAGGAAGAAGCGCAGCGCTGCGGCATGCCGTACGTCGACCATCGCTGGCTCGGCGGGATGCTGTCGAACTTCAAGACGGTCAAGGGCTCGATCAAGCGGCTGAAGGACCTCGACACGATGAAGTCGGACGGCACGTTCGAGCGGATGTCGAAGCGCGAGGCGCTGTCGCTGTCGCGCGAGCTCGACAAGCTCGAGAAGAGCCTCGGCGGCATCAAGGACATGAACGCGCTGCCCGACGCCATCTTCGTCATCGACGTCGGCTATCACAAGATCGCCGTGACCGAGGCGAAGAAGCTCGGCATCCCGATCATCGCCGTCGTCGACACCAACCACAATCCCGACGGCATCGCCTACGTGATTCCGGGCAACGACGACTCGAGCCGCGCCATCCGCCTGTACGCGCGCGGCGCCGCCGACGCCGTGCTCGAAGGCAAGAGCCAGTCGGTGCAGGAGATCGTGCAGGGCGGCGACGAGTTCGTCGAAGTCACCGAAGGCGCCGCGGCCTAGCAGGGATTCGAAAGCGGGAGCATTCCAGGGCGCCGGTGGCGCGATCCGCCGCCGGCCTCGGGCGCGCCGCCGCAAGCGGCAGCGCCTCGCATCAACGAACATGGAGCATCAAATGGCGGAAATCTCCGCGAGCAGGGTGATGGAGCTGCGGCAGCGTACCGGGCTCGGCATGATGGAATGCAAGAAGGCGCTGACCGAAGCGGCAGGCGACCTCGCGAAGGCCGAGGAGCTGCTGCGCATCAAGAGCGGCGCCAAGGCGAGCAAGGCGGCGGACCGCATCGCGTCGGAAGGCGTGATCGGCCTTCACGTGGCGGCGGACGGCCGCATGGCCGCGATCGTCGAAGTCAACTGCGAGACCGATTTCGTCGGCAAGAACGACGACTTCAAGGCGTTCGCCGCCGAGCTCGCGAAGCTCGTCGCCACCGGCGACCCGGCGGACGTCGCGGCGCTCGCCCAGCTGTCGCTGCCCTCGGGCGAGACGGTCGAGGCGCGGCGGGTCGCGCTGGTGCAGAAGATCGGCGAGAACCTGGCCATCCGCCGCTTCGCGCGCCGCGTGGCCAAGGGCCGCATCGCGTCGTACGTGCACGGCACGCGCATCGGCGTCCTCGTCGACTACACGGGCGGCGACGACACGCTCGGCAAGGATCTCGCGATGCACGTCGCGGCGTCGAAGCCGATGGCAGTCTCGAAGGAGCAGGTCCCGGCCGAGGTCGTCGCCAAGGAGCGCACGATCGCCGCGGCGCGCGCCGCGGAGTCGGGCAAGCCCGCCAACATCGTCGAGAAGATGGTCGAGGGCTCGGTCGCCAAGTTCCTGGCCGAAGTGACGCTGCTGCCGCAGCCGTTCGTCAAGGGCGACGGCAAGCAGACGGTCGCCGACCTGCTGAAGGCGCAGGGCGCGACGGTCAACGACTTCGTGCTGTTCGTCGTGGGCGAGGGCATCGAGAAGAAGAAGGACGATTTTGCCGCCGAAGTCGCGGCGATGGCCAAGGCCTGATCCGCCGCCGCGCCGCTTCGCGCTTACCCCCATCAGCCACGTCGGAGAGTCGTCGATGAGCCCACCGAACAGCGCTCCGGCCGCCACGGCGGCCCCGCTCTCTACCGCCGCCGCGGCCCCGCCGGCGACCGCCGGCAAGCCGGCCTACCGGCGCATCCTGCTGAAGCTCTCGGGCGAGGCGCTGATGGGCGACGACGCCTACGGCATCAAGCGCGAGACGATCGACCGGATCGTCGCGGAGATCGGCGAGGTCGTTCACCTCGGCGTCCAGGTGGCGGTGGTCATCGGCGGCGGCAACATCTTCCGCGGCGTCGCGCCCGGCGCCGCGGGCATGGATCGCGCGACCGCCGACTACATGGGCATGCTCGCCACGCTGATGAACGCGCTCGCGCTGCAGGATGCGCTGCGCCGCGCGGGCGTCGAGTCGCGCGTCCAGTCGGCGCTGCGCATCGACCAGGTCGCCGAGCCGTACATTCGCGGCCGCGCGCTGCGCCACCTCGAGGAGCATCGCGTGGTGATCTTCGCGGCCGGCACCGGCAATCCCTTCTTCACCACCGACACCGCCGCGGCGCTGCGTGGCCGCGAGATGGGCGTCGACGTCGTGCTGAAGGCGACGAAGGTCGACGGCGTCTACACCGCCGACCCGATGAAGGACGCCACGGCCAAGCGCTATTCCACGCTCACGTTCGACGAGGCGATCGTCAAGAACCTGAAGGTGATGGACGCGACGGCGCTGGCGCTCTGCCGCGACCAGAACATGCTGCTCAAGGTGTTCTCGATCTTCGTCCCCGGCGCGCTCAAGCGCGTCGTGATGGGCGAGGACGAAGGCACGCTGGTGCATTGCTGACCCGCGCAGGAGACATCATGATCAACGACGTCAAGAAGAGCACCGAGCAGAAGATGCAGAAGTCGGTGGAGACGCTGAAGCACGACCTCGCGAAGGTCCGCACGGGCCGCGCGCACACGGGACTGCTGGACCACATCCACGTCGACTACTACGGCACGATGATGCCGATCAACCAGGTGGCGAACGTCACGCTCGCCGACCCGCGGACCATCGGCGTGCAGCCGTTCGAGAAGAAGATGATCGGCGCCGTCGAAAAGGCCATCCGCGAGTCCGACCTCGGCCTCAATCCGGCCACGTCGGGCGACCTGATCCGCGTGCCGATGCCCGCGCTCACCGAGGAGCGCCGCAAGGACCTGACGAAGGTCGTGCACAAGGACGCCGAGGCCGCCAAGATCGCCGTGCGCAACGTCCGGCGCGACGCCAACGAGCAGCTGAAGAAGCTGCTGAAGGACAAGGCCTGCTCGGAGGACGACGAGCGGCATGCGCAGACGGACATCCAGAAGCTCACCGACCGCTACATCGCCGAGATCGACAAGCTGCTGCACGCGAAGGAAGCCGACCTGATGGCGATCTGACGCCCACCGGCGTCAGGCGCACTCGAGGCGAGTCACCCATGCCGCGAAACGGTTCGATCTTCAAGAGCTCGACGCGCGACGTCCCGGACGTCGCCGCCACCCCGCAGCACGTCGCCATCATCATGGATGGCAACGGCCGCTGGGCCCGCAACCGCCACCTGCCGCGCGTAGCCGGCCATCGCAAGGGCGTCGAGGCGGTGCGCGCGACGGTGCGCGCCTCGATCGAGCGGGGCGTGCAGTACCTGACGCTGTTCGCGTTCTCGAGCGAGAACTGGCGCCGGCCGGCGGACGAGGTCACCATCCTCATGGAGCTCTTCCTGCGCGCGCTCGAGCAGGAAGTGGCGAAGCTGCACGACAACGACATCCGCTTCCGCGTGGTTGGCGACATGGCGCGCTTCGCGCCGCGGATCCGCGAGCTGATCGGCGCCGCCGAGAAGCTCACGGCGGACAACCGCCGCCTCACGCTCACCGTCGCCGCGAACTACGGCGGCCGCTGGGACATCGCGCAGGCGGCGCGCGCCTACTACGCCGCCAATCCCGCCGCGCTCGCGTTCGGCGCGCCGCTCGACCCGGACGTGCTCACGCCGTACATGTCGATGAGCTACGCGCCGGAGCCCGACCTCTTCGTGCGCACCGGCGGCGAGAAGCGCGTGTCGAATTTCCTGCTGTGGCAGCTCGCGTACACCGAGTTCTACTTCACCGACACGCTGTGGCCGGACTTCGACGGCGCGGCGCTCGACGCCGCGGTCCGCTCGTACGCGCAGCGCGAGCGCCGCTTCGGCCGCACGAGCGAGCAGCTCGAGACCGCCTCGGGCGACTGACGCGAAGGCGGCCGGCATGCTCGCGACGCGCATCCTGACCGCTGCCGTGCTCGTACCGCTGGTGCTGGCGGCGCTGTTCCTGTTGCCGCCGCAGGCATTCGCGCTCGTGCTCCTCGCGGTCGTGCTCGCCGCCGCCCACGAGTGGGCGAGGCTCGCCGGATTCCCCTCCTTTTGGTCCGGGCTCTTCCTCGCCGTCACCGCCGCCGGCGCGCTGGCGCTGATGTACGGCCCCGCGGGCTTCGCCTACGGCTGGCCGCCGCTGACGCTGATCGCGGTCTGCGGCATCGCCACCGCCTTCTGGTTCCTGCTCGCCACGCCGTGGGTCGTGCAGCGCTGGCAGCCGCGGTCGCCTGTCGCGATGGCACTGGCGGGCTGGGTGGTGCTGCTCGGCGCGTGGGTGGCGCTGTCGGAGCTGCAGGCGCGCTCGCCGTGGCTGGTGCTGGCGGCGATGGCGATCGTCTGGATCGCGGACACCGCCGCGTACTTCTCCGGCCGCGCGTTCGGGCGGCGCAAGCTCGCCCCGGCCGTCAGCCCGGGGAAGACCTGGGAAGGCGTCTACGGCGCGCTCGCCGCGGTGGCGCTGTACGCGGCCGCGCTGGTGCCGCTCGCCGGGGCGGCCGGCTTTCGCGGCGCCGTCGATTTCATGAGCGTCGCCGCCTGGCTCGCGCTGGCGCTCGCGCTCGCCGGCATATCGGTGATCGGCGACCTCTTCGAATCGCTGCTGAAGCGCAACGCGGGCGTGAAAGACAGCGGCAAGCTGCTGCCGGGCCACGGCGGCGTCCTCGACCGCACGGACGCGCTGCTGGCGGCGATGCCGCCGGCCGCGCTCGCCGCCACGTTCTTCCTCCACCGGGCATGACGATGGCCGCGCCACGACGCCTCGCGCTGCTCGGCGCCACCGGATCGATCGCGGACTCGACCCTCGACGTGGTCGCGCGCCACCCCGGCCGCTTCACCGTCGCGGCCGTGGCGGCGCATCGCAACGCCGCCAAGCTGCTCGACGTGTGCCGCCGGTTTCGCCCCGCGTTCGCGGCGCTGCTCGACGCGGACGCCGCGCGCGCGCTCGCCGCGGCGCTCGCCGCCGAAGGGCTGCCCACGCGCGTGGGCGCGGGGCCGGCGGCGCTGGTCGAGGCGGCGGTGTGGGAGGACGCAGACACGGTGCTCGCCGCGATCGTCGGCGCGGCGGGGCTGCCGCCGACGCTCGCCGCCGCGCGTGCCGGCCGGCGTATCCTGCTCGCGAACAAGGAGGCGCTCGTGATCGGCGGCGCGCTGTTCATGGACGCGGCGCAGCAGGGCGGGGCCACGCTCGTTCCGATCGACAGCGAGCACAATGCGATCCACCAGTGCCTCCCCGCGGGCTACGGGCGCGCGCCGGCGGCGGCCGGCATCCGCCGGCTGTTGCTGACCGCGTCCGGCGGGCCGTTCCGGACACGGCCCGTGGCGGAGCTGGCGCACGTCACACCCGACGAGGCGTGCGCGCATCCGAAATGGAAGATGGGCCGCAAGATCTCCTGCGACTCGGCGACGATGATGAACAAGGGGCTCGAAGTGATCGAAGCGCACTGGCTGTTCGGCGTCGCCCCGGAGGCCATCGACGTCGTCATCCATCCGCAAAGCGTCATCCATTCGCTGGTCGAGTACGTCGACGGCTCGGTGCTGGCGCAGCTCGGCAACCCGGACATGCGCACGCCGATCGCCCAGGCCCTGGCCGCACCGGAGCGCATCGACGCCGGCGTGGCGCGGCTCGACCTCGCGGCGCTCGGCGCGCTGTCGTTCGAGCGGCCCGACTTCGCGCGCTTTCCCTGCCTGGCGCTCGCCTACGAGGCGCTGGCCGCCGGGGCGAGCGCGCCGATCGCCCTCAACGCGGCGAACGAAGTGGCGGTGGAGGCGTTCCTCGGCGGGCACGCGGCCTATCCGGACATCGCGGCCGCGTGCGCGGACGTGCTCGCGCGCATGTCAGCGCGGCCGGTCGCCGACCTCGACGACGCGCTCGCCATCGACGCCGAGGCCCGCCGTGTCGCCCGCGCGCGCCTGGCTCTGCCTGCCGCGGCCTTCGCGACGGCGGCCGCATGATCGACATCGTCTACAAGGTGCTCGCGTTCGTCGTCACGCTCGGCGTGCTCGTCGTGATCCACGAGCTCGGGCATTACTGGGTGGCGAAGCTCTGCGGCGTCAAGGTGCTGCGGTTCTCGGTCGGCTTCGGCCACATCGTGTGGTCGCGCGCCTTCGGCCGCGATCGCACGGAGTGGGCGCTGTCGGCCATCCCGCTCGGCGGCTACGTCAAGATGGTCGACGAGCGCGAAGGCGACGTCGCCCCGGGCGACCTGCCGCGCGCGTTCAACCGCCAGAGCGTCTGGAAGCGCATCGCCATCGTCGCGGCGGGCCCGATCGCGAACCTCCTCCTCGCCGTGCTGATGTTCGCGGGCACGTACATGGCGGGCATCCCGGGCCAGAAGGCGCTCCTCGCGTCGCCGCCGCCCGACAGCGCGGCGGCACGCGCGGGCCTGCGCGCGGGCGATCTCGTCGTCGCCGTCGATGGCGATGCCGTGGCGAGCTGGCAGGACCTCCGCTGGCGCCTCGTGCGCTCCCAGGGCAAGGACACCGTCGCCGTCGACGTCGAGTCCCTCGATTCCCGGGGCGAGCGCACGTCGCACCGGCTGGCGCTCGCCGCGCTGAAGCCCGCCGACTGGGAAGGCAACGCTGCGGGCGTGCTGGGACTGAAGTCCGACCTCGGGCCGCCGCTGATCGACCAGGTGGTCGCCGGCAAGCCCGCCGACCGGGCGGGTCTCAAGGCGGGCGACCGGATCGTCGCGATCGACGGCACGCCGGTGCGCTCGCCGTCGGACGTGGCGCTGCTGACGAACGCGAAGCCCGGCGGCGACCTCGTCTTCCGCGCGGCGCGCGACGGCGTCGAGTTCGACACGACGCTCACCGCTGAATCCGTCGAGCAGGGCGGGCGCACGATCGGCATCGCCGGCGTGCGGCTGCGCGTCGACCCCGCCACGGCGGAGCGGCAATCGGTCACGGTCCGCTACGGGCCGATCGACGCGCTCGCGCAAGGCGCGCGCAAGACGTGGGAGCTGTCGGCGTTCACGCTGCGGATGCTGGGCCGGATCTTCACCGGCGACGCGTCGCTCAAGAACATCAGCGGTCCGCTGACGATGGCCGATTTCGCCGGTCAATCGGCGCAGCAGGGCACGCTCGTTTTCGTCGGCTACCTCGCGCTCATCTCGATCAGCCTCGGCGTGCTGAACCTCTTGCCGGTCCCGCTGTTGGATGGGGGGCATTTACTGTATTATTTCGCCGAATTGATCAAAGGCAGTCCCGTCTCCGACCGCGCATTCGAGGTCGGGCAGCGCATCGGCATGGCGGTGCTCGCCATGTTGATGGCCCTGGCACTCTTCAATGACGTTTCCCGTTTGTTCTGACCGCGGGTCGCGGTCGCTCACGACCCGGCGGCTTCCGCTCGTCCGGCGTGCGCTGCCTGCGCTGATCGCCGCGTGGCTGGCGGCGTCGCCCGCGCTCGCCGCGGATCCTTTCGTCGTCCGCGACATCCGCGTCGAAGGCGTCCAGCGCACCGAGGCCGGCACGATCTTCAGCTACCTGCCGATCAAGGTCGGCGAGCGCGTCGACGACGAGAAGATCGCCGCCGCGGTGAAGGCGCTCTACGCCACCGGCTTCTTTCGCGACGTGCGCCTCGAGGCGCAGGGCGACGTGCTGATCGTCACCGTGCAGGAGCGGCCCACGATCAGCTCGCTGACGTTCGTCGGCAACAAGGAGTTCGACACCGACACGATCAAGAAGGCGCTGAAGGACATCGGCATCTCGGAAGCGCGCATCTTCGACCGCTCTGCGCTGGAGCGGGCCGAGCAGGAGCTGAAGCGCCAGTACATCACCCGCGGCCTGTACGGCGCCACCGTGCAGACGACCGTCACGCCGCAGGAGCGCAACCGGGTCGCGCTCAACTTCACGATCGTCGAAGGCGACGCGTCGAAGATCGCGCGCATCAACATCGTCGGCAACCAGGCGTTCTCCGAAAAGCAGCTGCTGTCGGAGATGAACCTGACCACGCCGGGCTGGCTCACCTGGTACACGAAGAACGACCAGTATTCGAAGCAGAAGCTGCAGGCCGACCTGGAGACGCTGCGAAGCTATTACCAGAACCGCGGCTACCTGGAGTTCACGATCGACTCTACGCAGGTGTCGATCACACCGGACCGCCAGGATATCTACATCACGATCAATCTCACCGAGGGGTCGCGCTACACGGTGGGCAGCGTCGGCATCGCCGGCGACCTCGTGGTGCCGCAGCCCGAGCTCGACGCGCTGATCCGGATGAGGCCCGGCGAGGTGTTCTCGCGCGAGAAGCTGCAGGCGTCGGCCAAGGACATCAGCGACCGCCTCGGCGCCGAAGGCTACGCGTTCGCCAACGTCAACGCGGTGCCCGAGGTCGATCGCGACAAGAACACCGCGTCGTTCACGTTCTTCGTCGACCCGGGCCGGCGCGCCTACGTGCGGAAGATCAACATCACGGGCAATCCCAAGACGCGCGACGAGGTGATCCGGCGCGAGTTCCGGCAGCTCGAGGGCGCGTGGTACGACGGCCCGCGCATCGATCGCTCCAAGGTGCGGATCAAGCGCCTCGGCTACTTCGAGGACGTCAACATCGAGACGCCGCCGGTGCCGGGCTCGTCCGACCAGGTCGATCTCGAGGTGACGGTGATCGAGAAGTCCACCGGCAACCTCCTCGCGGGCATCGGCTATTCGAGCTCCGAGGGCGTGGTGCTGTCCGCCTCGATCTCCCAGCAGAACATCTTCGGCTCGGGCAACGCGCTGTCGCTGGCGGTCAACACCAGCCGCTACAACCGCACGTACTCGGGGACGTTCTACGAGCCGTACTGGTCGGTCGATGGCGTGTCCCGCACGCTCGAGCTGTACGAGAAGACGCTCGACCCGACGGGCCTCGCGATCTCGCAATACGGCTCGCGCACGTTCGGCGCCGCCGTCGGCTTCGGCGTGCCCGTGACCGAGACCGACACGATCAACTACGGCCTGCGCTTCGAGCAGACGAAGCTGACGCTGTTCCAGGACAGCCCGCCGGTCTACATCAACTTCGTCCGCCAGTTCGGCTACGTGTCGAACGCGTTCATCGCGTCGGCCGGCTGGTCCCGCGACACGCGCGACGACATCCTGTACCCATCGAAGGGTCGCCTGCAGAGCTTCTCGTTCGAGACGGGCCTGCCATTCGGCGACCTCGCGTACTACAAGGTGCAGTACCTGCAGTCGTGGTACTACCCGCTCTACGGCGATTTCGTCGTGAACCTGCGCGGCAACATCGGCTGGGCCGACGGCCTGGACAACAAGCCGCTGCCGTTCTTCAAGGCGTTCTACGCGGGCGGCCCGGGCACGGTCCGCGGGTACGAGAACAGCTCGCTCGGCCCGCGCGACATCTACGGCAACACGCTCGGCGGCCGCCGCCTCATCACGGGTACCGCCGAGGCGTTCTACCCCATCCTGAAGGGCGACAAGGCCGTGCGGGCGAGCGTCTTCGTCGACGCCGGCCAGGTCTGGGCGACCAACGATTCCCCGGCCGAGAACCAGGCGTACCCGGGCTCGCAGGACTTCCGCTACGCGGCGGGCGTGGGCGTCTCCTGGAACTCGCCGCTCGGGCCGCTCAAGTTCAGCTACGCGATCCCCTTCGGCACGAAGCCGTATGATCGCATCCAGAAATTCCAGTTTTCCGCCGGCACCGCGTTCTAGCGCCGTGGCCGGGACGTCACGAGGGCATGTCTTGAAACGCATTCTCTTCGTCGCATTCGGGGCCTTGCTGCTGTGCGGGCAGGCGCTCGCTGCTGCCTCCGACTACAAGATCGGCTTCGTCAACACCGAGCGCCTGTTCCGCGAGGCCGCGCCGGCGAAGCGCGCGCAGCAGAAGCTCGAGAAGGAGTTCGCCGCGCGCGACGCCGAGATCCAGAAGGTCGGCAAGCAGGTGAGGGATCTGCAGACCTCGCTCGACAAGGACGGCGCGACGATGCCCGAGGCCGACCGCCGCAACAAGGAGCGCGACCTCGCCAACCTGTCGCGCGATCTCCAGCGCTCGCAGCGGGAGTTTCGCGAGGACCTCAACCTGCGCCGCAACGAGGAGCTCGCCGGACTGCAGGAGCGCGCGAACAAGGTGATCCAGCAGATCGCCGAAGCCGAGAAGTACGACCTCATCCTGCAGGATCCCGTCGTCTACGCGAGCCAGCGCATCGACATCACCGAAAAGGTGATCAAGGCGCTCGCCGACAAGTAGCGCGCGGCCCCCTGGGCGCCGCGGCGTAGCGCACGTTGCCTCGATCACCGCCCGCCGCGATGCCGCCCCCCGTTCCCGCCGCCGGAATCCGCCTCGCCGACCTGGCGCCGCTCGCCGGCGCCACCGTGCAGGGCGACGGCGACACCATCGTCAACCGCGTCGCGACGCTCGAGCGCGCGGGACCAGGCACGATCGCGTTCCTCGCCAATCCGCGGTACCGCGCCCAGCTCGCGACCACGCGCGCCGCCGCCGTGATCGTGCGCCCCGCCGATGCCGGCGCCACCGCGCTGCCGTGCCTCGTCGCGGCCGATCCGTACGCCGCATACGCGAAGGTCGCGGCGGCGCTGCATCCGCCCGAGCCGCCCGTGCCGGGCGCCGATCCGTCCGCGCGCGTCGACGCGTCCGCCACGGTGGCGGCGTCGGCGTCCCTCGGCGCGGGCGTGGTCGTAGGCGCCGGGGCCACGATCGGCGAGCGCGTCGCCGTCGGACCGCTCTGCGTGGTGGGCGCCGGCGCCACGCTGGCGGACGACGTCGTGCTGCATGCGGCGGTGACGCTCTACCCCCGCACGGTGATCGGGGCGCGCACGATCGTCCACTCCGGCGCGGTGCTCGGCGCCGATGGCTTCGGCATGGCCGAAGAGGGTGGCCGCTGGCTCAAGATCCCGCAAATCGGCCGCGTGGTGATCGGCGCCGACGTCGAGATCGGCGCCAACACGACCATCGACCGCGGCGCCATCGACGACACGATCGTCGAGGACGACGTCAAGCTCGACAACCAGATCCAGATCGGGCACAACTGCGTGATCGGCGCGCACACGGCCATCGCCGGCTGCGTGGGCATTGCCGGCTCCACGCGCATCGGCCGCAACTGCCGGATCGGGGGGGCCGCGATGATCTCGGGACACCTCGACATTCCGGACGGGACGGTCATCTCCGGCAGCACGGGCGTCTACGATTCGATCCGCGAGCCCGGCGTGTACACCAGCGCGTTTCCCGCGCTGCCGCACCGCGACTGGCGGCGCGTGATGTCCGAAGTGCGGCGGCTGCGCGAGCTCGCCGCGCGAGTCGACGCGCTCGAGCGCGCGCACGAGGCCGCCAAGGACGGCCGCTGACGTCCAGAAGGCGCCGGCAATCAAGGGGGAGGGGGCATGGAATTCGACATCGTCGAGATCTTCAAGCAGTTGCCGCACCGCTATCCGTTTCTGCTCGTCGACCGCATTCTCGATTGCACACCGGGGAAGTCGATCCGCGGCCTCAAGAACGTCACGATCAACGAGCCGTTCTTCCAGGGCCACTTCCCGGGCTTCCCGGTGATGCCGGGCGTCCTGGTGATCGAGGCGCTGGCGCAGGTGTCCGGACTCCTCGCGTACGTGTCCGGGGACGCGCGGGCGGGCGGCGCGTCGCTGATCTTCTTCGCCGGGATCGACAACGCGCGCTTTCGCAAGCAGGTGGTGCCCGGCGACCAGCTGATCCTAGAAGCCGAGGTGATCCGCGTCGTCCGGGGCGTCGGCAAGTTCCGCACGCGCGCGCTGGTCGACGGCGAGCTCGCGTGCGAAGCCGAGCTGATCGCCGCGATCCGCGATCGCCCCGTCGTCTGATGGCGAAGATCCATCCCGCCGCGCTCGTCGACGGGCGCGCCGAGCTCGCGGCCGACGTCGAGGTCGGCGCGTACACGATCGTCGGGCCCGACGTGCGGATCGGCGCCGGCACCGTGCTGGGGCCGCACGTCGTGGTCACCGGCCGCACGACGATCGGCGCGCGCAACCGCATCTTCCAGTTCGCGTCGATTGGCGACATCCCGCAGGACCGCAAGTACGGCGGCGAGCCCACGGCGCTCGCGATCGGCGACGACAACCTGATCCGCGAGTACGTGTCGATCAACGCCGGCACGGCGCAGGACCGCGGCGTCACCACGGTCGGCAACGCCAACTGGCTGCTCGCCTACGTGCACATCGCGCACGATTGCGCCGTCGGCGACCACACGACGTTCTCGAACAACGCGCAGCTCGCGGGCCACGTCTCCATCGGCGACTACGTGACGATGGGCGGCTTCACGGGCGTCCATCAGTTCTGCCGGGTAGGCGCGCACGCGATGATCGCCGCCGGGTCGATCGTGCTGCAGGACGTCCCGCCGTTCATCACCGCCGCCGGCTATCCGGCCAAGCCCGCGGGCACGAACAACGAGGGCCTGCGCAGGCGCGGCTTCGCGTCGGCCGACATCGCGGCAGTGCGCCGCGCGTACAGGACGCTGTACCGCGAGGGCCTCGCGTTCGACGACGCGAAGGCGGCGCTCGGCGCCGCGGCGCGCGACGCGCCGGTGCTGGCGCCGCTGGTCGAGTTCCTCGCGCAGTCGCCGCGCGGGATCGTGCGCTAGCGCGGGCGGGCCGGGTGCGCGACCTGGGGGCAAGCCCGGCAGTGGCGGGCGCACGGCGCGTGACGATCGGGATCGTGGCGGGCGAGGCGTCGGGCGATGCGCTGGCGGCCACGCTGATCACGGCCGTGCGGGCGCGGCTGCCGCACGCGCGCTTCGTCGGCGTGGCCGGACCGCGGATGGAAGCGGCGGGCTGCGAAGCCTGGGAGCCGCTCGAGACGCTTTCGGTGCGCGGCCTGACGGAGGTGCTGGGCCGCGTGCCGGAGCTCGTGCGGCTGCGCCGCGCACTGGCGCGCCGCTTCGTCGCCGCGCGCGTCGATCTGTTCGTCGGCGTCGACGCGCCCGACTTCAATCTGGGGCTCGAGCGCAAGCTGAAGCGCCGCGGCGTGCGGACCGTGCACTTCGTCAGCCCGTCGGTGTGGGCCTGGCGGCGCGAGCGCATCCACACGATCGGCCGGTCGGTGCACCGGCTGCTGGCGCTCTTCCCGTTCGAGCCGCCGCTCTACGCGCCGGCGGGCGTGCCGGTGACCTACGTCGGCCATCCGCTCGCGGCGGAGGCCGCAACCGCTGGCTCGCGGCGCGCGATGCGCGAGCAGTTCAAGCTGCCGCTCGCGCAGCCCGTGTTCGCGCTGCTGCCCGGCAGCCGCCGCTCCGAGGTCGAGATGCATGCCGAGCTCGTGCTCGAGACGGCCGCCTCGATCCACGCGCTGATTCCCGACGCCCGCTTCCTCGTGCCGCTGGCGACGCGGCCCACGCGCGACCTGTTCGAGGCCGCGCTCTTCCGGCTGAAGCAGGAGACGCTGCCGCTGACGCTGCTCTACGGCCACGCGCGCGATGCGCTGATGGCGGCCGACGTCGCGCTGGTCGCGTCGGGGACCGCCACGCTCGAGGCGGCGCTCGCCCGCTGCCCGCACGCGATCTTCTATCGCGTCAAGCCGTTGACGGAATGGTACGTCCGGCGCAAATTCCTGTTGCCCTACGTGGGGCTGCCCAACGTGCTCGCCGGACGCTTCGTGGTGCCCGAATTCCTGCAGGACGACGCCACCGCCGTGAATCTCACGCAGGCGGCCGTCAATCTCTTCGACGACACGCTCACGCGCCGGCGCCTCGAGGCGCTGTTCGCCGGCTTCGCGCACGAGCTCGCCGTCGACACCGGCACACTGGCCGCGGACGCGCTCCTCGCCGAGCTGGCACAGGCGCACGCGGCATGATGGTGCTGGCCGCGGGCGTCGACGAAGCGGGCAGGGGACCGCTCGCCGGCCCCGTCGTCGCGGCCGCGGTGATCCTCGATCCGCGGCGGCCCGTGCGCGGCCTCCGCGATTCCAAGCTGCTGACGGCGCCGGCGCGCGAGCGGCTCGCCATCCTGATCCGCAGCCGCGCCATCGCCTGGTCGGTCGCCGCCGCCGACGTCACCGAGATCGACACCATCAACATCCTGCAGGCGACGATGCTCGCGATGCGGCGCGCGATCGAGGCGCTGGCGGTGACGCCCTCCGAAGCGCTGATCGACGGCAACCGCTGCCCGTCGCTGACGTGCCCCTCGCGGGCGGTCATCAAGGGCGATCGCGACATTCCCTCGATCTCGGCTGCGTCGATCATCGCCAAGACGGTCCGCGACGCCATGCTGGTCGAGCTCGACCGCGCCTACCCGCAGTACGGCTTCGCGCAGCACAAGGGCTACGCGACCGCCGAGCACCTCGCCGCGCTCGATCTGCACGGCCCGTGCCCCGCCCACCGGCGCTCGTTCGCGCCGGTCCTGCAGACCTCGCTGCCGTTCTGAGTCCCGGGTGCCGTCCGTCGGCCGGCCCGGGGCGGGCTTGCGTGGGCGGCACTCCAGCGGCTAGTATGCCATTGGCATAATGGATACCGAACCGAGGCTCGCGATGCGCGCACGAACTCATGCTCTTCTGGTCGCGGCGGCGGCGCTGTGCATCCCCGCGGCGGCCGCGCTGGCGCAGCAATGTCCCGCCACCGTGCCGGCGCAGGGCGCCGCGCTGCCCGCGCCGCTGCCGCTCTTCCCGGCGGACAACTGGTGGAACGCCGACATCTCGGCGGCGCCGGTGGACGCGAACTCGGCGAGCTACATCGCCTTCGTCAACAACGGCGGCACGCGCCGGCTGCACCCCGACTTCGGCGGCGAGGCGTCGGCCGGCAGCGTCGACGTCTACGGCATGCCGTACGCGGTCGTCGACGGCACGCAGCCGAAGCAGGCCGTGACCTTCGACTACTGGGACGAGAGCGACGGCGTCGACTACGCTACCGGCCGCGGCGTTCCGTTCTATCCGATTCCCGCGCAGGCGATCACCCAGTCGCACTGGGTGGAAGGCGGCGCCGCCGCCAACGTCGACCAGCGGAGCCAGAGCGACCGGCACCTGCTGATCGTCGACTGCACGAACAGATACCTCTACGAGCTCTACAACGTCTATTACGACGCGACGCAGTCGAAGTGGTACGCGGGCTCCGGCGCTTTCTTCGACATGAAGACGAACGCGCGCCGACCCGACGGCTGGACGTCCGCCGACGCCGCGGGGCTCGCGATCTTTCCCGGGCTCGTCCGCTACGACGAGGCGTGGAACGGCGCGATCGCGGACATCGGTCACGCGTTTCGCGTGACGGTGCGCGCCACCAACGGCTACGTGTATCCGGCGTCGCATCGCGCGGGCTCGACGGCCGGGGCGCTGCCGATGGGCGCGCGGCTGCGACTCAAGACCAGCGTGGGGGGCGCGGACCCGGCGCTCCGCACCGCCGACCCCAACCTGCGCAAGATCTTCCGCGCGATGCAGAAGTACGGTCTCATCGTCGCCGATAACGGCTCGGACATGTACGTGACGGGGACGTTCGACACGCGCTGGAACAACGACGTGCTCAACCCCGCGTTCGCGGCGCTCTCGGCGAGCGACTTCGAGGTCGTGCAGCTCGGCTGGAAGCCGACGGCCGCGCCCGCGCCGGCGCTCGCGTCAGTCGGCGCGAGCCCCGCGTCGCTGGTCGGCGGCGGCGCGGCCACCGGCACCGTCACGCTGACCGGCGCCGCGCCGGCCGGCGGCGCGCCGGTCTCGCTGTCGAGCGCGAGCAGCGCGGTGACGGTACCGGCGTCGGTCACGGTGGGACCGGGCGCGACGACCGCGACGTTCGCCATCGCCACGTCCGCCGTCGCGACGGCGACGGCGGCGACCCTGTCGGCGACGTACGCGGGCGTGACGCGCACGACGGTGGTCACCGTCAATCCGGCGACGCCGCCGCCGCCGCCACTGCCGGCGCTCGCGTCGCTCACGCTGAGCCGAACCAGCGTCGTTGCAGGCACCCCGGTGACCGGCACGATCAACCTCTCGACCGCAGCGCCCGCCGGCGGTGCGACGGTGGCGCTGGCGAGCACCGCGCCCTCGGTGGCGGCGGTGCCCGCGAGCGTGAGCGTGGCGGCCGGCGCCACGACGGCGACGTTCACCGTCACCACCTTCGCGGTGAGGAAGAATGGCGCGCCGACGATCTCGGCGACCTACAACGGCGTGACCAAGTCCGTCGGACTGATGGTGAAGCGCCGCTGAGCCGGAGGGGGGTAGCGCGAGGCTAGTAGCGCGCGCTGCCCGGCGTGCGCGGAAACGGGATCACGTCGCGCACGTTGGCGAGACCGGTGACGTAGGCCACCGTGCGCTCGAAACCCAGGCCGAAGCCGGCGTGCGGCACCGTGCCGTAGCGGCGCAGGTCCCGGTACCAGCCGTAGTGCGCGAGGTCCATGCCGGCCTCGACGATGCGCGCGTCGAGCACGTCAGGACGCTCCTCGCGCTGGCTGCCGCCAATGATCTCGCCGATGCCCGGCGCGAGCACGTCCATCGCGGCGACCGTCCGGCCGTCGTCGTTGGCGCGCATGTAGAAGGCCTTGATCTCCTTCGGGTAGTTCATCAGGATCACGGGCTTCTTCGCGTACGTCTCGGCGACGTAGCGCTCGTGCTCCGACTGGAGATCCATGCCCCAGCGCACGGGGAACTCGAACTTCTGCTTCGCGCCTTCGAGGACGCGGATCGCGTCGGTGTAATCCATCCGCACGAACTCGTGGTCGACGATGCCCTGCAGCTTGGCGATCACACCCTTCTCGATGCGCTCCTCGAAGAACGCCATGTCGTCGGGGCGCTCCTCCAGCACGGTGCGGAAGATGTGCTTCAGGAGCGCCTCGGCGAGGGTCGCGTCGTCGGCGAGATCGGCGAACGCGATCTCGGGCTCGATCATCCAGAACTCCGCGAGATGGCGGCTGGTGTTCGAGTTCTCGGCGCGAAACGTCGGCCCGAACGTGTAGACCTTCGACAGCGCCATGCAATACGTCTCGACGTTGAGCTGGCCCGAGACGGTCAGGAACGCCTCCGTGCCGAAGAAGTCCTGCGCGAAATCCACCTTGCCGTCCGCCCCGCGCGGCAGGTTCATGAGGTCGAGCGTCGACACGCGGAAGAGCTCGCCGGCACCCTCGGCGTCCGAGGCCGTGATGATCGGCGTGTTGACCCAGACGAACCCGTGCTGGTCGAAGAAGCGGTGGATCGACTGCGCGATCGTGTGCCGCACGCGCGTGACGGCGCCGATGACGTTGGTGCGCGGCCGCAGGTGCGCGACCTCGCGGAGGTACTCCATCGTGTGCGGCTTCGGCTGAATCGGATAGGTGTCGGGGTCCTCCACCCAGCCGACGACGCGGATCGCGCTCGCCTGCATCTCGAACGGCTGACCTTTCGCCGGCGACGGCACGATCACGCCGGTCGCCTCGACGGCGCATCCGGCCGTGAGCCGCTGCACCTCGTCCGCGTAGTTCGGGAGCGCGTTGGGCGCCACCACCTGCACCGGATGGAAGCCCGATCCATCGGCGACGTTGACGAACGAGATGCCGGCCTTCGAGTCGCGGCGCGTTCGCACCCACCCCTTGACGGTGACGGGCGTGTCCTGCGGCGCGCGGCCGCCGAGGATGTCGGCGCAGGTGAGGGCAGTCATGGTCGTGAGGACGAAAGGAGGCGCTGCATTCTAGCCGACGCGCGCCGGCGAGGCGGCCCGCCACCTGCTGGAGAAGAACCGCTACGATTTCTATGGCCGGGTCGCGGCTTTCCTGCGCGAGCACAATCCGCCGGATCAGCGCGGACGCGCCGCTTCAGGCCGCGCCGATGTCCGCCCAGTATTCGTGGCGCGCGGTGTTGACGCGCGAGACGCGATATTCGACCGGATCGTCGTTGTAGGTGAGGGCGACGCGGCGAATCTGCAGCAGCGGCGCGCCTGCCGGCAGCGCGAGCAGCGCCGCGGCGTCGGCGTCGGCCAGGATCG
>Ga0207682_10000141_pt1 | contig 32326 bp, 29 predicted proteins | sample KBSM63metaG_FD_184332 | JGI IMG/M metagenome (GOLD analysis project Ga0207682, IMG submission 184332) | Miscanthus rhizosphere microbial communities from Kellogg Biological Station, Michigan, USA - KBS M6-3 metaG (SPAdes) (version 2) | ecosystem: Host-associated > Plants > Roots > Rhizosphere >... | reverse complement strand
CGCGGTCGATCAGCTTGGCGACGTAGGCGAGCATCGACAGGATCACCACCGGTAGCAACAGCAGCCGCCAAGGCGCCCGCCGCAGCGCGCAGTGAAGCAAAAACGGCGTGTAGGTTGCCCGCCGCGTAACCGTCCGGTCCATGTCGTAAATAGCCAGATCGGTCATGCGCGGCTCAGTACCGGATGCGGGGATCGATCACGACGTAGAGCAGATCGATGATCAGGTTCACCATGACGTAGGTGGCGGAGAAGATCAGCAGCACGCCCTGGATGACGGGATAATCGCGGTGCAGGATCGCGTCGACGACAAGCCGGCCTACCCCCGGGATGGCAAACACGCTCTCGGTCACCACGACGCCTCCCAGCAGCAGCGCGACGCCAACCCCGATGATCGTCACGATCGGTACGGCAGCGTTCGGCAAGGCGTGGCAGAAGAGGAGCCGCCACGCCGGAAGCCCCTTGGCGCGCACCGTCCTGATGTGATCCTGGCTCAGCACCTCCAGCATGCTGGCGCGCGTGATGCGGGCGATCAACGCCATGAAGCTCAAGCCGAGCGCGAAGCTCGGCAGGACAAGATGGCGCAGGAACGGCCAGAAGCCGTCGGCAAGCGGACGGTAGCCCTGGATCGGCAGCAGCTTCAGCTTGATCGCAAAGATGTAGATGAGCACGTATCCGATCACGAACACCGGGAACGAGAAGCCCAGCACCGCAAAGCTCATCACGCCACGGTCGACCGCGGTGCCGGCGCGCCATGCGGCAAGCACGCCGATCGGCACCGCGAGCGTGACCGCGATGATCGTGGTGAGAACCGCGAGCGCGATGGTCGGCTCAAGGCGCTGGACGAACAGCGCCATGACCGGGCGATTGCTGAAGATCGAGATGCCGAGATCGCCCTGCAGCGCGCTGGTCAGCCACAGGATGAACTGCTCGTGAAACGGTAGATCGAGGCGGAGCTTGCTGCGGATCGCCTGGACCTGCTCCTCGGTCGCCTGATCGCCCGCGATCACGCCGGCGGGATCGCCGGGCGCGATATGCAGAATGGAGAAGACCACCAGTGCCACGATGGCGAGCACCGGGATGGTTGCCAGGATGCGGCGGACCGCATAGGCCCACATCGGGCTAGCCCGCTGCCGCGATCGGCGCGATCACGCGCCGCCTCGCTTCTTGATATTCCAGTAGAAGATGGCCGGTGCCGGAATGATGTCGACGAGTTCCTTGCGATAGATAATCGTGGGCCGATACATGCCGAGCGGCACCAGTGTGACGTTCTCGAGATGCACGCGCTGCAATTCGTCGGTGATCTGCTTGCGCTTGGCCGGATCGGCCTCGAGCGCCCACTGCCGATTGAGGTCGACGATCCGCTGATCGCACGCCCAGTGATACCAGGCTTCGGCGCAATTCTTCACAAAGTTGTTGACCAGCGGATTTTCGACGCCGGTCGCGGTCGCGTTGGTGAGGAACACATTCCATCCGCCCTGCGCGGGCGGCGCCTTGGAGGCGCGGCGCTGGATCAGCGTCGACCAGTCCATCGCCACGACGTCCACCGTGAAGCCCATCTGACGCAGCGCCTGCGCGGCGATGAGCACGGCACGATGCACCGTGTTGTCGGTCTGATCCATCAGGGCGACGCGCGCGCCCAGCGCGCCCGCCGCCTGCAGCAGGCTCTTGGTCTTCTCGGGATTGCCGCTGAGCAGCGGTTCGATGCCCGCCTTCGACTCGTTCGGCAGACCGCAGGCAAAAATCGCCGCGCACACCTGATAGCGCTTGGCGTCCCCCGCCATGGCGACCAGGAAGTCCTGCTGCTTGATGCCCCAAAGCACCGCCTGCCGCACCGCCTTGTTGTCGAACGGCGGATGCAGATGATTGAGCGACATGAAAAGCTGCCAGCCGAGCTTGTCATTCGGCACGGTCACGACGTCCGGATTGCTCTCGACCATCGCCAGCAGATCGGTCGCCGGCGACTCGTGCAGATCGAGTTCACCGCTGGCGAGCGCCGCCATGGCGACCCCGTGGTCGGGGATGTAGATCGACTCGACGCGATCCACATAGACGACCTTGCCACCGGCCGCCTGGCTCGCCGGCTCCTTGCGCGGCACATAGTCGGTGAACTTTTCGTAGACGACCTTGCTGCCCGGAACCCATTCCGACGCGATGAAACGGAACGGCCCCGAGCCGATCATTTCGGTAATGGCCGTGTTCGGATCGGTTTTGGCGATGCGTTCCGGCATCATGAAAGGCACGTTGCTGTCGATCTTCGCCAGCGCGTCGATGACGAAGCCGATCGGCTGCTTGAGCACCAGCCGAATGGTCTTGGCGTCCACGGGGTCGAGCGAGGCGGTGTAGCTCATGAGCGCCTGACCCATGCCGTCCTTGGCACCCCAGCGACGCAGTGATGCGACGCAATCCGCGGCCGTCACCGGCGGACCATCGTGCCATTTGAGGCCTTCGCGCAGCGTGAAGGTGTAGGTGAGCTTGTCCTCGCTCACTGACCATTTATCGACCATCTGCGGCTGGGGCTTGTTGTCCGCATCGAGCGCGAACAGCGTGTCCCAGATCATGTAGGCGTGGTTGCGGGTGATGTAGGCGGTGGTCCAGATCGGATCGAGCGTACGCAGATTTCCGATCGGAACCGATCGGATCACGGTTTTCTTCTGCGCCAGCGCGGCCTCGCCGCAACCGATTACGAACAGCGCGGCCATGGCCGCAAGACTCAGCAGCCTGCTGCATTTCATGGCTTCTCTCCTCATCTTTCGCGCCCGCGGAACATACGGTGAGCAACGCGAGAAACTGTCAGCAACGAGCATGCCATCAGCCGGCCGCCGCAGGCATCGGTTGCCAGCCGGCGATCGGCTTCAGGTCCGGGCGCTTCGCGAACAGCCGCCCCCAGGCGGTCTCCGAGACCCGTTGCGCCTCCGCGACCGTTGCGTCCTCGTCCATCGTCAGCACCTTGCCCTCGCGCATCAGCCACGCGCCGTCGACCATCACGTCGGTCACGTCGCGCCCCTGCCCCTGGTGCACGAACGTCGAGACCACGCGCAGCCGCGGCACGAGATGGGCGCGACGGAAGTCGATCATGATCAGATCGGCCTTCTTGCCTGCCTCCAGCGAGCCCCCATCTGGAATTCCCATCGCGCGATAGCCGTTCACCGTCGCCCAGCGCATCGCCTCTTCGGGGGCGGGTTGGCGGCCGTCTTCCCGGCGGAGGCGCTCCATGAACATCCCGGTGCGCATGACCTCGACCATGTCCTCCGCCATGTTGTCCGAGCCCATGCCGATATTGCAGCCGAATTCCTGCAGATCATGGACCCGCGGGCTCAAGCCGCGGCGCGCCGCGATACAGGCGTTGAAGGCGACATTGGTCCGCGCCTCGCCGAGCAGCCGTTCCTCTTCCCGCACCATGCATCGGCAGTGGGCGCAGATGAGGCGATCGTTCAGAAACCCGATATCGGCGAGATATTCGGTCGGTTTGCGGTTGCGTATTTTTTCGACCGCCGAAACCTCGCCCCAGACCTGATTGAGGTGGATGGTCGCGACCGTATCGAGCTTATGCTGCAGGGCGCGCAGTTTGCGCAGCAGGTCCGGCGAACACATGTCAGGCGCCCAGGCCGACACGCCGACGGTGATGCGGCCGTTGCAGGCGCCATGCCACTTCGCGTGCAACGCTTCGGTCCTGGCGATGCACTCGTCACCGAGCGCTGCATCGACATCGAAAGGTCCGGGGTCACCGATATTGCCCTTGGCCTTGTCCCAGGCTTTCTCGCACAGCAGCAAACGCAATCCCGTATCGGCGATACTTTGCGCATAATTCTCGACGTTGCTGCCATCTTCGAGCGCCGCCGTCGTGCCGCTGCGGATCGCTTCCAGCGCGGCGAGCCGCACCATCGCGATCATTTCATCCCGGGAGAGCTCCGGCACCGGCAGCGGCGCAAGCCCGCTGGTGAACGGCGGTTTGTGCGGCGGCGACAGGTCTTCGTAGATGCCCTTGGCTATGATGAGTGTGAAATGCGTATGGATGTTGGCGAAGCCCGGCATCACCACCTTGCCGCTGCCGTCGACGGCATGCGCGCCGGGAAATCGCGCGACGATTTCGCGTGAGGGTCCCACGGAGGCAACCCTGCCGTCCTTTATCGCAATGGCGGCGTCGTAAAGGATCGTGTCGTCGCGGTCGATCGTCACGACTGTCGTATCTTTGATTACGGTTGTATGCTGCGCCACTTTCGCGGTGCCCCTCCGGTGCGCGATCCACACGCCCCACAGCTTCGCATATCGCGGCGGCCGCGCAACCGGGTGCGCGGGGATTGTCCCGAATGTCCAACCCGCTCACGTGTGCGAATAGAGCGTGCGACCGGCAAGGCCGACATCTGCCGCCAGAATCGTTCCGCTGTCCGACTCGGTGATGAAGAGCGCGGCTTGCTTTGATCCGCCGAAAGCGACGTTCGTCGTCGACAGCTCTTCGCAGGAGACGAGCCGATAGATCGGCTCACCCAACCTGTCGAAGACCCAGACTGCTCCCAGGCCGACATGCGCAACGGCGAGCGATCCGTCATCGGCGAGCGCCATGCCGTCCGGTCCGGAGCCTCCGGACATGTTGATGAAGGCTCCGACCTTGGAGGTCGTCCCGTCCGGGTGCAGCGGCAATCTCCAGATCTGATTTGCGCGAGTCACCGCAACGAAAAGCGTTTTCTCGTCTTTCGACAGCACAAGCCCGTTGGGGCTGGGGATCCTTTCGAGCAGACAATCGACATTGCCGTCCGCGCGCAACCGAAACACGCGCCCGCTCGGATCCTGCAGGCCTGTCTGCCCCTGATCGGTGAAATAGAGATCGCCATTGCCGGCAAAGGTGAGATCATTTGTCCCCTTGAAGCCTTCGCGCCGCACCTGCTCGAGCATGGGCTCGACCCGTCCGCTCGCGGCATCGAGCGCCATGATGCCGCGCTTGTGGTCCGCGATGAAGATACGGCCGTCCTTGTGAATGGCGAGACCGTTCGGCCATCCGTCGTATTCGGCGACGACCGTCCATTCCGCGGCCGGCGAAACGCGCAGCACGCGCCCGTATGGAATGTCGGTGACGTAGAGATTGCCGGCGCGATCGAAGGCAGGACCTTCAAGGAAGGAATGCAGCTGGTCGCTGCCCTTCCCGAAAGCCCAGCCGGAGCGGCGATCCTTGATGCGCAACCGATCCGGAAGCCGCGCGAAGACACGGGTTTCGACCCGTTGAACCGGTTGAAAAGACAACGGCGCTCTCCCAACGTTTCTAGTCTTTGGCGCGCGAAGGCTCGCGCCCGAGCACGTAATCGGTGCTGACATCGCCGGCATAGATCGAGCGACCGCACAGAACGACGGTGCCGGCACTTGAATGATGCGTGTTGCTGCGCACGATGACGGCCGCGCTTTCGGGGATGTCGAGCAAATTGGCGATGCGAGGACCGGCGATCTCGGCGGTGATCGAGACGACGATCGTCGGAATGCGCTCACCCAAAATCTCTCCGACGAACGTGTGCGCGGGCCGGCTCGAGAGCATGTCCCCGGTCACGCGGCACCCGATCGCGTGGGACATATAGCGGATCTCCAGGCACACCGGCCTGCCGGCGATGACGCGGATGCGCTCGAACTTGAAAACCTGCTCGCCCTTTCCCAGTCCCAGATGCTGCGCGACGCGCTGCGGCGCGGGCACGCGCTCGAAGGTCGGCGCGCGATAGCTGACGACATGGCCCGCGAGCGCGGCCTGCTCTTCGAACGACAGGCAGCGCCGCGAATCGATCGGCGAATGGAAGATCCGGCGCTCGGCGACGAAGCTGCCACGCCCGATATGGCGGACGATCAGCCCTTCAAAGACCAGACGGTCGAGCGCATGGCGCACGGTCGATCGGGTGGTGCGGAACTCGGCTGCCAGCTCGGCTTCCGACCACACCCGGTCGCCGGGCGCGAGCGTGCCTTCGGCGATCGCGGTCCGGATTCGCTCCTGGATCCGCACATAGATCGGGACGAAGCGGTCGTCGCCGAGAGCGGGAATAAGAGAGAGCGTTGACACGCTTTTCCTATCTGGTCTAGTTGACTAGACAACTAACAAAGCGCAGTCGCCAAGACAAGCGCACGACAAAAAGCCAGCGGCTTTTGACTTGAGGAAACGTCCCGAGGTCCGACGTTGATTTCAAAACCAGACCCCTCCACTGCGGGCCTTTCTCTGGGCGGTGACGCGGCCGTGGCCGGCGGTTTGCCGGCTCGAGGAGATTCGATCCTGTCGCGCGCGGTTCGCGACAAGCGTTTGCTCTCGATCGCTTCCGTGCTGTTTGTCATCGCGCTGTGGCAATGGGGCGCCGGACATGTGTCGGGATTTCTTCTACCGCCGCCCGCGGAGGTGTTGAGCCGCTTTCTCGATCCGAAGTGGCTCTCGCGTCTCCTTGGAGCGCTCGGCCAGTCGCTGATCCAGCTCGGCCTCGGGTTCGGGCTGACCTTGCTGATCGCGGTCCCGCTTGGCGTTCTCATCGGGCGGTCGGTCATCCTCACACGGATGTTCGAGCCGGTCATCAACGCGATCTATGCCATTCCGCCAGTCGCCTTCATTCCGTTTCTCATCGTCTGGTTCGGCCTGTTTCTGGAAGCGCGGGTCGCGCTGGTTTTTCTCATGAGCGTCTTCGACGTGCTGGTGATCGTGATCGCCGGCGCGCGCGACGTGCGCAGCGCCCTGGTCGATGTCGGGCGCTCATTCGGCGCCTCGCATCAGCAGCGACTCCGCCTCATCGTCCTCCCGGCGCTGTTGCCGTTTTTCTTCGCCGCGCTGCGCGTCGGATCCGCACGCGCGATCAACGGCATGATCACGGCGGAACTCTTCTTCGCGGCGGTCAATCTCGGCGCGATCATGAAGCGTGCGACACAGAATTTCGACAGCGCGACCGTTCTGTCCGTCGTCCTCCTGATCTGCGTCCTGGGGCTTATCGCCCAGTCGGGAATCGCTTGGCTGGAGCGCCGCGTACTGCACTGGCATGTGAGGTCAGCATGAAGGCCACACTGCAACGGCTTGCCTTGCCGGCTCTCGGCTTCGCCTCGCTTCTCCTCGTCTGGGAAATCGCCGGCCGCATCGCCGGTCCGGCCCTGTTCGCTCCGCCGTCCAGCGTGGCGGTCGATTATGTCGGTCTGTTGCGGCAAGGCGACATGCTGCGCGAACTCTCCTCGTCGCTGCGGCAGATGGCGGTCGGATTTATCGCGGCCTGCGTCGTCGGCATGCCGCTCGGCGCCGTCATGGGCCGCTCGGCCGTCGCGGATGCAATCTTCCGCCCGTGGGTGAGCATGTTCGTCGTGACCTCGACGGCCGCGTTGATCCCGCTGTTCATTCTTTTCCTCGGCACCGGCCTGATGCTGCGCGTCACGATCGTTTTCCTCGCCAGCGTCTGGTACATCACGCTCACCACCTACAACGGCGCGCGCGGGATCAGTCCGCAACAGATCGCGGTCGCACGCTCGTTCTCGGCCAGTCCCCTGCAGATATTCTGGAAGGTCACCCTGCCCGCGCTCTATCCGTATCTGCTCACCGGCGCGCGCATCGGCATCGTCCACGCCATCCGCGCGATGGTGCTGGCTGAAATGTTCGTCATCATCGGCTACGGTGCGCTGATGCACCGGTCGGGCCTTTCGCTCGATACCGGGCAACTGCTGGGCCTGCTGATCACGCTGATGCTCGTCAGCCTGTTCTTCAACTGGCTTCTCGGCGCGACGGGCCGCTGGCTCGCCCCCTGGTACGACCAGCAACGGGTCACCGCATGAGCACCGCGAGCGCGGAAAGCATGCCGGCGCCGCACCGGCTGGAAGCCGCAGCGAAGCTCGAAGCACGCCGCATCACCAAGTTCTATCAGCGCGACGGCAGCAAGCTGCCGGTGCTGGAAGACTTTTCCCTCTCGGTCGCCGAGCTCGAGTTTCTGGTGCTGCTCGGCCCATCCGGCTGCGGGAAATCGACATTGCTGCGCATCATCGACGGAATCGAGCCGTGCGATGCCGGACAGATCATTCTCGACGGCAAGGATGTGACCGGCACGACCGGCGCCGGACGCGGGATGGTGTTTCAGGGCTTCGAGCTGTTTCCCTGGCGCACTGTGATGGGAAACGTCGCCTTCGGGCTGGAAGTCGCGGGCATCGGGAGCAAGGAGCGGCTCGAGGTCGCGCGCGAATACGTCAACCTGGTCGGGCTGAACGGGTTTGCGAATTCCTATCCGCATGAATTGTCCGGCGGGATGCAGCAGCGCGTCGGCATCGCGCGCGCACTCGCGATCAATCCTACGATCCTGCTGATGGATGAGCCCTACGGCGCGCTCGACGTGCAGACGCGCGAACTGTTGCAGGATGAGCTGCTCAACATCTGGGAGAAGCAGCGCAAGACGGTGATCTTCGTAACCCATTCGATCGAGGAGGCGCTCTATCTCGCCGACCGTATCGTCGTGATGTCGCCGCGTCCCGGCCGCATCGAGCGGGTCATCGAGGTGCCGTTCGCGCGGCCGCGACGCGACGAACTCAAAAGTACGCCGCAGTTTCTCGATCTGCGGCGCGACATTTGGCAAACCCTGAAAAAGGGCGCGCACGTCTGAACGCGCGCGAAGGCAACAAGGTTGAGGAAGGAACAAGAGATGAGAACCACACGCAGGCAATTCCTCGGGACGGCGGCCGGCGCGGGTGCCGCCGCAATCCTGCCCTGCGGATCACACGCGGTCGCACAGCAAGGCCGCGCGCTGAATATCATCATCCAGGGCTTCAGCCTTGCCATCCATATTCCGCAAGTCATCGCCCTGCGCGAAGGCCTGCCGGCGCTCGGCTATGCGGCCCCGAAGGTCGATCGCCTCGAGTCGATGCAGGCAATCACGCAATCGATCGTCGCTGGCTCAGCCGAAGTCGGCGACGCCGACGTCGTCTCCGCGATGCGCGCCTCCGAGGTCGGCGCGAACGTCAGGATGATTGGCATGGTCTACAACAGCACGAGCCAGGTCTTCGTCGTGAATGCCGACAAGATCAAGTCGTATGCGGACTTCAAGAACGGCAGCAACGCCATTGCGCTGAACTCGCGCGGGGACTTCATCTATGTCCTGCTCAGCGGCGTGCTGTCGAAGCACGATATCGACATCGAGGACACGACGATCGTCGAGATGGGCGGGTCGGGCTCGCGCATGCGCGCGTTGCTCGCGGGCCGGGTCGCGGCCGTCCCGGTTCATTTCGATCAGGCCGCAGAGGTGGTCAAGCAGGGTAACTTCAAGGTCCTGATCGAGCCGTGGCAGGAATACAAGACCTGGCTGTCCGAACCCTGGCTCGTTCCGGGCGCGTGGGCGGACAACAAGGACAATCTGCGCGCTGCGGTCGATCTCAACAAGGCGATGATCAAGTCGTTCCGAATGGCCAACGCCGATTACGGGTATTGGGCGGACGGCTTCCGCAAGTATGCGACCGTTCCCGACGCCGCGAAGGCGACCGACGAGACGCTCAAGCCAATCTGGCAGAAACTGTCGACCGCCATCAAGGCCTGGCCGAACGACGGCGGCTTCAAGCGCGAATACTTCAAGGACCTCCTGCCGGTCTATCGCAAGGCCGGCGCCATCAAGGGCGCGCCCGATCTCAATCGCGTCGTCGAAACGCGATTCGTCGAGCAGGCGCTTCAGGAACTCGGATAACGGCCGCGAGCAGGAAAGAAGCAAGAAAGAAGCAGGAGAAGCGTGATGACGGAAGTGCGGGTGTTGTCGGCGTCCGGCCAGATCGGCTCGGGCTTTCTTGAATCCTCGCTCGAGCGCGGAATCTCGCTCAAGCCGCATGTCATCGCCTGCGACGGCGGATCGACCGACGCCGGGCCCGCGCATCTCGGCAGCGGCAAGCCGCATTTCTCGCGCGAAGGCACCAAGCGCGACTTGCGCCTGATGCTGCGCGGCCGTGCGAAACTCGATGTTCCGGTCATCGTCGGCTCCTGCGGCTTCGGCGGCGGCGATGCCGGCGTCGCCTGGATGCGCGACATCGCGCTGGAGATCGCGAAGGAGGACGGCCTCAAGTTCAAGATGGCGCTGGTGCGCAGCGAGCAGGACAAGGACTACCTCAAGCGCCGCTATCGTGAAGGACGCATCACGCCGCTGAACCCGGCGCCGCCGATCAGCGAAGACATCATCGACAAGAGCGCACATATCGTCGGCATGATGGGACACGAGCCGATCGCGGCCGCGATCGAGCAGGGCGCGCAGGTCGTACTGGCGGGGCGCGCATCGGACACAGCGCTGTTCTCGACCGTCCCGCTGATGATGGGCGCAGGTGCCGGTCCGGCATGGCACGCGGCAAAAATCCTGGAGTGCGGCACCGCCTGCGTCGTGCAGCGCAAGCGCCCCGACAGCATCATGGCCTGGATTCGCGACGATCATTTCGACGTCGAGCCGATGGACATGGACGTGCGCTGCAGCGCGCAGAGCGTGGCTTCGCACACCCTCTACGAGAACGCCGATCCGTTTCTCATTACCGAGCCCGACGGCACGCTGGACTCGCATGGCTCGCGCTATGAAGCGCTCAATGACCGCGCGGTGCGCGTCCATGGCTCGCAGTTCCGCAAGGCCGATCGGGTCACGATCAAGCTGGAAGGCGCCGAAATGGCCGGCTATCAGGCCATCATCATCGGGGGGGTGCGCGAACCGTTCATCATCCGGCAGCTTGATTCCTGGCTTGACGCGATGCGGGAGAAATTTTCCGCCCGCGTGCAGGAGATGTTCGGCGGACGGCTGGGGCCGAACGACTACGACATCCACGTTCGCGTTTATGGCCGCGATGGCGTCATGGGCAAGTTGGAGCCTCTCGCCGACCAGGTCGGCCATGAAGTCGCGCTGCTTTTTACCATCACGACCGCCGAAGAGGCGTCGACCGACGCGATCGCGAAAACCTTCGCGCACTTCGCGCTGCACTACCCGATTCCCGAATGGCGCGGGCTTATCAGCGGCATCGCGTTTCCGATGGCGCCCTCCCACGTGAATCGCGGGCCGGTCTATCGTTTCAATCTGAACCACATCGTGGCGCCGGAAGATCCGCTGGAGATGTTCCGCACTGAATTCGTGGAGGTCTGACCGTGGCGAAACTGGGCGATCTGGCGCGGCTGATCCGTTCGAAGAATGCCGGCGCTTTCATGCTGACATTCGACGTCATGTTCGACGACGACGCGACCTACCAGCGCGTGCTCGAGTCCAGGGTGCTGACCAAGGAGCGGTTTGCAAAGATCTACCAGGTGCCGGAAGAGGATGTGCTCTTCTTCGAGCACGAGGCCGCAAAGGCGATCAAGATTTCGATCCCCCGGCCTTATATTCAGGGCGCCCGGGAAGACGGCGACGCCTATGGCGGACAGCAGCACGCGCCGCTGGTCGAACTCGAACTGCCGGATTAAAGCATGGTCCGGAAAAGTGGATACCGGTTTTCCGAAAAGACCATGCTCAAACAAGAGAGCACGACGGGTCTGATCAAACGAAGTTGGATCAGACCCTAGGGGGCCGTCAGTTCGGCAACGACACTGCCCCACGGCAGCGCAAGAACGTCCGGCTCGGCGGCAATCAATCTTTCCGCCATGCCGATAAAGCGCGGATAAACCTCGCCGGTAATTCCGCCGATCTTTTCGAGAATCTCCGTGGTGGAGAACGGCCGATCGGGGCCGCCACGCGCGCTCTCGCACATAGCGCTGCGGCGCGTTCCATCCGCCAGTTCGAGCGTCACGCGGGCCGGACGATCCTTCGGCCAGGCAAGCTCCGGCGCAAATGGCCGCAGGTCGACACGATCGCGAACCGCACCGATCGCCTTGTCGGTGAGCGTGGTGGACGCAAAGGCCTCCGCGCCTGCATGGCCAAGCGTGCACGCGGCCGCCACGATATGCGGCATGGAGAATTTCGCCGCGAGCGTCGTTGCGGGCGCACGGTTGTCGAGCGTCATGCCGAGGCGATGGGTCTCGACGATCACCCGCGTGATGGCGTCCGGCGCGGGACGTGACGCGCCATCGCCGAGCGCTTCCAGCACTGCCTCGACGGCGGAGTGCGAATACTGACAGCAGGCATGGATCTTGTGATAGCCGTCCGCGACGGCCCATTCCTCGCCGAGGCCTGCAGTCAGTTGATCGAGTTTCGGCTCCGAACCGAAGGCCGACGCGAAGACGTGGTACGGTGAGGATGCAAGCCCGCCGATCCCGCATTCCGCCCATTCGACCGCCTGCATGCCGCACCACGCGCCGGCAGCCGGCCAGACGTTGCGCACCAGCGCGCCCTCGACCGCGTGCGTATAGGGTCCCGGCGCCACCATCGTCGAGGCGGCCGACACCGCGGCAACGAAGGTCGCGGCATCGTGCCGGCGCAGTGCGGCGACGCCCGCGGCAGCGCCGACCGCTGCCAGCGACGCGTGCGGATGCAACACAAGCTTCTTGAACGGAAAGGCGCGCGCGAACCGCCCCGCGACTTCGTAGCCGATCACCAGTGCGCGTACGACATCCGCGAGTGTCGCCCCGCTCGCCTCCGCGTCGGCAACCAACGCCGGTATCGTGTAGAGCCCGGCATGGCACGTCGCCCGCCGATAGCCTTCATCGAGTTCGCACCAGTCGGCCGCAAGGCCGTTCGCGACAGCGGCTGAGAAGCGATCCGTCATCGGGCGGCCGCCGCGGAAAACGGTCGCGCTGCGCTCACCCGGTTTGGCGCAGAGCCGATCCTGCGCGCGCTTCACTTCCGGCTCGTCACGCGCCGCGACAATCGCTGCGAGGTCGTCGCACAGAACGATCAGCGCGCGCCGGATGATCGGCTGCGGGATCATGGAAAGCTGCACCGAGGCAGCCCACGCTCCGAGCTTTTCGATGCCGGCTGCCGTCATTTCGGGCGTCGCGGCCGGAGCGGTGATATCAAGCATTCGCTATCTCAGTTTTTGGCCACCACGGCGACGCCGCGCAGCGCCTGATGGCGTGATGTCGACAACCCGTCCGGACGCTTTGTCCGGGCGCTCAAGCTCCGCATCGCCTGCATTGAGTCCCACCGCGAGATTCTCGCGCGCGGCCGCGACGTGTCTGCGCATTAGCGTCTCGCACGAGTCCGGATCGCGCGCGCGCATCGCGACCAGAATAGCCTTGTGCTCGTCGAGCGCGGTCTTGGCGCGACCCGTCACACCGCTGGAGCGAAAGCGATAGATACGGAGCAGATAGTAAAGATCGTTGCAAAGCAGCTCGATCAGCCTCGGGCTGCGGCTACCCTGCACGATGAGGTAATGGAAGTCCTGGTCGCCGGCGCGCTGAAAGTAACCGTTGCCGCGAACTAGATCCTGGTCGCGCGCGTGCGTTTCCAGCCGTTGCTCCAGCCGGTCGAGTTCGGCCTCGCTCATCCGCTCGGCGGCGAAGCGCACCGCCAACCCCTCGAGATGCTCGCGGATGTGAAAAATCTCGACCAGATCGTCCGGCGTCAACGATACGATGTGCGGCCCGACATTCGGCGTTCGCACGACGAGCTTGCGTCCTTCCAGACGCCGGATCGCCTCGCGCAGAGGACCACGCGAGACGCCGAGCTGGCGCGCCAGCAAGGTCTCGCTCAGCCGCGTCCCCGGTTCGAGCTCGCCCAGCGTAATGGCCTCGAGCAGCCGATCAAAGACGTGATCGGCCAAGGACCTGACCGCAATCGCTCCGCCTTCCAGCATGCAACCCTCGATCCTGTCGACAGTTGACGATGTCGACTTCGCCTGTCAAGTTTTGACGCGCGTTCCGTGCCCTCGCGCCTCACCCATTAGGCAGCCATGAAACTTCCCGAGCACAGCCGGTACGACTACGTCCCGATTCACAAACGCCCGACTTACGAATGGCCCGGCGGCAAACGACTGGCAGTCACGTTCAGCAACAACATCGAATCGTTCGCCTTCCAGGCCGGCCTCGGCTCCGACAGCGCGACCGGCACCGCGCCGCAGAACCAGCGCAACTACGCGTGGCGCGACTACGGCAATCGGGTCGGTCTCTGGTACTATCTCGAGTTGCTGGACGAATATGGCGTACCGGGATCGCATAATGTCAATTCCGATGTTCTGGAACAGTGTCCCGACATCGTCGAACGCCTGAACGAGCGCGGTGACGAGTATGTCGGCCACGGGCGGACCAACGCCGAGCGGCAGGACGTCCTGTGGGAAGAGGACGAGGCACGGCTGATCGCCGAATGTACCGCGATCGTTACCCGCCTGTCGGGGCGCGCGCCGCAAGGCTGGCTCGGACCGTACCTCGCGCAAACGCGCGTGACGCTCGATCTGCTCAAGGAGGCCGGCTACTCCTACGTCATGGACTGGCCGGCGGACGACCAGCCATTCTGGATGCGCACGCGATCCGGACCGATCCTGTCGGTCCCCTACCCGCTCGAGGTCAACGACTCGCCGGCGCTCGTCTTCCGCCAGCATTCCGGGCGCGAATTCGCCGATATGATCGTCGACCAGTTCGACGAGATGCTGACGCAGTCCGCCAAGCGACCGCTGGTATTCGGCATCTCGGTGCACCCCTTCATCATCGGGCAGCCATTTCGCCTGCGCGCATTCCGCCGCGCGATGGACCACATCCTCAGGCGGCGCGACGAATTGTGGATCACGACGCCCGGGGAAATCGCTCGCTATTGCGCAACGCTTCCCGCAAGCATTCTGCCGAAGCCGTGACGTTCGCAGCCGGTGCGCGTCACAGTCCGAGATAGGCCTTCCGCACCTGCGGATGCTCCATAAGCTCGCTCGCGACGCCGACCATGGTGCAACTGCCGAGTTCGAGGATCACGGCGGTCTGCGCGATCGACATCGCCCACGCGGCATTCTGTTCGGCCAGGATGATGGACAGCCCTTCCGACTTCTGAATCTCGTGCAGGATTTCGCCAATGCGTTCGACGATGACCGGCGCGAGGCCGAGCGACGGCTCGTCGAGCAGAAAGATCGTCGGCTTCGACATCAGCGCGCGGCCGATCGCGAGCATCTGCTGTTCGCCGCCGGACAGGCTGCCGGCGCGCTGGCTGGCGCGCTCCTTCAGGCGCGGAAAGTAGGAGAAGACGCGCGCGAGGCTGTCCGAAAGCTCGTTCCCGGCGCGGGTGTAGGCGCCGACCTTGAGATTTTCCAGCACCGTCATGGCAGGAAAGACGCGCCGCCCCTCGGGCGAGTAGCCGACGCCGCGTTTCACGATGTCCCAGGGACGAAGCCCCCTCAAGCTCGCGCCGTCGATCAGCACGTCGCCGTCCGGATAGTCCACGAGGCCGAGAATCGCCTTCAGCGTGCTGCTCTTGCCTGCGCCGTTCGAACCGACCAGCGCCATCGTCTCGCCGGCGTTCAGCTTGAACGAGACGCCCTGCGTGCCGACAATGTTGCCGTAGCGCACGCTCACATTGGTGAGTTCAAGCGCGGACATATTTGCGTCCCAGATAGGCTTCGATCACCGCCGGATGGGTCAGAACCTCTTGCGGCGTTCCGTGCGCGAGTTCCTGGCCGTGGTGAACAACCAGGATGCGCTCGCACAGGTTGGCCATGAACCGCATGTTGTGGTCGATCACGACCAGCGAGATGCCGCGATCGCGCACCCTGCGGATGGTGTCGCGTACGTGGTCGGCCTCTGCGGCGCTCAGACCCGCAACCGGCTCGTCGAGCATCAGCAGGCGCGGCCAGGCCATGAGACTGATGGCCATGCCGAGCGTTTTCTGTGCGCCATACGGAAGCGACGAGGCCGTCAGTTCGGCGACACGCGCGAGGTCGAGCCATTCCAGAATCTCGCTCACCCGGTCTTCGCACGCAGCGCGCATCGCTTTCGCGCGCGCAGTCGTGAAGAGCGCCGGTAAGAACCCCGGATAGAGGCTGAGATAGGCGCCACGGCGGCAGTTCTCGCGCACCGTCTGGTTACGGTAGACGGTCGTCGATTGAAACGTGCGCGTCAGCCCTTTCCGCGCGAGCACGTGCGGCGGCTGACCTGTGACATCCGATCCGGCGAACCTGATGCGTCCGGCTGACGGCCGCGTCACGCCGCTGATGAGATTGACCGCGGTGCTCTTGCCCGCGCCGTTCGGCCCGATGATGCCGAAAATCTCGCCTTCGGTGACGCCGAACGTAAGATCGCTCACGGCCTTGAGGCCGCCGAAGTTGCGCGCGAGCCCTTCGACTTCGAGGAGCTTGGTCATCGCTCGGCATCTCGCCGCTTCGGACCGAGCAGCGTTCTCAGGGCCGAGCGCAGGTCGGCGATACCGCCCGGCAGGAACGCCATCACTATGATGAGGATCAGACCGAACAGTATCTGTTGAACCTGCACGTAACCGCGCAGGAATTCGGGCGTGAGGACGAGAAACAATGCACCGATGAGCGGCCCGACCAGCGTGTTCATGCCGCCGATCACGTTCATGATGACGTAGTTCAGCGACTCGATCGGGCTGTAGGCCTGCGGACTGATGTAGTGCGTGTAGTGCGCCTGCAGCGAGCCGACAAACCCAGCAAGCCCGCAGGCGATGACGAAAATCATCACCTTGATGCGGATCACCGGGACACCGGAGCATTCGGCGAGCTGCTCGTCCTCGCGGATGCTGTCGATGGTCCGTCCGAGCTCCGATTGCAGCAGCCGGCCGCAGAAGCCGATGCACAGGGCCGCGGCGAGCAGCGTCAGCCAATAGAAGTTGCGCGGCTCGGCGAATATCGGTGCCGGAGCGGGAATATCGGTAATGCCGTTGGCGCCGCCGGTCACCGCCTGCCAGTCGACGAAAACCATGCGCACGATTTCGCCGAACAGGAAGGTGATCAGCACGAAGTACTTGCCGGTCAGGCGCAGGATCACCGGCCCGATCAGCAGAGCGAGCAGCGCGGCCGCGAATGTGCCGAGCGCCAGACCGGCGATGAACGGCAGGCCAAGCTGCATGACCACGTAGGCCGACGTATAGGCGCCGATGCCGATGAAGGCCGCGTGACAGAGCGAAACGTGACCGGTGCGGATGATGAGATGCAGGCTCGCGGCCGCAATGGCGGCGAGGCAGACATTGATCGCGATGTGGAAGACGAAACGCTCGTTCGCGACGAACGGCCAGGCGAGCAGCGCCGCAGCAAGCAGGACGGCCACGATCGTGGCACGTTTGGGCTTCGGCGATGCGCCGGACATGGTCACGCCGGTGGAATCGAGTGTCTTGACGGTCATCGCATCATGCCGATCGGTTTCCCGCTTGCCGCCTATTCGCGTGTCCCGAGCAAACCCCAAGGCCTGAAGATCAGGAGAAGGATGACGATGCCGAACGACGCGTAAGAAGCGACCGATCCCCCGTAAAGGGTTCCGAGCAGGCTCTCGGTGAACCCGAGGATGATCCCGCCCAGCGCCGCGCCCGGAATGCTGCCCATGCCGCCCAGAATGACAACGATGAACGCGACAAATAGCGGCCGCTCACCCATGAACGGCGACACGGCGTAGATCTGGCCATACAAGGCGCCGGCCAGCGCCGCCAGAAAGACCGCGACGAAGAACGACCAGCGATAGATCTTGCGCGCGTCGATGCCCTGGGTCAGCGCGATTTCCACGTCCTGCGCGGCCGCCCGCATCGCCAGCCCGATCTTGGTGTGGACCATCAGGAAGTAGAACGCACCGAGCGCGGCGAGCGAAACCCCGATCGTCACCAGCCGATCCATCGGAATGATCACGCCCTGAAAGCGCAGGATCGAGTCGAAGGCGCTCGGCACGTTGCGCTCGAACACATCCCACACCAGCAGGGACGTGTAGGTCATCACCAGGCTGAGGCCGAGCAGCCCGATCATGCTCTGGAACATCTTGTGATAGAACCAGCGGAACACGAGCCATTCGAGGATCAGCGAAGGTCCCGCCACCGCCACGGCGCCGAGCACGACCGCGAGCAGCCAGGGAACGTGCAGAACGGCATAGAGATAATAGAACGCGAACCCCCCGAGCATCGCGAACTCGCCGTGCGCGAAGTTGACGACGCGCATGATGCCGAACAGCAGTGTGAACCCGAGCGCAACAAGGATATAGACCGCGCTGAGATTGAGCCCGTTCACCACGATCTGGCCCAGGATCGTGGTGTTCGTCAGCATCGACAGCAAGATCTGATCCTTCCGAGCCTTGGATAAAGCGGCGGCTGCCGTGACCGCCCCGGGACAGGCATCAGTCCATCGTCAGCGTCGCCCGTGAAACCGCCTTGCCATCCTTCACTTCGACGATGAAGAACGGCAACTTGACCTGGTGGTCGACGCCGTAGATTTCCTTGCCGGTCCACTTCAACGGACCGTAGACGCCGGCGTCGTAGCCCTCGATCTTCTCGATCGTGTCGCGGAGCTTGGTCGTATCGTCGATCGTGCCGGCACGCCGCATCGCTTCGATCAGGACCTTGGTGGCATTGTAGAACGCCGGCGTCTGCGAGTTGATGATGCCGGCGCCGTACTTCGCGCGATAGGCCTTGACCAGCGGCTGCGCCGTCGGGGCATCAAAGTCGAACATCTCGTAGGAGATGAAGCCCTCGGCCTGCTTGCCGGCGACTTCGATGATTTCCGGAACCGACGGTCCACCCATCTGGAAGATGACCTTGTCGAAACCGATCTGCCGGGCCTGCTTGACCATCAGGCCGGCCTCGCCGGGCGCATTGAAGTTGATGTCGAATCCGTCGATCCCGGCCGCCATCATGCGGGTAATGAGCGGCGAGAATTCCTTTGATCCGCGCTCGTAGAAATCGGCAACGACGTCGATGCCGCTTTCCTTGTAAAGCTTGATCAGCGCCGGTGCGACGGACTGTCCGATCGCGTCGTTCGGCACCAGGATGCCGACCTTCTTCAGCTTCAGGTTCTCCTTCACCCACTTCATCATGTTGGGCGCGTATTCGAGATTCGTGAGCGTGAAGCGGAAATTGTACGCGGCCTTGAATTCATTCCTGAGGATCGTCGGCGTGTAGCCGTTCGACAGCACCAGCACCTTCTCCGGCGTGCTCACCGCGATCGTGCTGACAACCGGTCCCGAGCCGATCGGCCCGATGATGTATTTGACCTTGTCCTGGTGAACGAGCCGTTCGGCGGCGTTCTTGCCACCCTGCCCGGTGTACTGGTCGTCGTACATCACGAGTTCGACCTTGTAGGTCTTGTCGCCGACCTTCACGCCGCCGGCCGCATTGACCTCGTCGAGTGCGATCTCGGCGCCGCGCTTGATCGCGAGACCCCAGGCCGTTCCGCCACCCGAAAGGCTGCCGATCGCGCCGATCTTGATGACATCCTGGGCAGCCGCCGGTCCAAAGCCGAGAACCGCGACTGCCGCGAGCACCAACGCCGTTCGCATGCTGCGCATCAAGCGCCTCCCCTGTCAGCCGCCCGGCGGGGTCGCATTGAACCGACCGAGGAAGCGATCGAAGCTTGTGACAAGCGGTGGCTTGTCACCCCGATTATGCTGGCGCAAATTGGGCTGTCAACTGTAGACAATATCGCACCCTCGCCCTCTTCTGGAGCATGCCAGCATGCCGCAGTCCGTCGCGCGTTCGCCCGAATTTCTCGGCGTCGCGCCTGACGTGGACGCCATCCTGGCGCGGCTCGCCGAGCGTCATTCGTGCCGCGATTTCGACAACCAGCCGATCGACATTGCGACCATCGAGGAGATCGTCGCCGACGGGACCAACGCGCCGTCCTCCTGCAATCAGCAGAACTGGCACTTCGTGGTCGTCACCGATCCGGCGCTTCGAAAACAAGCGCGGGAAATCTCCGGCGGCAATCATCACTTCGAATTCTGTTCCGCCATCATATACCTGTGCTTTCTGAAAGGGTGGACACACGACAAGTTCTCAGTCGTCCAAAGCGTCGCCGGCGCCTGCTACCACATGATGCTGAGCGCCCATCTGCGCGGCTTCGCCACCATCTGGAATGCCGGCATCGGTGACCCGCGTGCTGTCGCCCGCATGCTTTCAATTCCGCCGCTGTTCGAGATTCAAGGGGCGCTCTGCATTGGCCGGCCGGCCGCGACAGCGCCCGCCGTGAAGGCGCCGCGCCGTTCCGTCAAGGAGGTCTGGTCTCACAACGTCTTCAAGCGGCCCGCGCACGCGACCTACCTCGCCAAGCCGGCGCCGCACTATCCGTTCTTCCGCATCCACAATACCGACAATCCGTTCGCCGAATGGCGGCCGGACAAATGGGGCTGGGATCGCATCGGCGATTTTCGCGGCTATTCGGTCTGGGCGAAGTCTCCGCTCGCGGGCGTCTATCGCTCGCGGCGACAGGGCGACGCGACCAATGCGGAACTCGATCTGCTGCCGAACCTCGCTCCCGGCAGCCGACTCGTTGATCTCATGCCCTGGGGCGGCACGTATACGGTCGAGTTGCGGCGCCGCTTTGGGCCGCAGGTCGCGCTGCACATCGGCGAGCTTTCTCCTCATCACTACACGTTCATCGCCGAGCGCCTGCGTCAGGAAGGACTCTCGGACGCCAATCTGCACAACGACCTCATCAAGGGCGGACGACTTCCATATGCGGACGGCAGCATCGACGCGGTATTCGCCGCGCAGGCGCTCGAACACACACCGGAGCCGGAGCGCGTTCTCGACGAGATCGCGCGCGTGCTGAAGCCGGGCGGCCACGCAGTCATTACCGTGAGAAACCGATGGTCCCGCTACGGCTGGTACTACCGCCGCCGTTTGTCGCACGAGCAGGTCCCGAACCAGGGACCGTTCGTGCCGTTGTCGTCATTCGCAGTCCGGCGCGCTTTGCTCGCGCGGTTCGCGATCGATCAGGAGCAGGGAATTTCCTTGCAGGCCGAGACCGATGCGACGCTGTTTTCCGGCGTGTCCCGCTTCTTCTGCCGTCTCTACGCGGCTCGCGTCGTAAAGCGGGCTTGAGCAGGCGGGCAGCGCTTCGAGGGGAGCCCGATGGAACCAGACAGGGTGACGTATTCGCCCTTGATCACGCGGCCGAAGTTGCGCTGGCCAGACGAGGCGCGCGTGGCGCTTTGGGTCGCGCCCAACATCGAACATTATGAGTATCTGCCGCCGGTCCGCAGCCGCGATCCGTGGCCGCGAAGCCCGCACCCGGACGTGCTCGGCTACGGCACGCGCGACTACGGCAACCGCGTCGGCCTGTGGCGGATGTTTGACGTGATGGACAAGCACGATATCCGCTGCACGATTTCGCTCAACCTCTCGGTCTACGAACATTACCCGGCGATCATGGAGGCATGCGAAGCGCGGCGCTGGGACGTGATGTGTCACGGCCTCTACAACACCCGGTATCACTGGAACATGCCGGAGGACGAAGAGCGCGCCGCGATTGCCGAATGCGTGGAGACCTGGTGGCGCCTGACCGGCCGCCAGCTGGCGGGATGGTTCTCACCCGCGGCCACGTTCACGCTGAACACGCCGGACCTCGTGGCCGAAGCCGGCATCAAATACTATTGCGACTGGTACCACGACGATCAGCCGTTCCCGATGAAAGTGCGCAAGGGAAGGCTGATCACGATCCCCTACCAGATGGATATCAACGACGCGATGACCTACCGCCATCACATCGAGGCGGAAGAATTCGCCCAGATGATCACCGATCATTTCGATTGCGTGTATCGCGAGGGTGCCGAGCACGCGCGCGTGATGTGCATCGCGTTGCATCCCTACATCATGGGGCATCCGCATCGCATTGCGCATCTCGACCGGGCGCTTTCGTACATCCTGTCGCATGAGGGCGTGTGGAAGGCGACCGGTGAGGAGATCGCGGATTATTACGTCGCGCATCATCTCGCCGCAGTGGAAGAGCACCTCGCTGCCGAGGAACCGCTGCGGCGTCCGGCCCGGCGCGCGGGAGCGCCGTGATGACGGAACGTCTCCCCGGCATGGATCATGCGCTCTATCGGTTCGACCCGTTGCCGGCGCGACCGCCGATCCGCTGGCCGGGCGGCGCACGGCTCGCCTGCTGCGTCTTTCTCTATTTCGAGGATTGGGAGCTTCTGCCGCCTGAAGACGCCGTTCGCGATCCGCGTTTCGGCGATCCGTTCGGCCGATTCGTGCCGGATTATCGGACCTACACCTGGCGCGACTACGGCAACAGGGTCGGGATTTTCCGCATTCTCGATCTGCTGGCGCGGTACGGTTTGCCGGTCACGGTCGCGGCGAATGCTGGCGCCTGCCGGCGCTATCCATTCCTCGTCGAGCAATTCATGCAGCGTGGGTTCGAATTCGCCGCGCACGGGACGCACGCGACGCGCATGCTGACGAGCAAGCTTACTGAGCCGCAAGAGCGCGACGTCATCGCCGCATCCATCGACAGTATCGGACGCGCGACCGGCCATCGGCCGGTTGGATGGATCGGTCAGGATTTTTCCGAGTCGACACGCACACCACGAATGCTTGCCGAGGCGGGACTGCGCTACCTGGTAGACTGGCCGAATGACGACCAGCCTTATCGCATGACGCTCGATCGCCCGATGCTGTCGATACCCAATCAGGCCGAATGGGACGACGTGCAGTTGCTCTGGCATCGACGCGTGCTATCGACGCGCTACCCCGCCATCGTCGCAGAAGCGTTCGAGCGCCTGCATGAGGAAGGCGCCGCCTCCGGTCGTTTCTTCGGGTTGCATGTCCATCCGTGGCTGTCCGGAATGCCGCATCGTGTGATCCATTTCGAGCACGCACTGGAACGCCTGATGGCATTCGACGGCGCATGGTGGGCGACCGCGGCGGAGGTGACGCGTCACCTGATGCCATCGAGTGACGGATGAGTGGAGAACTCCATTTTCTTGGAGCCGCGGAAGCCGGTCGGCTGATCCAGGCGCGCAAGCTCTCGCCTGTCGAGCTGGTCGACGCTTTCCTTCGGCGCATCGATGCGGTGGACGCTACGGTTCACAGCTACATCACGGTGCTCGCCGATCAGGCGACCGCCGCCGCGCGCGCCGCGGAAGCAGAGATCGTGTCGGGAGGCTGGCGCGGCCCCCTCCACGGATTGCCATACGGCCTGAAGGACAATTTTTACACCAAGGGCATCCGGACCACCGCGGGCTCGCGATTGACGCAGGACGACGTGCCGTCGCGCGATGCAGCCGTTCATTCCCGGCTCGCGGCCGGGGGTGCGATCCTGCTCGGAAAGCTGAGCACCTACGAGTTCGGTACGGGAACGGGAGAAGGTCTGTTCGAGCTGCCATTTCCGCCCGCACGAAACCCATGGAACACGGCTTGCTTCACGGGAGGCTCGAGCACCGGCGTGGGTGCGGCCGTCGCAGCCGGGACCGCGATGTTCGGTCTCGGCACCGACACCGGCGGCTCGGTGCGACTGCCGGCGCAGGCGTGCGGCGTCGTCGGCCTCAAGCCGACCTACGGACTGGTCAGCCGTGCCGGCATTTTGCCGAACTGCTTTTCACTCGACCACGTCGGCCCGTTGGCTTGGACGGTCGAGAATGCGGCGCTGGCATTGCGGGCGATCGCCGGGACCGATCCGGACGATCCGGCATCTGCAAACGTCACCGTTGGTGACTATGCGCGCGATCTGCACACGGGCATCAGCGGGCTCCGCATCGGCGTATTGCGCCGTTTCCACGAACGCGATGTCGCCGCGGATCCGGCGATCGGCAAAGCCTTCGACGCGGCGATCGCCGTCCTCACGGATCTCGGCGCGCAACTGATCGAGCTTGACCCGCCCGTCAGCCTGCAGGACTTCCGCAATTGCATGCGCATCCTCAACACCGCCGAGTCGTATGCCGTACACGAGCAAGACTTCCTCGAACGCCGCGCCGAGATGGGCGCGCCGTTGCGCGACAAGCTGATCGCTGGCGCCTGCGTCAGCGCCGCGGATTATCTGAAGGCCCAGCGCTGGCGGCGGCAACTCGCACACCTGGTCGATGGATGGTTCGCTAGCTGCGATGCGGTCGTGTGTTGCGGAGCGACACGACGCGCTCCGCGCTTTGACGACTGCGCCGGCATTGTCGCGTTCACCACCGAATCCGCGATGGCGGCATTCAATATTTCCGGGCATCCCGCGCTGTCGATCTGTAACGGATTCACCGACAATCGCCTGCCGCTCGGCATGCAGATTGCGGGACGCTGGTTCGACGAGACCACCGTCCTGCGCGTCGGCGCCGCCTATGAGCGCGCGACCGCTTGGCGGCAAACACGCCCCGCCTGCGCTGCCACTGATCCGCCGCGGCTGGACACCGCGCCAGAAGCCGGGACCGCGCCGCCGGCCGCCGAAGACGCCGCCGTTGCGAGTGCGCTGGCGCGACGTCTCGGTATCGAGAACCCGACGCTGCAGGAACTCGGACGCTTCTCGGCGCAATTCCGTAGCATCGAGGCGGCCGCCCGCCGGTTGCCGGAGCGATTGCCGAAAGACATCGAACCGCTTGCCATATTCCGCCCCAAGGTCACGCCATGACGCCAAACCGTCTCACCGCAAGCGAAGCCGCAGCAGCAATCGCCGCCGGAACGCTGTCCAGCGAGGATCTGGTCCGCGATTGCCTGCGCCGGATCGGCGAACGCGAGAGCGAGATCCGCGCGTGGGCATTCATCGACACCGCCGGTGCGATCGCGGCGGCGCGCAACGCCGATACGGCGAAGCTCCTCGGCGCTGGCCCCTTCGGACCGCTGCACGGCATGCCCATCGGCGTGAAGGACATCATCAACACGGCGGACATGCCGACCCAGCATAACTCGGTGATCTATCGCGGGAACCAGCCCGGGAGCGATGCCGCGGTCGTCATGCTGCTGCGAGCGGCGGGCGCCGTCGTGATCGGCAAGACCGAGACGATCGAGTTTGCCGCGCATGGACGCCTTCCGGTGACGCGCAATCCACACGATCCGTCGCGGACGCCGGGCGGCTCGTCGAGCGGCTCGGCCGCAGCCGTCGGCGACTTCATGGTGCCGCTGACGCTCGGCACGCAGACCGGCGGCTCGGTGATCCGCCCGGGAGCGTTCTGCGGCGTTTTCGGCTTCAAGCCGACCTACGGAACGGTCAGCGCCGAAGGCATCAAGCTGTTCTCGCTCACGCTCGACACGGTCGGCTGGTACGGCCGCTCGGTCGCTGACATCGCGCTCGTCGCCGGCGTGCTTGAAATCTCCGACGAAGCGGCCCCACCTCGCCACGCAATGTCCGAGCTGCGGATCGGGATCTGTCGCACGCCATACTGGCAACGCGCCGAACCGGAGATGAAGGCGGCCATCGAGGCGGCGGCTGAGCGCCTGCGCGGCGCGGGCGCCAAAGTCGAGGATGCCGAACTCGACTCCGAATTCGATGCGATCAACGATCTCAAGGAAACCGTCATGCGGGCGGAGGGCCGCTTTGCGTTCCTCAACCTGCAGCGCGCCTATCCGGAAAAAATCTCGCCCGGCATCACCAAGCGAATGACGCGCATCCCCAATCGTGACCTGCTCAAGGCGCTCGACAAGGCGGCGGAGTTGCGGGTGCGGTTCGATGCGCTGGCAGGACGGTACGACGCGATCCTGACGCCGGCGGCTAACGGGCCCGCGCCGGTCGGGCTCGCTTACGCCGGCGATCCGATCTTCAACGGGATGTGGACGTTGCTGCACGTGCCGTGCCTGACGATGCCGGCACGCGTCGATGCCGGCGCGATGCCAGTCGGCCTCCAGCTTGTCGGCCCGCGTTTCGGCGACGCGCGACTGCTTGGCGTTGCCGAGACGATCGCCTCGGCGATCTAGCTTTTTGCACCCAGCGTGCGGTGCACATAGCGGCCGCGTCCGATCGCGGACGGATCCAGTTCACCGTCGCGCAGGACGAAGGCGCCGCGCGAGAGCGTGTGCACGACGCGCCCCTTGAGCGTCCAGCCCTCATAGATCGAATAGCCGGCGCTGCTGATGACGGCGTCGCGGCTCACGCGGGTGGTCGCGTCGAGGTCAACGAATGTCAGATCGGCATCGAGCCCCGGAACGATCGCGCCCTTCACATGCGACAGCCCCATGATACGGGCGGGGTTGGTCGCCGTCAGGTCGACGAGCCGCTCCAGCGGCAGGCCGCGCTTGTGACAGCCCTCGCTGATCAGGACCGGCAGGAACGTCTCGAGGCCCGGACATCCGGGCGATGCGGTCCAGATGCCGCCGGTCTTCGACGACAGATCGCGATGGACGTGATCGGTCCCGATCGTGTCGACCTCGCCGGACAAGACCCCCTCCCACAACGCCTCGCAGTCGGCTGCCGCGCGCAACGGCGGATTGATCTTGCCGATGTCGCCGCCCTCCCAGTCTTCATCGTGAGTGAGGTAATGCGGACAGGTTTCGATCGAGACGTCGGCGCCGGCGAACCGCAGCCGCAGCGCGGCGTCGAGCGCCTCGCCCGACGAGGTATGGACAACATGCAAGGGAGAGCCGGCGACCATCGCGATATAGGCGGCCCGCTGCACAGCGTCGGCCTCGACGAAAGGCGGGCGCGTCGCGTTCCAGGTCTTCAACCCGCCCGTGCCCTGCGGATCGCGCGTCTTGACGCGCTCGCGCAGCACGAAGGCGAGCTCGATCGTTTCCGGATGCGGGCAGACGATGCCGTTGTTGGCGGCGGCCGCCTCGCACAGCCGCATCAGGAAACCATCGTCGATATCGGGAAGGCCGAGCCGCGTGCCTTCGCCGCCGCGATTGTTCATGAATATCTTGAAGCTCGGCGCGCCATAGTCGCGCACGTAGCACGGCACGCCGGCGAGCTGGTCTTCCGTCGAGATGATGAAGTGATAGCCGAAATCGATGCGGGCGCCCTGTTCGGTGACAGTCCTGATGCCGTCGAAGATCGTCTCGAACGGCTCGGTCGCCATCAGATACGGCACGAAGCAGGTGATGCCGCCGACCGCCGCCGCCGCAGTCTCCTGCGCGGCATCTTCCGGCCCGCGCGGACGGCTGATGTCCTTGCCGTGGCCGAGATGGAGATGCGCATCGATCGCACCCGGCAGGACCACAAGCCCGCGCGCGTCCAGCTCAGCCGCCGCGCTGATGCGGGCGCCGGGTGCAAGAAGCGCAGCAATCCGTCCGTTCGCGAGCGCGAGGTCGGCCTCGACGAGCCCACGTCCCGGAAGAACGGCGCGCCCACGCCGGATAACGAGGTCGCAGTCTGCCATATCAAGCTCCTGGGTCACTGCGGCGCAAGCATCTGCAGCGCTGCCGCCATCGCGCCAAGGGAAGGTTCGTGCTCGACCGCCAGTATCGTCTTCTCAAGCTGTGCCGCGCCGTCCGCCGTCACGGCGCGCCGCGCGTTGGCGCGGAACTTGGCCATGACATCGTCCTCGCGCGCCGGCCGGCTGGCATTGCCATAGACGTCATCCACGCGCGCCTCATGGATCGTTCCGTCCTGCGCCGTGAGCGTGATCTCGGCTTCGAACCGCTCGGGAAAGCGCGCCCCGGCGAGCGGCTGCCAGGTGATCCGCTGCGCCAGCGCCATCACGTCGCGCGATGGCGCGGCCTCGAACGTATCGAGCGAGACATTGCCGTCGGCGAGCGCGGCGGCCACGACGATCGGAAGACTCCAGCGCGCAGGATGTCCCGACGCACGCTGCTTTTCGTTCCACGGCTCGCAGATGAGCGGTGCGGCGCCTGCGGGGACACGGCATTCGACCTGTGCGGCCGACGCGACCGTTGCGCCCCGCGCCCGCAGGTCGAGCGCCGCCTCGATGAACGGATGGAGATAATGACAGCACGGCCGGAGCTTGAACGCGGCCTCGGGCACACGCCATGTCGAACCGAGTTCGCCGATCAGATCGCGCAGACGGTCCGCCGCACCCTCATCGTTGGCGAAGCGCCGGAACAGACCGAAGCGTCCCTCGATCGCCGTTTCCGGGCCGGTCATTCCGGCCCGCGCCAGAATGGCAGCGACGATACCGGCATGCGCGGCCCAGCCCGGATGCAGCGATTTGACCGACGATCCGTTGGTCAGAAATTCGAAAACGCCCGATGCCTGGCTGAGCGAGATGCCGATCGCGTTGACGCGCTGGTCCTCGTCGAGGTCCATGAGCTCGCCGGCGATCAGAGCCGCGATCGGCGCGCCGCCCACGGCCGTGATCTGAAAGCCTTGCGCCTGGAAGGCGCCGGGCGCCGCGAGACCGATCCGGATGAAAGCCTCCCAGCCGCGCACGAATGCGCCGAGCAGCGAGCGTCCATCCGCACCAGCCTCCTGCGCAACGGCAAGCGCGACGCACGCCACAAGCGAGCTGCCATGCACGATCGATGCGGTGTGGGTGTCGTCGAACTCGAGACTGTGGATCAGCCCGCCATTGATCAATGCGGCACCTGCCGCCGAGCCGCTCAGGTCGAGACCGAACACGCTGGCACCGCCCGTTCCGCACAGATCGGGCGCGGCGTTCCGATAAGGCTCACCGATCGCCGTTCGCGATGCCGCAAGCCCGACCCCGATAGCGTCGAGCAGATGGAGTTTCGCAGCCGTCAACACCTCGTCCGGAATTGGCCGCGCGGACATCCGCGTCAGCCCGAGGACGAGATCGCGCGACACGGTCACGAATTGCGCTCCAGCACTTCGCGCCCGGCGGCAAGACCGGCCAGCCGTCCCAGTCCGATCGCCGAGAGCAGGCCATTTCCCGACGCATAGCCAAGCGCACCCGCGCGCCCGCTGATGCCGGCAGCAGCCCCGCCACCCGCGAACAGGTTGAGCACGACCGTTCCGTCAGGCTTGAGCACGCGCGCGTCGCGATCGATCTTGAGCCCGCCCTGGGTGTGAAACAGGCCCGGTACGACGCGGCAGCCGTAATAGGGAGGCGCGAACGGCGCCTGACCGAAATCCCGCCGCCCGAATGCATCCGTGCGCGCCCCACCCGCGACGGCATTGTAGTCGGCAACGGTCTCGCTCAGCGCCGCGGCGTCGAGGCCGTAGGCGGCCGCGATCTCGGCCGGGCTCGCGCCGGTCTTCAATCCGCCGTAGCGGAAAAGCTCGACGAACTCCTCCTCGGCCTTGGCGATGTCGAAGATGTGCTGGTCGAACAGCGCGTAGCAGTATTGACCCCGCGCCAGCACGTTGCGCGCATAGCCCGAATAGCCGAGGCTTTCGTCGCCGAAGCGGCGCGCCCTGTGATCGACCAGAATGCCGCCCTTCTCGATCGTGGTCCACGACAGCAGGCTGCCATGCGGATCGGCGACCGCCGCATAACCCTGGTAGGCCGCCATGTTCGACAGTCCGGCGCCGAGGCGTTCGCCCCACAGCACCGCTTCGCCGGTCGATCCGCGCGCGCCGAAGTACTGTGCGCCGGCAATCTCCGGACAGAAACGGCGGACCAGATCGGGATTTCCCGCGTAACCGTTCACCGCGAGGATCACTTTCCCGGCGAGAATTTTTTCCGTCCCGCCTGCCGCGTTTTCAACCACGACGCCGCGCACCGCACCGTCATCGACGATCAGGTCGCGCACCCCGTTGCCCACCGCCAGGGGAATCTCGCGCTTCTCTACCGCCGCGAGCAGATCGTCGACCAGATCCTGACCGCGGCGCGAGATCGGCGCGTGCAGCCGCTGTATGGTATGCCCGATGTGTTTGTACGCAGTGATGAGCTGCATGCGCGCACCGATCGTATCGATCAACCACTCGACGGTTTCGGCCGAAACTTCGGAGAGCCGCCTGACCAGTTCCGGCTCATCCGTACCGCCCGAAATGGCCAGGAGATCAGCCTCCATCCGCTCGGCACTGTCGACGATGCCCGCCTCGCGCTGGAAACGGCTGCCTGCCGCCGGCAGCGATCCGGTCGACAGAGAAGAGTTGCCGCCCGGCCGATCCAGCTTTTCCAGAATGGCCGTCGAGACACCTGCATCGTGGGCGGCGATCGCGGCGGCAAGCCCGCAGCCACCCGCGCCGACGACGACAACGTCGAGCTCTGTACTCATCGCGATGCCTTCATTGTCCGCGCGATAAATGGGGTTGTCTAGGCGGCCCGCGTCTGGGCCGCCAGCGCCTTGAGGGCATCGATCAGTTCGGCCGCGGTCGAGACATCCGCGTATTTCTCCGACATATCGAAGAGGTTCACCGCATGAGACACGCTGCTGCGGTCGTAGACAGCATCGTGCGGCACGGCGACGCGGAAATTGTAGGCGAATGCGTCGACCACGCTGCCGCGGACGCATCCCGACGTGCTGCATCCCGTGACGACGATCGTGTCGGCGCCGGAGTCGATCAGATAGCTTGCCAGCGGCGTGCCGAAGAATGCGCTCGGATGTTTCTTCGGCAGGAGGATATCGCCGTCGCGCGGCGCGATCTCGGCGACGAAATCATAGCCGTGCTTCGCGACACCCATGATCGCCGGCACTTTGTCCGCCAACCGCCCTTTGTCGAAACTCTCTTTCGGCGAGACATAAGGATAGAGGACCGGCCATCCGCGCTCGCGGAAGAGAGCGAGCAATCGCGCGATATTCGGCACAGCCGCCCACGCCACATCGCCGCACGCCGTGGGGAATTCCTTGATCGCTTCCCAGAACGGCTTCGACGTCGTCCCCGTTGTGCGATACTGCACGTCGATGATGAGCAAGGCCGGGCGCACGCCGAGGCCGGTCCGCCGGCCGAAACCAGCCGCCCGATAGGCGCGTTGCTCTTCTTCCGAAACGATGCCGTCCCAGGGTTTTGCTCTGGTCATGGTCACTCCTTCACGGTTCGTGCCGCGAGGCCGGGCGACGCGGCGCCGACCCGATAGCGTTGCTCCAGTGCATCGTAGTCATCCTTCTTCACGGTGCGCTGGCGCTCGGCGAATCCGGCGAGGCGATCTCCAACGGCGGCGAGCGAGCCATCGCGTTGAAGCGCGCCCAGAACGTCCTGCGTCGCCTTGATCGAGGCCTGGAGCGCAGCATTCGCGTACAGCACCGCGCCGAAGCCCATGGCCGCGAGCTTGTCGCGGCCGAGATCCGGCGTCCTGCCGCCGAAGACGATGTTGGCGAACTGCGGGATCTTCAGTTCGCGTGCGATCCGGGCGAGTTCCTGCTCGTTCAGCGGCGCCTCCACGAACGTCGCGTCGGCTCCAGCTTCAATCAGCAACTGGGCACGTTCGATCGCAGCGTCGATCCCGAGCACGGCGCGCGAATCGGTGCGCGCGACGATCTGAAAGTCCTGATCCTTGCGGGCATCGACCGCCGCCTTCACCTTCTGGACCATCTCGTCGATTGCGATGACGTCCTTGCCGGCGAAATGGCCGCACTTCTTCGGGAACACCTGGTCTTCGATCTGGATGCCCGCAGCGCCCGCGCGTTCCATCACCTTGACGGTCCGCATCATGTTCAGAGCGTTGCCGAAGCCGGTATCGGCATCGACCAGCATCGGAATCTCGATCGCATCCGCGATGGGTGCGATGTGATCGGCGATCTCGGTGAGCGTCGTCAGACCGATGTCGGGAACGCCGAGATACATATTGGCGATGCCGGCGCCGGTGACATAAACGGCTTCGAACCCAAGATCCTCGATCACGCGGGCAAACATCGCATTGGCGGCGCCGGGCATCGGTGTCGCAGTGCGACGAGCCAGCAACTCCTTCAGCCTGGTGGTCGTCCGTTTCATTCCGCTTCCTTGCTCGACCGGTGCCGCGCGGTGGCTTGCGAAGTCGCCTATCCAAAACGCCAGACCGGAACCCCTTTGGCAGAGCCATGAAAAACTCAGGTTTGCCGGAATGACACTTCGCGCTGAGCGCTGCGTCCAGCATGAACCTTGGAACAAGTCCAACAAGCGAATGTCCCAATTGTCAACAGTCAACAAAGATTTGGCTGGTAGTGCCGCAGCTGCGGATTCCCGTGTTGGGGCCGGCATCGCAGACCGCCCCGCCCTAACTAGGTGTCGGCGTCGTGGACCGGAACGGACCCAGGCGCACGATCTCGAGGGCCGACGCGATGCTGCACAACGCCGCCTCGAAAGCGACCTCGGGCGAGCCAGACAGGTCAAGCTCGTGCTCGACATGTGGATCGTCTTGGCGTCGAGATCGAAATCCCGCAGACCACGAGCACTGCTGGGGCGACCACCAATATCGAGACTCACGCGTCGAGGCCTGCATGACGGCTTTTCTTGTTAACGGGTCCTTCAATCTGTTCTGACCATTTTCGGCGTACTCACGGCGACATTTTTCCTGGTCCGGCTTGCAGGAGATCCCGCTGCATTGCTGCTGCCGATTGAGGCCACAGATCGAGACATCGCAGAATTCCGCCGTGCGCTCGGCCTCGATCAGCCGCTTCAGATTCAATATTTGAAGTTTTTGCTCAGTGCTATCGAGGGTGATTTCGAAGTATCGCTGCGCCAGCGAACTTCGGCCCTTGGTTTCGTGATTGAGCGTCTGCCCGCTACACTTGAACTCGCGCTCACCGCGTTCGTCCTTGGCATCGTGTTGGCGTTTCTGCTCGGACTGGCCATGCGGCGCCCTTTTCTCGATGGCCCAAGCCTATTCGATCAAGCCCCGCGGTTCGAGTCGCCGGAGTAGCCCGCGCTATGCTAGCTA
>Ga0207682_10000140_pt1 | contig 32624 bp, 28 predicted proteins | sample KBSM63metaG_FD_184332 | JGI IMG/M metagenome (GOLD analysis project Ga0207682, IMG submission 184332) | Miscanthus rhizosphere microbial communities from Kellogg Biological Station, Michigan, USA - KBS M6-3 metaG (SPAdes) (version 2) | ecosystem: Host-associated > Plants > Roots > Rhizosphere >... | reverse complement strand
TTGCGTCGAATTAAACCACATGCTCCGCTGCTTGTGCGGGCCCCCGTCAATTCCTTTGAGTTTTAGCCTTGCGGCCGTACTCCCCAGGCGGGGCACTTAGTGCGTTAGCGACGGCACGGGAGGAGTCGACACCTCCCACACCTAGTGCCCATCGTTTACGGCGTGGACTACCAGGGTATCTAATCCTGTTCGCTCCCCACGCTTTCGCGCCTTAGCGTCAGTACCGTCCCAGCGAGCTGCCTTCGCTATTGGTGTTCCTCCTGATATCTGCGCATTCCACCGCTACACCAGGAATTCCACTCGCCTCTTCCGGACTCTAGCCCTGCAGTATCCATCGGCTTTCAAAGGTTGAGCCTTTGACTTTCACAACGGACTTACAGGGCCGCCTACGCGCGCTTTACGCCCAATGATTCCGGACAACGCTTGCTCCCTACGTATTACCGCGGCTGCTGGCACGTAGTTAGCCGGAGCTTCTTCTGGAGGTACCGTCAATCCACACGGCTATTCACCGGTGAACCTTCGTCCCTCCTGAAAGGGGTTTACAACCCGAAGGCCGTCTTCCCCCACGCGGCGTTGCTGCGTCACGCTTTCGCGCATTGCGCAAGATTCCCCACTGCTGCCTCCCGTAGGAGTCTGGGCCGTGTCTCAGTCCCAGTGTGGCTGATCGTCCTCTCAGACCAGCTACCCATCGTTGCCTTGGTAGGCCGTTACCCCACCAACAAGCTAATGGGCCGCGAGCCCCTCCCAATGCGGAGGCCGAAGCTTCCTTTAGTACACAGGCTTAAGTCCGTGTACCACATCCGGTATTAGCCCGAGTTTCCTCGGGTTGTCCCGGTCATCGGGGCAGGTTACTCACGTGTTACTCACCCGTTCGCGGCTTTGCCCCAGGGCAAGCCCTGGTTCGTCGCACCACTTGCATGTGTTAAGCACGCCGCCAGCGTTCGTCCTGAGCCAGGATCAAACTCTCCGTGAAAGGTACTTCTTACAGAGAGCTGTCATGCCTGGCAAATTGCAAATCGCCGGGTACACATACTCGGCGACCGGCATGACGGGTAAATCAGACCACCCGGCGCGCTGGCGCACCGAGTGGATCGGGCTCAAACATCCCACGAACACGAATGTCCGCGGGGTGCACGCTGCTCAGTTTTCAAAGACCGCTGCGCCGTTCGCGACGGGACTCGCCGCTCCTAACGCCAGGGCAGGGCACCGGTGCCTTGCCCAGAAGGACGAAGAAGTATAGCGCTGCCGCGGCGTTTTGCCTAGCCCGCCTAGGCGGGCACCCGCAGACGGCGGAAGCGGCGCTTTCCTGCCTGCAGCACCTTACCATCCAGCCGGCTCGGAGCGAGATCCAGCGTCTGCGGGGGAATCGGCTCTCCATCTAGCTTTGCGCCGCCCTGCTTGATCAGGCGGCGGGCCTCGCTGGAGCTGATTTCGAAGGCACCCGCCATCAGCGCCGGCAGGTGCACCTCCTCCCCGTTCTCGCTCAGCAGCGGCCCCAGGTCGAAGTCCTCGACCTCGTCAGGCACGCCACGCTCGACGAAAAGGCGGTTGAAATGGGCCTCCGCCGCCTCCGCCGCGGCGTCATCGTGGAAGCGCGCCACCACGCCGCGCGCCAGCGCTCGCTTCGCCTCGTTCGGCGACCCCGCCGGCGGCTCGCCGCCGAGCACGAGCCGGAAGTACTCGGGCATCGCCTCGTCGGGCACCCGCATCGTCTTGCCGAACATCTCCCCCGCCGCCTCGGTCACGCCGATGTAGTTGCCGAGCGACTTGCTCATCTTGCGCTCGCCGTCGATGCCGACCAGGATCGGCATCGTCAGGATCGATTGCGGCTTCTGGCCGTATGCGGTCTGGATGTCGCGACCGAAAAGCAGGTTGAACTTCTGGTCGGTCCCACCGATCTCGACGTCGGCCTCGACCGCGACCGAGTCATAGCCCTGCAGCAGCGGGTAAAGCAGCTCCAGGGCGGCGATCGGCGCCCCCGCCGCCAGCCGCTTCTGGAAGTCGTCGCGCTCGATCAGGCGCGCGACGGTGGTCTGGGCCAGCAGGCCCAGCAGCTCCTCCGGCGCCATCCGCAGCCACTCGCTGTTGAAGCGGACCTCGGTGCGCTCGCGATCGAGCACCTTGAAGGCCTGCTCCTGGTAAGTGGCGGCGTTGGCCTCGATCTCCTCCGGCGAAGGCAGCGGTCGCTGCGCCGAGCGACCGCTGGGGTCGCCGACGCGGGCGGTGAAGTCGCCGACTATCAGCACCACCTGGTGACCGGCCTCCTGAAACTCGCGCAGCTTCTCGAGCACGACCGTGTGGCCGAGATGAATGTCGGGCGTCGTCGGGTCGATGCCGAGCTTGACCCGCAGCGGCCTGCCCGCCGCGAGTTGCTCGCCCAGCATGCCCTCCGGCAGCACATCGACCGCGTTGCGCGTCAAATCCTCCAAGGCGGCAATGCTAGACTGCCGCCTCCTCTCGGCGGGCCCAGACGTCCACCGAGTCGCGAGCCTTCTTGATGCCGTCCCTAGGACTAAAGCTCCCCCGCCGGGGTGGCAGCACAACGCCGCCGGCCCCGCCGGCTCCGCCGACGAACAAGCGCAACAGGCCGCGCTTGAAGAAGCTGCGCATCCTTTTCGTCCTGCTCGGGCTCGCCGTGCTCGCGGTCGTCTCGATGGTCTTCGGGATGATGGCCGCGGTCTCCCAGGATCTGCCGGCGATCTACAACTTCTCCCAATACAAGGCATCGAAGAACAGCGAGGTCTTCGATGCTTCGGGCGAACCGATCGGCACCCTGACAAGCGACCAGAACAAGATCCTGCTCACCTCGGGTCAGATCTCACCCAACATGAAGAACGCGGTGGTCGCGATCGAGGACTCGCGTTTCTACGAACACAACGGCGTCGACTTCCAGGGCATCGCCCGCGCCTTGATCAAGGACATCCTCAGCCAGAGCGCCGCCCAAGGCGCCTCGACGATCACCGAGCAGTTCGTCAAGAACGCGCTGGAAGCGCAGGGAAGCCGCACGCTCTTCCAGAAGTTCCGCGAGGCGGCGCTCGCCTACCGGCTCGAGCGCCACTGGACCAAGGACGAAATCCTCACTCAGTACCTCAACACGATCTACTTCGGCGAGGGCGCCTATGGAATCGAGGCCGCCGCCCGGACCTATTTCGGCGCCGCCCATCCCAATTGCGGCACGCCCAGCGAGCCCTGCGCCTCCGTGCTCGAGCCGTGGGAGGCGGCGATGCTGGCGGGGATCATCGCCTCGCCCTCGGGCTACGACCCCAAGGTCTACCCCGAAAACGCTCTCGCGCGGCGCAATCTCGTGCTGGAAAAGATGTATGAACAGGAATACATAACCCGCGAACAGTTCGAAGAAGGCCGCGAGCAGGCGCTGCCCGCGCCGAGCGACATCAAACCGCCCACGCTCGACTCCAAGGCTCCTTACTTCACCGCCTGGCTCCGGCAGCAGCTGGTCGAACGCTACGGCGCCGCCAAGGCCTTCTTCGGCGGCCTGAAAGTGAAGTCGACGCTGGACCTGCGCCTGCAGGGCGCCGCCGAAGAAGCGGTCAACTCCTACCTCGGCTACTCCCCCGCCACCGCCTCGGTGGTCGTGCTCGAAAACAAAAACGCCGGGGTCAAGGCGATGGTCGGCGGCCCCGACTTCGAAACCAAGCCCTTCAACCTCGCCACCCAAGGACACCGCCAGCCCGGCTCCTCGATCAAGCCTTTCACCCTGATCACGGCTCTGGAGGAGGGCATCTCCCCCTACACGACCTTCGAATCGGCGCCGCAGTACATCCACTACGGCAAGCACGGACAGGAAGTCTTCGAAGTCAACAACGACGAGGATTCCTACCTAGGCAGCTGCGACATCGTCTGCGCGACCACCTACTCGGACAACTCGATCTACGCCCAGCTCGGCCTCGAGGCCCTGAAGGGGAAGACGATCCAGGATCGCACCCACTCGATCGCGAGGACGGTGCACAAGATGGGCTACGACGACCCGATCTCGACCAACCCGTCGATGGTCCTCGGCGGTCTTGAACTGGGCGTGACGCCGCTGGGCTGGACCTACGCCTACACGACCCTGGCCAACAACGGCGACCGGGTCAGCGGCACGCTCGCTCCGCGCCCCGGCGACAGCCCCGTCGCCTACACCCAGGTGACCGACCAGGACGGGCACACGATCAAGGACGGCGACAACGACTCGACCCACAAACAGGTCATCCCCGAAGGCGTCGCCGAAGAAGCGAAGAGCATCCTCGAAACGGTGGTCAGCAGTGGCACCGGCACCAACGCCGACATCGGCGCGGCCGGGCAGTGGGGCAAGACGGGGACGACCGAGAACAACGGCGACGCCTGGTTCTGCGGCGGCACCGAAGAAGTGACGGCCTGCGTCTGGGTCGGCTACGCCGACACGACGACGCCGATGACCACCCTCTACAACGGCGGGCCGGTGATGGGCGGCACCTTCCCGGCCCTGATCTGGGCCAGCGTGATCTCCGCCTGGGAAGACATCAAGGCCGAACGGGCGGCGGAAGCCAAGGAAAACAAGCGCGCCGGCGACTCCTCTTCCGCGTCCGATGAATCGGGCTCGACCTACACCCCGCCCGAATCCACGGGCGAAACCGAAGCTGCGCCCGAACCTGAAGCAAGCGAACCGACCGAAGAACCGGCGCCCGAAGAAGAAGCCCCGGAAGCGGCCGAACCCGCTGAACCGGCCGAACCGGCGCCGGCTGAACCCGCAGCGCCCTCGAGCGGCGGCGGCGTCACCGCCGGATAGCGGGCTTCGAGACGTTTGGGTTGCCGGCGGCGCAGAAGCGCCAGGGGCGCTCAACGGCCTTGGTGATCCCGATCCGGGGCCCGGTGACCACTTCTCCCCGCCACTCCTCGGCCGGCGGCAGCAACAGGAACGGATCGCGGGTCAGGTCTTTGTCGTTCTGATCGAGCCCGATGCCGAGTGCCTCGGTCAGCTTGCCGGGGCCCGAGCAGAGATCGCGATCCGGCCGCTCGCCGCGGCGCGCCCGCATCTCCTCGATTCCCATCGTCGGTTCAAGCGCCCTGATCAGCACCGCCGCCGCCTCGCCCTCCGGTTCGGCGACGAAGTTGAGCAGGCTGTGGATGCCGTAGGAGAGGTAGACGTAGGAACGGCCGGGCGGGCCGAAGAGAACCGCGGTTCGATCGGTGAGGCCGACGTAGGCATGACAGGCCGGGTCGTCGCGCTCGTAGCTCTCGGTCTCGACGATGACCCCGCCGCAGCCGGCGAAGAAGAGTCGGCAGCCGATCAGCTCGCGGGCGACCAGGTGGACCGAGCGATCGAAGAAATCAGCCCCCAACGGCTCTGCGAGCCGTTGGGCCCGGCCCCCGGGCTCCGCGACCCGCCGCTTCACCGTTGCTCTTCGAGGACCCGCGCCTTGACCGCGGCAAGGGTCTCCCGCGCCTCTTCGATCTGCCGCGCCAACGCCTCTGAGCCGGTGCCCCCGGCGATCCGCTTCGACTCAAGCCAGCTGCTGCGTTGCAGGACCTCGTAGAAGGAGTCGTCGAGGTGCTCGGAGCGCGCCCGCAGCTCCTCCTGGTTCAGCTCGGAGAGCGACTTGTTTTGCTCTACCGCGTCGCGGACCAGGCCGCCGACGACGCCGTGCGCCTCGCGGAAAGGCACCCCACGGCGGACCAGCAGGTCGGCAACCTCGGTCGCGGCGAGCATCTCGTCCCCGGAGGCGTCCTCGAGCCGCTCGCGGTCGAACCGGATCCCGGCCAGCATTCCCTCGGAGGCGTCGAGGCAGGACTCGAGCGTGTCGATCGCGTCGAAGAGCGGCTCCTTGTCCTCCTGCATGTCCTTGCCGTAAGTGAGCGGCAGGGCGTGCATCGTCCCCAACAGGGAGCCGAAGCCGGCGGCGACGCGCGGGCTCTTGGCGCGCAGCAGCTCGGCCGAGTCGGGATTGACCTTCTGCGGCATGATGCTCGACCCCGAGGAGAAGGACTCGTCGAGCTCGCAGAAGCCGAACTCCGTTGAGCTCCAGATGACGATTTCCGAGCCGAGGCGCGAGAGGTGCATCGCGCAGGTCGAGGCGGCGGCGAGGTAGTCGAGGACGAAGTCGCGGTTGGAGGAGCCGTCGATCGAGTTGTGGCTGATGTGCTCGAAGCCGAGGTCATCAGCCACGGCGCGGCGGTCGATCTCCCAGTTGACGCCCGCCAGGGCCCCGGAGCCGAGCGGCATCACCGAGGCGCTGTCGAGGGCGAACTGAAAGCGCAGCACGTCGCGGGCGAGCATCCAGAAGTAGGCGAGCAGGTGGTGACCGAGGTAGACCGGCTGGGCCCGCTGCAGGTGGGTGTAGCCGGGCATCGGCCAATCGCGGTGGCGCTCGGCCAGCTCGAGCAGGCGCGCCATCGTCGCTCCGGCGAGCTCGATCGCCCGCAACGAGTGTGCCTGCACGACCATTGCCACGTCGGTGGCGACCTGGTCGTTGCGCGAGCGACCGGTGTGAAGCTTGCCGGCCAACGGCCCGATCTCCTCACCGAGCAGGCGCTCGACCGCCATGTGGATGTCCTCGTCGGAGTCCTCGAATTCGAAGCCGTGGGTCCCGATGCGGGCGCGGACGCGCTCCAGGCCGGCGTCGATCTGCTCCAGCTCGCCGTCGTCGAGGACGCCGATCCCACGCAGGCCGCGGGCGTGCGCCTGCGACTGGTCGATGTCGTAGGGCGCCAGCCGCCAATCGAACTCGATCGAGCGGTTGATCCGCCAGAAGCGGGGGTCGGGATCTTTGCGGAAACGAGACATCAGACGATGGATTCGGCGAGAGCCTCGCACACCCTCGTCACCTGGGCCTCGCTCATCGCCGGGAAGAAGGGCAGGGCGAGCGAGCGAGCCGAGGCGTCTTCGGCGACCGGGAACTGACCCTCCCGGTAACCGAGCTCGCGCAGGTGGGGAAAGAGGTGGATGCAGGGCAGGTATGCCTTGGCGGCGACGCCGCGCTCGGCGAGGCGGGCGATCGTCGCGTCGCGGTCGATCGTGGGGTCGAGCTTGACGGTGTAGACGAACCAACTGCGCCGCTCGGCGTCACGACCGGCAATCGCCGTCTCGATGCCATCGAGGTCGGCGAGGCCGTCTGCGTAGAGCGTGGCGACACGGGCGCGATCGGCGAGCAACTGGTCGAGCCGCTCGACCTGGGCGACGCCGATCGCCGCGGCGACGTCGGAGAGGCGGTAGTTGAAGCCGAGCCCACCGTGGTCGAGCCAACCCATGTCGGCGGCGCGGCCCTGGTTGCGCTCGCTGCGCAAGCGGGCGGCGATCTCCCCGTCCGGGGGGATGACCATGCCCCCCTCCCCCGTCGTCATCTGCTTGTTGGCGTAGAAGGCAAAGGTGGCGAGGTTGCCGCGAGCGCCCACCTTGGTGCCCTCCGAGTCGACCGCCCCCAGCGCCTCGCAGGCGTCCTCGAGCAAGCCGAGTCCGTGCTGCGCGGCGAGCTCCTCCAGCGTAGGCATCGCTGCGGGATAGCCGAAGATGTGGACCGGCAGGATCCCGGCGGTGCGCTCGTTCACCGCGGCGGCCGCAGCGGTGGGATCGAGGTTGAGCGTGAGCGGGTCGACGTCGCAGAAGACCGGCCGCGCCCCCTCGTAGAGCAGGCAGTTGGCGGAGGCGACGAAGCTGAAGGGGCTGGTCAGGACCTCGTTCCCGGCGCCCCAGCCGAGCGCTCGCACGCCGAGGTGGAGGCCGGTGGTACCGCTGGAGACCGCGACCGCCTCCTCGACCCCCAGCCACTCGGCGAAGGCGCGCTCGAAGCGCTCCCCCATCGGGCCCAGGGAAAGCCGCCCCGAGCGCAGGACCTCGCTGACCAGCTCTTCCTCGCGCGGGCCGATCTCCGGCCTGGCGAGCTGGATCGACTCGGCTTCAGAGGGGTCGCCCATGGGCGGGGACCCTACTCGTCACCGCGCGGCTGGAAGGCAAAGGCGAGGGAGTCGACCAGCGCCTCCCAGGAGGCCTCGATGATGTTCTCGGAGACGCCGAGAGTGCCCCACTCGCGCTTGCCGTCGGTCGAGTCGAGCAGGACGCGGGTGACCGCGCCGGTGCCGTGCGCCTCGTCGAGGATCCGCACCTTGTAGTTGGTCAGCTCGATATCGGCCAGGTGCGGGTGACGGGCGCCGATCGCTGCCCGCAGCGCCGTGTCGAGCGCGTTGACGGGACCATTGCCCTCGGCCACCTCGACGTAGCGCTCACCGTCGACGATGACCTTGATCGTCGCCTCGGTTTCGACGCTGCCCCCCTCGCGCTTCTCGGTGGTGACGCGGAAGCTCTCCAGCTCGAAGAGCGGCTGGTAGACCCCCGCCTCGCGCCTCAGCAACAGCTCGAAGGAGGCTTGAGCTGCCTCGTAGTGATAGCCGCGGTGCTCGCGCTGCTTCAGCTCCTCGACCGCGCGGGTCGCGGCGTCATCGTCGAGCTCGAGCCCGGCGCGCTCGGCCTGACTGCGGATCGTCGCCTTGCCGGAGAGCTCGGAGGCGAGGATGTCGCGCTCGTTGCCGACCGTGACCGGGTCGAGGTGCTCGAAGGTGCTGGCGTCGGCGGCGACCCCGGCGGCATGCATGCCCGCCTTGTGGGCGAAGGCGTTGCGGCCGACGTAGGCATGGTCGGGGTTCGGCGTCATGTTGCAGAGCTCGTCCAGGTAGTGCGAAGTCGGTGTCAGGCTTGCCAGTTGCTCGGGCGAGACGACCTCGAAGCCCATCTTCAGCTGCAGCGCGGGCAGGATCGAGGCGAGGTTGGCGTTACCGCAGCGCTCGCCGTAGCCGTTGACGCAGCCCTGGACGAGGCGCGCGCCGGCATCGACCGCGGCCAGCGAGTTGGCGACCGCGCACTCGGCGTCGTTGTGGGTGTGGATGCCGACTTCGGCGGCACCGTCAAGGCCGGCGACGACCGCGGCGGTCGCCTCGGCCACGAAGTGCGGCAGGTTGCCGCCGTTGGTGTCGCAGAGCGTCACGTTCTCGGCCCCGCCCTCGGCCGCCGCGCGTACGCATTCGAGCGCGTAGGCCGAGTCATCGCGGTAGCCGTCGAAGAAGTGCTCGGCGTCGAAGATCGGGCGCTTGCCCTCGGCGCGCAGGAAAGCGAACGAGTCGGCGATCATCGCCAGGTTCTCCTCCGGCGTCACCTTGATCACCTTGTCGACGTGCAGGCGCCAGCTCTTGCCGACCAGGCAGACCACCGGGGCGAAGGACTCGACCAGGGTGCGCAGGGCGGCGTCGTCCTCGGCGGCGACGTCGCGGCGTCGGGTCATGCCGAAGGCGGCGATCGTCGCGTTGGCAAGCTCGACCCCGGCGAGCTGCTCGAAGAGCTCTGCCTCCTTGGGGTTGGAGCTGGGGAAGCCGGCCTCGATGAAGTGGACGCCGAGGCCGTCGAGGGCTTGGACAACCTTGAGCTTCTCGCCCACCGAGAGCGACATGCCCTGACCGCCCATGCCGTCCCGCAGGGTGGTGTCGTAGAGCTTTACCTGTTCCATTTGATGCCTTTCGCTTGCGAGGAGATCGGGGGTGGGTCAACTGCGGACCCGGGCGCGTGGCAGGGCCACGCCAGCCGCTAGGCGGCTGCGGTAATTCGCCCGATCAACTCGAAACGCAGGAACATCAGGAACTGACCTTACTCGGTTCGTCCGCGCTCTTCGGCGCCTCGACGAAGTCGAGCCACTCCAGGTACTCCTCGGCGCGCCCGTAGAGCGCGTCGAAGAACTTGGCCTGCACGTGACGGGTGATCTCGCCCGGCTCGCCGATCGGGTGGTCGTCGATCTCGCGGACGGGCACCAGCTCGGCGGCGGTGCCGGTGAGGAAGATCTCCTCGGCCAGGTAGAGCTCGGCGCGGGCGATGTCGCGCTCGACCACGGTGTAGCCGAGGTCGCGGGCGATCTGGATCACCGACTTGCGGTTGATCCCGTCGAGGATCGCCGCCACGTGCGGCGGCGTGACGATCTGACCGTCGCGGACGAGGAAGATGTTCTCGCCGGAGCCCTCGCAGACGAAACCGCGCTCATCGAGCAGGATCGCCTCCTCGTAGCCGGAGTTGGTCGACTCGGTCTTGGCGAGGATCGAGTTGAGGTACTGGCCCGAGGCCTTGGCGTGCGGGATCAATCCGGCGGGGCTGATCCGGCGCCAGCTCGAGACCTTGGCGCGGATGCCGTGCTTCTGGCCCTCCTCGCCGAGGTAGGCGCCCCAGGGGAAGGCGGCGACGATCACGTCGACCGGGGCATCGGTGGCGTAAAGGCCGAGGCTGCCGTAGCCCCGGAAGGCGAGCGGGCGGATGTAACAGGAGCCGAGGTCGTTGCGGCGGATCAGCTCCTTGGTCGCCTCGCCGATCTCCTCGGCGCTGTAGGGCAGGCCGAGGTAGTAGAGCTCGGCCGACTTGGCGAGCCGATCGAGGTGGTCGGCGTGCCTGAAGATCGCCGGGCCACGCTCGGTCTCATAGCAGCGAACGCCCTCGAAAACGCCCGTCCCGTAGTGCAGGGCATGCGTGAGGACGTGCACTTTGGCGTCCTCCCAGGGCACAAATTTTCCGTTGTGCCAGATCAACTCGGCCGTATCCATGTTCGGGGAAGTATGCCCGATCGGGCAAGGGCATTCGAGCCAAACCCAGAAAAGGACCCGCGTCAACCGAAAAGGAGACTTTCGATGATCCCCGCAGTTCGCAAGAGACTTACCTATTCGAACGTGATCGCCTCCCTGGCGCTGTTCGCCGCCCTCGGCGGCGTCGCCGTCGCCGCCGGGCTGCCGAAGAACAGCGTCGGCCCGAAGCAGATCAAGCGGGGAGCCGTAACCGCGGCCAAGATCCGCAAGCAGGCCGTGACCAGCGCCAAGCTGGCGCCGCAGTCGGTGATCAACGGCAAGCTCGCCGCCAACTCGGTCGGCCCCGGCAACATCGGCAACGGCGCCGTGACCACGGCCAAGATCGGCAAAGCCGCGGTGATCGCCGAATCGATCAAGAACAGCGTCATCACCACCAACAAGCTGAACAACGAAGCCGTGACGACGTCGAAGCTCGATAAAGAAGCGGTCGTGACCAACAAGCTCGGCAACGAATCGGTGACCAGCGCGAAGCTGGGCAAAGGCTCGGTGACCGCAGCCAAGTTGAGTGATGAAATCGGGCCGCTGCTAGGCACGCTGAAGAGCGGGCAGACCCTGCGCGGCGTCTTCGACATGGGCGCCGAAGGCAAATCGGCTCGGGGCGCGAGCAGCTTCCAGTTCCCGCTACAGAAAGCGCCAGGAATATCGCCCACGGACATCCTCAAATTCGGCCAGAGCAACTCGAACTGCCCGGGAGTTGGTAGCGACGAAGAAACTCCGCAGGCCGCGCCCGGTCGGCTCTGCGTCTACATCAGGTTTGAAAATGGCCTGAGCAGCCTCACCCTCGACACCGTCAATCGCCTTGGGTTTGGCCTCGCCGCCTTCTTCACGGCGGCGGCCGAAAGCAACGAAGTCAGTGGCATGTGGGCGGTAACGGCGCCCTAGGCGCTCAGCTCGGCCAGCACGGCCTCGGTCACCTCGTCGGTGCCGACCGCGGTCTCCCCCTCGCCCGCCAGGTCCGGGGTGCGGAGGCCGCGGTCGAGTACCGCGTCCACCGCGAACTCGATCCGCGTCGCCTCATCTGCCTGGTCGAGGCCGTGGCGCAGCATCATCGCCGCCGAGAGGAAGGTGGCAAGCGGGTTGGCGATGCCCTGTCCCGCGATATCGGGCGCGGAGCCATGAACCGGCTCGAAGAGACCGGGCTCGCCGTCGGCGCCGAGGCTGGCCGAAGGCAACATTCCCAGTGAGCCGGTGAGCATCGCTGACTCGTCGCTGAGGATGTCGCCGAAGAGGTTCTCGGTGACGATCACGTCGAAGTCGGCCGGGCGCGAGACGAGCTGCATCGCGGCGTTGTCGACCAGCAGGTGGTCGAGGGTGACGTCGGGGTAGTCGGGGGCGACGCGGCCGACCACCTCGCGCCAGAGCCGCGAGGTCTCCAGCACGTTTGCCTTGTCGACGGAGGTGACGCGAGGCTTGCGCTCGGAGCCGTCGGCGCGGCGGCGGGCGGCCTCGAAGCCGACCCGGGCGATGCGCTCGACTTCCTCCGCCGAGTACTCGCAGGTGTCGTGGGCGGAGTCGCCCTCGCGGCCGGAGTCGCCGAAGTAAATGCCGCCGGTGAGCTCGCGGACGACGAGCAGGTCGGTGCCGGCGATGCGCTCCGGGCGCAGCGGGCTGGAGTCGACCAGCGCCGGACTCGGTCGCACCGGACGCAGGTTGGCGTAGAGGCCCATCCCCTTGCGCAGACCGAGCAGGCCCTGCTCGGGCCGCGGCGCATTCGGGTCGGTGGTGTCCCATTTGGGGCCGCCGACCGCGCCGAGGAGAACCGCATCGGCGGCACGGCAGACGTCGAGCACCTCGTCGGTGAGCGCGGTGCCGTGCTCGTCGATCGAGCAGCCGCCCATCAGCTGCTGGACGAACTCGAACTCGCCGAGGGCTTCGAGCAGGCGGCGGGCGGCGGTGACGATTTCCGGGCCGATGCCGTCGCCGGGCAGCAGGACTATGCGGGGGGCGCTCATCGGTGCGGCACTCTACGCGGGCCGCTCAAGCAACGCTTGCCTCGATGTTGAGGCGGACGTAGTCGAGCGTCAGCGGCTCGGGCGACTGCGCCAGCACGGCTTCCGCGAACGGCCGGCGCTTCTCCTCGGATAGGCGAGACAGGTGCGGACCGAGCGTCACGGTCATCGTGAAGCGCAGCGGGTCCGCCGGCGTGACCGGCTTGGGCTCGAGCCAGCAACGCGCCGTGGCGAAGCCGGCGGCACGCAGCCGCTCCTCGGTCTGCTCGGGACCGGCGAAGTTCCACATCAGCGTCATGCCTTCGAAGTGCTCGGCGTACTCGGGACGGGTGGCCACGGCGGCGATCGCCTTGGCGTGCTCGGCGACGTTGCCGAGACCTCCGCACTGGGCGACGAGACGGCCCCCCGGCTTCAGCGCCCCGTACAGGTGAGCAAAGAGAGCGTCGTGGTCGAGTATCCAGTGGAAGGTCGCCGTCGAGAAGATCAGGTCCACCGGCTCGTCGACCTTCAGCTCGGCCAGGTCGGCGACCATGTAGGTCGCGCGCTCGCCAAGGCGCTCACGCGCCTTCTCGACCATCGCCTCGGAGGCGTCGACGGCGAGCATGCTGCCGCCTGGCAGGCGCTTCAGCAGCTCTTGGGTCACCCGGCCGGAGCCACAGCCGGCGTCGATCGCCGCCTCGTCGCCACGCAGCTCGAGCCGCTCGAGGACCTCCATCCCCCAGCTGAACTGGGGGTCGGAGATCGCGTCGTAGGTCTCCGCGTCCCACTCGCGTGGGCCGGAGTTCATCGCGGCGGCCATACGACTCCTAGAGCGCCGTCGTCACGGGGCCGCGATCGGCCCCGCCTGCCTGCTCGAAGCTGTCGATCGCGCCGGCGTTCTCGAGCGTGATGCCGATGTCGTCGAGCCCGTTGAGCAGGCGGTGCTTGACGTCGGGCTCGACCGCGAACTCGAAGACGCCGGCGGCGCAGGTGATTGTCTCGTCGTCGACGTCGATCCGCGCCTCACCGGCCTCGGCGACGGCGCGGCAGTGCTCCTCGTCGAGGATCGCCGGCAGCAGCCCGATCTTGGTGCAGTTCGAGTAGAAGATGTCGGCGAAGGAGGGCGCGACGATCGCCTGGAAGCCGAAGTCCTCCAGCGCCCAGGGGGCGTGCTCGCGCGAGGAGCCGCAGCCGAAGTTGGCCCCGGTGACGAGGATCGGGTTCGGCTCCAGCTCGATCTCGCCGTCGCGGATCCAGTCGTAGAAGAGAAACTCGCCGAAGCCGGTCCGCTCGACCCGCTTGAGGAACTGCTTGGGGATGATCTGGTCGGTATCGACGTCGGCGCGGTCCAGCACCGAGACCTTGCCCTCGATCACGTCTATCGGCCTCATCTTCAGCTCCAATCCCTGATGTCGACGAAATGTCCCTCGATCGCCGCCGCCGCGGCCATCTTCGGGCTGACCAGGTGGGTGCGCCCGCCCTTGCCCTGGCGCCCCTCGAAGTTGCGATTCGAGGTCGAGGCGCAGCGCTCGCCCTCGATCAGGATGTCGGGGTTCATGCCGAGGCACATCGAGCAGCCCGCCTCGCGCCATTCGAAGCCGGCGGAGCGGAAGACGTCGTGCAGCCCCTCGGCTTCGGCGTTTGCCTTGACCTGCTGGGAGCCGGGTACGACCATCGCCCGCACCGAGCCGGCGACCTTGCGGCCGTCGACGATCTCGGCGGCCTCGCGCAGGTCCTCGATCCGCGAGTTGGTGCAGGAGCCGATGAAGACCCGTTCCGGCGCCACCTCGGTCATCGGCGTGCCGGCCTCCAGACCCATGTAGGCGAGGGCGCGTTCGGCCGACGCGCGATCGGCGGGCGAATCCATCGCCGCCGGGTCGGGGACGCTGTCGGTGACCTCGCAGACCATGCCCGGGTTGGTGCCCCAGGTGACCATCGGCGAGATCGCTGCCGCGTCGACGTCGACCTCGGTGTCGAAGGCGGCACCGTCGTCGCTCGGCAGCCGCCGCCAGCGCTCGGCGGCGGCGTCGAAGTCGGCGGGGGCGCCGGGGCGGCCGCGGACCCACTCGATCGTCTTCTCGTCAGGAGCGATCATGCCGGCACGGCCGCCGCCCTCGATCGTCATGTTGCAGATCGTCATCCGGCCGGGCATCTCCAGAGCTTCGATCGCCGGCCCGGCGTACTCGACCGCGTAGCCGGTCATGCCGCCGGTTCCGAGCCGCCCGATCGTCGCCAAGATCAGGTCCTTCGGCGTGACCCCCGAGCCGAGCTCGCCGGAGTAGGAAATCCGCATCGTCTTCGGCCGCTTCTGCACCAGGCACTGGGTCGCCAGGACATGCTCGACCTCGGAGGTGCCGATGCCGAAGGCGAGGGAACCGAAGGCGCCGTGCGTGGAGGTGTGGCTGTCGCCGCAGACGATCGTCATGCCCGGCTGGGTGACGCCCAGCTCCGGCCCGATCACGTGCACGATCCCCTGGCGGTCCGACCCCAGCGAGTAGACCGGGATGCCGAACTCCTCGCAGTTGCGCTCCAGCGTTTCGACCTGGACCCGCGAGAGCTGATCGGCGATCAGCCGCGCCGCCATCGTGCCGTCGGTCGGCGTGTTGTGGTCGGCGGTGGCCAGGGTCTTGTCGGGGCGGCGCACCGGGCGACCGGCCAACCGGAGGCCGTCGAAGGCCTGGGGCGAGGTGACCTCGTGGACCAGGTGCAGGTCGATGTAGATCAGGCCATCGGAGACCTCGTGGGCCTCCCAGAGCTTGTCGAACATTGTCTGTGGCATTGCTAGCCCCTCCTCAGGCCCGCGGCGATTACGGCAAAGAAGCGGGTCGGCTCCTCGCCTTCGTTCTCGAAATGATGGGGAAGGTCGGCATCGAAGGTGACGCTGTCACCCTCGCTCAACTCGTGGCGGGTGCCGTCGACGACAAGCACCAGCGTGCCGGAGAGCACCACGGCGGTCTCGCGACTGCCCGGCTCGTGCATCGGCGGGTCATCGCGGCCACCCGTGGAAGCGCCCGCGTCAAGCGTGTGCAGCGAGACGTCGGCTCGCTGACCCGGCAGCGGTGGGGTCAGCTCCTCGAAGCGGTGGCCGCCGCGCTCCATGGTGCGGCGCTCGCCGCCACGGCTGACCGCAACGTGCTGACCCTCGTCGAGGCGCAGCAGCTGCGAGAGAGTCAGCTCCAGCCCGGCGGCGATCTTCGCCGCAACGGCCAGCGTCGGGCTGGTCTCTCCACGCTCGACCTGCGAGAGCATCGGCGCGCTGACGCCGGAGCGCTCGCCCAGGTCGCGCAGCGAAAACCCCATCGCCTCGCGCAGAGCGCGGACACGGTCGCCGATGGCAGGCGCCTCGGCGACGACGGCAGGTACGGCCGGGGTGTTCGTAGTGATAGCGATGCGCGTACGCTATCACATACGTTTGTAATACAAGATCGGTGGGCTTACCCTTCGACACCCAGCCGAGATCGACGGATGCCGAGTAGGCGCCTCAGATCCGCCGCGATGGCCTCGGGTTCGTCATCGAGCTGCGCCCAGGTGATTCGCGTGACCTCGTAGCCGGCGACGCGGAGAAGGCGATCGCGGGCGCGGTCTTCACGGTGCGCTGTCCGCGTCCCGTGCGCCTGCCAACTGTCGAGCTCGACGATCTGGCCGGTGCCCACCCAATGGCAATCGACCTGAAACCGCCTCTCTCCGACGGTGATCCAATCGTTGAGGCGCGGACGCGGCAACTTGTGGCGACGAAGGAAAGGAAGGAACTTCGCCTCGAGCGGACTGCGAACCAGACCGCCGGGCAGAGCTTCGAGACGAGCGAGTGCGCTCCGCACCCGTGCAACTCCGCGTCGCGCCGGGTATCGCTCGACCAGATCCAACAGCGACAGCCGGTCGTAAAGCCTTAGAAATTCGACCTGCCTGATCGCGACTTCGACCTCATCGATCGGCGAGGTCGAGGCGAGGTCAAGAACCGTGCGCGGCACAGTCGTCACCGGAATCCCTTCGTGAACGGTCACCTCGTCGTCCGGCAGAAAGACGAAGTGCCGACGAATGAGCCGCGAGTTTCGGCTCTTGTGCCTTGAGGTGACGTGCACGACTTCTCCGCTACTCCGGATCCCCCACAGCGCAGCGGCCGAGTGGTGACTGAGAACCGACTCGTGGCCGCAGGCGAGCACACCTGCCATCCACCAACCCTCCTGTGAGATGACCTTGTGTCCCACCGCGTAGACACCGGGGTGGACTCGATGAAGCCGTCCCAGCCGCAAGCGCCGGTTGATCGCGTCCCCACTCAACCCAAGCCGACAGAGCTGAGAACGACTCACCACCCCATGCTGTTGCTCGGCGAGCACAGCGATCCCCCGGTCTCCTTGGCGAGTCTGCGCTGACCGGCGGATATCGCCGGTTGACGCAGACTCGCGGAGATGGTTGGCGGGCATGGGCGGACGGTGCCATGTCCATGCCTACGCGTTGCGCGCAGCGTCACAAGGATGTGTGACGTTCTACGGACCCGGGGTGCGCTCTACGGCGGCTTCGGCTGTGGCGGCCTCGGCCTCGCGGATCGCCGCGCCCTCCAGGGCGTTCGACAGGGCGCGGACGTAGGCGCGGGCCGATGCCTCCAGGATGTCGGTGGCGACGCCCTGGCCGGTTGCCAGGCGGCCGGCGGCGCGCAGCATCACCGTGACCTGACCCAGGGCGTCCTCTCCCCCGGTCACGGCCTCGACTGTGTACTGGCGCAGCTCGCACTCGGTGTCGGTAGCTACCTGGATCGCCTGGAAGATCGCGTCGACCGGGCCGTCGCCGCCGGATTCACCGACCGACTCCTCGCCGGAGGGCATCTTGACGGCGACACGGGCGACGGGATCGCGTCGCGAGCCGGCCTCTACCTCGAACCAGGCCAGCTCGTGGGAATCGTCCTTCTCGCGCATCTCGTCGGAGACGATCGCCTCCAGGTCCAGCGCCGTCACCTGCTTCTTGCGGTCGGCGACCTCCTTGAAGCGCTTGAAGGCGGCGTTCAGGGCGTTGCCCTCGACCTTGAAGCCCAGCTGCTCCAGCGCGTCTTTCAGGGCATGGCGACCGGAGTGCTTGCCCAGCACGATCGAATTCGACTCCAGGCCGACTTCGGTCGCGTCCATGATCTCGTAGGTACTGCGCTCCTTCAGGACGCCGTCCTGGTGGATGCCGGACTCGTGGGCGAAGGCGTTGCGGCCGACGATCGCCTTGTTGGGTTGGATTGCGTAGCCGGTCAGACGCGAGACCATGCGGCTGGTACGGGCCAGCTCGCGGGTGTTGATGCCGGTGGTCAGGCCGTGCACGTCCTCGCGCACCTTGACCAGCATTGCGATCTCCTCCAGCGAGCAGTTGCCGGCGCGCTCGCCGATGCCGTTGACAGCGCACTCGACCTGGCGGGCGCCGGCCAGCAGCCCCGCATAGGAGTTGGCAACGGCTAGGCCCAGGTCGTCGTGGCAGTGAACCGAGGTCTCGACCTTGTCCAGGCCAGGCACCAGCTCGTACAGGCGCCGCCAGTACTCGGCGTACTCCTCGGGGGTGGTGTAGCCGACTGTGTCGGGGACGTTGATCACGGTCGCGCCCTCCTCGACCGCAATCGCGCAGACTTCGGCGGTGAACTCGATGTCGGCGCGGGTCGCGTCCATCGGCGAGAACTCGACGTCATCGCAGTAGGAGCGAGCCAGCCGCACCGCGGCGCGGGCCTGACCCTTGACGTCCTCGCGGTCGGTCTTCAGCTGATGCTCGATGTGGATGTCCGAGGTCGAGATGAAGGTGTGGATGCGCGGTCGGGCGGCGTCCTTGATCGCCCCCCAGGCGGCGTCGATGTCGGCTTTGTGGGTGCGGGCCAGACCACAGATCACCGGGCCCTCCACCCCGCGGGCGATCGCCTCGACCGCCTCGAAATCGCCGGGCGAGGTGATCGGGAAACCGGCCTCGATCACGTCGACGCCCAAACGGGACAACTGCTGGGCGATCTCGACCTTCTCGGCGGTGTTCAGCGAGATTCCGGGCGACTGCTCGCCGTCGCGCAGTGTCGTGTCAAAGATGTGGACGCGGTTTGCGTCGTCTACTGGTGCCACTGGGTCCTCCTCCTTCTTTGCTTCCTTCGAATGACCTTTTCTCTCGCGGCTATCGCGCCGCCCAGCGCTATTCCCCCCGAGGGGGGAGGAGAAGGAGAAGCGCAAGGCTGTTGAGCCGGTGCGTCATTCGTCCACGCAGGGTAGCGCAGAATCGCGCTGCCATCGGTGGCGTTGCGTAGGGTGCGCGCATCACAAGCGAGGCATCCGCAAGTTCGATTCCACGCTCGACCTGGCTCGCCCTGATTGCAATGGGCGTCGCCGTGGTGGTGATCGCCAACGACTTCTCCGCGATCAACGTCGCCCTGCCGACGATGGAGAAGGACTTCGACACCAACGTCAACACGATCCAGTGGGTGGTCAATGCCTACGCGCTGACCTTCGGCGTGATGATCGTCACCGGCGGTCGCCTCGCCGACATGTTCGGCCGCCGCAACGCCTTCTTCCTCGGCACCGCGATCTTCGCCTCGATGTCGGCTTTGGGCGGCGCGGCGCAGACCGAGACCTGGCTGATCGCGAGCCGCACGCTGATGGGCATCGGCGGCGCGTTGATGTGGCCGGCGATCCTCGGCATGACCTACGCCCTGCTGCCCGAAGACAAGGCCGGGCTGGCGGGCGGGATCATCATCGGTGCCGCCGGGCTCGGCAACGCGATCGGGCCGCTGATCGGGGGTGTGCTCACCGATGCGCTGAGCTGGCGCTGGATCTTCTTCCTCAACGTGCCGATCTCGGTCTTCGCCGTCCTCGTCACCTACCGCCTGGTCAAAGTCGCCGAGCCGGAAGCGGGCGATCAGCGAATCGACTATCCCGGGATCGCGGCGATCTCGGTCGGGCTGGTCTCGCTGCTGGTCGCCCTCGATCAGATCGACGACTGGGGGTTTGGTGACCCGCGAGTGATCGGAATGTTCGTCCTCGCCGTGGTGCTGCTCGTTGCCTTCGTGCCGATCGAGCGGCGCGCCGGCAAGAGCGCGCTGGTGCCGCGAGAAGTAATGGCGAACGAGAGCTTCCGCGCCTCCTGCCTGGCGATCCTGTTGATGTCGGCGACCTTCTTCGCGGCGCTGCTCTACCTGCCGCAGTTCATGCAGCACCAGCTCGGCTACTCGCCTCTGGAGGCGGGACTGGGGATGCTGCCCTTCCTCGCCACCTTCGCCTGCGTCTCCTTCGTTGCCGGACCGCTCTACGAGCGCCTGGGGGCGAAGCTTCTCGCCTCTGTCGGAGCGCTCTGCATCACCCTGGCGCCCTTCGCCTTCTCGCTGGTCGGCGAGGATTCGGGCTACACCTCGCTGATCGCCGGCATGGTCGTGCTCGGCATCGGCATCGGCAGCTTCTACCCGACCGCCACCACGGCCGGGGTCACCTCGGTCGACGAATCGCAGACCAGCCTCGCCGGCGGCATCGTCTACATGTTCCAGATCGCCGGCGGCTCGATCGGCCTCGGTCTGACGACGACCGTCTTCTCCGCCCAGGCCTCCTTCGTCGACGGCATCCAGGCCGCCTTCAGGCTCGACGCGGCACTTTCGCTGGTCGGCTTCCTGGTCGCGCTCTTCTTCGTCGGCGGGCGCCTGCTCGGCTCTATGCAGCGGGCTTGACGAAGTTGTTGCGGATCAAGGTGTTGTGACCGCTGCCGCCGTTCATGACGTCGCTGCCCCCGCCGCGCAGGACGTCGTTGCCGGCCCCGCCGAGTAGTTCGTCATTGCCCGGACCGCCGTAGAGCACATCGCTGCCGCCGCGGCCGGCGATCTTGTCGTTGCCTTCGCCGCCGATCAGTTTGTCCGGGCCGTTGGCGCCAAGAAGCGTGTCGTTGCCCGGGCCACCGCGCATCGTCACCGGCAATTCGATCGCGCCGGCGACCGAGACGGAATCGTCACCCTCGCCACCGTTGACTTCGAAGCCGGCGACCAGCGGCGCTCTGCAGTTCAACTCGTTCGGGTTTCCGGCGGCGTTTTCGCAGACAGTGCCGCCGACTTCGAGCGGCACAACAGAATCGATCACGTAGCTGCGGCCGTCGGGGCTGAGCCAGATGTGGATCGTGTTCTGGGTTGCCCCGCCGGCAAGGACGACCGTGTAGGTCGTTTCAGCCTGGGCTATCGGGGCAGCGAGCACCGCCAGCAAAACGGACAGGATCAGGATCGCCTTTTTCATCGGAAAAACGCCCCTGCCGCGCCCCGGGGCTCAACTAGGAAACAACACAACCTTGCCGACGTTGCGGCGCTGGGCGATGAATTCATGCGCCTCGCCCGCTCGCTCGAACGGGAACGACTCGGCAACGACCGGATCGAGGCGACCCGCCTCTAGGTCGGCCATCAACGGCTCGGTGACGCGATCGAGACTGCCCTCGCGATCCCACCACTTGAGCATGTTGAGGCCGAAGACACCCTTGTTCTCGTTCATCAGCGCCAGGCTCTTCCACCAGGGAAGCGTCGCCAGCGGCATCTTGGCGAGGCTCTTCAGGGCCGCGGGGATGTCACGGCCGCTTTCGTTGGTCACCTCGGAGAGCCCGTACATGACCAGCCTGCCGCCCGAGCGCAGCAGGCGGTAGTCCTTGCGGAAGGAGGTCGGTCCGAGAGCGTCGATGACCAAGTCGACGCCCTCGCCGCCGGTGATCCGCATCGCCTCGGCGGCGAAATCCTGGCTGCGGTAGTCGATCGGATCGGTAACGCCCTGCTCGCGGATCGCATCGTGCTTCGAAGGCGAGGCGGTGCCGAGGATCTTGGCGGCCCCGACGTTGCGGGCGATCTGGGTGGCGGCGATGCCGACGCCGCCGGCCGCGGCGTGGATCAAGACCCGATCACCCTCGCGCAGGCTGCCCATGATGATCAGCGCCGCGTAGGCGGTGCCGTAGTTGACCGGGAAGGCGGCGCCCTGCTCGAAGCTGAGCCGATCGGGCAGCGGCAGGACCTGATCGGCCGGAACCGAGATCAGCTCCGCCTGGCCGCCGAAACGCGTCCCGGCCATCACCCGGTCGCCGACGGCGAAGTCCGTGACCCCGGCACCGACGCTCTCGACCGTGCCGGCCACCTCGTAGCCCATCACGCAGGGCGGTTTCGGCGCGTCGGGGTAGAGGCCGACGCGCGCCATCGTGTCGGCGAAGTTGATCCCCGCGGCCTTGACCGCAATGCGCACCTCACCGGCCCCGACCGGTGGATCCGGTCGCTCCTGTACCTGGAGGACCTCAATCCCGCCGTTCCCCGTCTGCACCAACGCCTTCACATACGTAACCCTACGCCCTGAGGTCGTCTGACCAAGCAGAGCAAGGACGCAGGGAGCGTGGCGTGCTCCGCACGCGAGCGACCGAGGACGCCGCTATGCGCCGCTCAGACGACCTCAGGGTCAGAGATCGACAGAGCGGCCGACTGAGAAGCCGTCGAGCTCGAGGATCTTCTCGATCGTCTCGCCCTGGACGTGCGCGTCCGTGGTCAACGCCATCACGGCGCGGTCGCCGTCTTCCTCGGCGCCGACGGCGGCGGAGACGATGTTGACCCCCTCCTCGCCGAACATCGTGCCGACGCGGCCGATCATGCCGGGGCGGTCGGCATAGCGGAAGACGGCGATGTGCTCGGCGAAGGGCAGGTAGAAGCTCTCGCCCCAGACCGAGACCAGGTAGGGCTCGTTGTGAGGTCCGACGCCCGTGCCGGCCACCTCGACTTCCTCGCTGCCGCTGCCGAGGCGCACGGTGACCAGCTCGGTGAAGTCCTCCGAGGCCGACTCCTTCGACTCGACAAGATCGACGCCGCGTTCTTCGGCCATCTGGGGGGCGTTGACCAGGTTGACCGGCTCCTCGGTGTGGCCGGAGAGGATGCCGACGAGGACGGCGATGCCGAGCAGGCGGGTGTCGTACTGGGCGAGTTTGCCGCGGAACTCGACCGAGACGCGGTCGACCGGCCCCTGCCCCAGGCCCTCGGCAAGGCGCCCGAGCTTTTCGCAAAGCGGCACGAAGGGTGAGAGCGCTTCCATCTCCTCGGGGCGCACGGCGGCGATGTTGACCGCGTTGGTGACGACCGCTCCGGTCAGCGCCGCGGTCACCTGTTCGGCGGTGACAATGCCGGCGCGATCCTGGGCCTCAGCGGTCGAAGCGCCGAGGTGCGGGGTGACGACCACGTCCCCGCGGGAGAAGATCGGATGCTCGGTGAAGGGCTCGGAAGGGAAGACGTCGAGCGCTGCGCCGCCGACCTTGCCGGACTCCAGCCCGTCGACCAGCGCGTCGAGGTCGACCAGCTCGCCGCGGGCGCAATTGACGATCCGCACGCCCTGCTTCATCGCCGCGATCGCCTCGGCGTCGATCAAGTTGACGGTGTCGGGCGTCTTCGGCACGTGCACGGTGACCACGTCAGCCCGCCCGAAGAGCTCCTCGAGGCTGCCCAGCCCCTCGACGCCGAGCTCGCGGAAACGCTCGGCAGAGACGAACTTGTCGAAGGCGACCACGTCCATCTCGAAGGCCTGGGCGCGTTTGGCGACGAGCTGTCCGATGCGGCCGAAGCCGACGATCCCGATCGTCTTGCCGTAGAGCTCGGCGCCCTTGTACTTGGCCCGGTCCCAGCGACCGTCGACGAGCGCGCCGTGTGCCTGTGGGACGTTGCGGAAGAGGGCCAGCGCCAGCGCCAGGGTGTGCTCGGCGGCGGCGACGGAGTTCGATTCCGGTGCGTTGGCGACGACGATGCCGCGGCGGGTGGCGGCCGGGATGTCGACGTTGTCGACGCCGGTGCCGGCCCGGCCGATCACCTTCAGGTTGTCGGCGCGATCGATCAGCTCGGGGGTGAGCTTGGTGGCCGAGCGGATCAGGATCGCGTCGTAGCCGCCGATCGCCTCGGCCAGTGCCGCGTCATCCATCTCGAGGCCGAGGTCGACCTCGAAGTTCTGGCGCAGGAGGTCGACGCCCGAGTCGGCGATCTTCTCCTTGACGAGCACTTTCAGCGAATCGCTCACGGGCGGGCCTCCCCCACGTTCTCGACTACCCAATCGATGCAGGCCGTGAGCGCTTCGACGTCGGCGGTCTCGACCGCCGGGAACATGCCGATCCGCAGCTGGTTGCGACCCAGCTTGCGGTAGGGCTCGACGTCGACGATGCCGTTGGCGCGCAGGGTCGAGGCGATGACCGCGGCATCGACCGAGTCGTCGAAGTCGATCGTGCCGACGACGAGCGAGCGCTTGGCCGCCTCGGTGACGAACGGCGTGGCGAAATCGCTCGCCTCGGCCCAGCCGTAGAGATGGCCGGAAGAGGCCGAGGTGCGCTCCACGCACCAGTCGAGACCGCCGCCGGCGAGCATCCACTCGACCTGATCGGCGAGCAGGATCAACGTCGCCAGGGCCGGCGTGTTGTAGGTCTGCTCCTTGCGCGAGTTATCCAGCGCCGTCTGCAGCGAGAGGAAACCGGGTTGCCAGCGCTCGGCGGCACCGTCGAGCTCCTCGATGCGGGCGATTGCCGCCGGGCTGAGCGCGGCGAGCCAGAGTCCGCCGTCGGCGCCGAAAGCCTTCTGCGGAGCGAAGTAGTAGACGTCGGCCTGGGCGGCATCGAGCGGCAGGCCGCCGGCACCGGAGGTGGCGTCGATCAGGACGAGGGCGTCGTCGCTGCCCTCGGGACGCCGCACCGGGACCATCACGCCGGTCGAGGTCTCGTTGTGGGCCCAGGCGATCGCGTCGGCTGCCGGGTCGGCAGTGGGTGCTGGGGCATCGCCGGGCTCGGCCTCGACCAGGATCGGGTCGGCGAGGAAGGGCGTGCCCGCGGTCGCCTTGGCGAACTTGCCGGAGAACTCGCCGTAGGTCAGATGCAGGGCGCGCTCGCGCACGAGCCAGGCGCAGGCGGCATCCCAGAAGGCCGTGGTTCCGCCATTGCCGAGGGCGATCTCGTAGCCATCGGGCAGCGAAAAGAGCTCGGCCAGGCCGGAGCGCACGCGACCGACGAGGTCACGGACCGGCGCCTGGCGATGCGAGGTGCCCATCAGCTTCGACTGCTGCGCGAGCTTTTCGAGTGCCTCCGGGCGGACCTTCGACGGCCCACAGCCGAAGCGTCCGTCGGCGGGCTTGAGGTCGGTGGGGATCTGGGTGGCGGTCTCGGTCGTCACGGCGGAGGCGACAGGTTAGTGACCGCAACGGGTGAACCTCGGCCACGCCGTCGGCATAAGCTGCCGCCATGAGCGAGACCAACGATCAGAACGTGACCAAGGGCGATGGCTACGCCGTCGCCAACCTCGACGACCTCGGCCAGGGACCCGGATTTCGCAAGATCCGCAAGCCCCTCGGGCTGACCGCCTTCGGCGCCAACGCAATCGTCCTGCCGCCCTCATACGAGACCGGCAAGCACTTCCACGAGGAGCAGGAGGAGCTCTACTTCCTCCACAGCGGCCGCGTCGCGATCGAGTTCGGCGACGGCAGCAGCCACGAGCTCGAGCCCGGCGGCCTCGCCTGGGTCGATGCCTCCACGGTGCGCAAGCTGAAGAACCTCAGCGACTCAGAGGACGCGGTCTACGTGGTGGTCGGGGGCAAGGACGGCTACGTCGGGCGGGACGGACGTCAGCCAGAGGGCGAGACTCACCGCTGAGGTGATCCGGGGAGTCGGGTCCCCCTTCCCCGGAGACCGTTGCGCAGCTGATCGTCCCCGGTAGTCCGTACGTGGCCCCTGAGCCTCCGTGAAAGGGGGACCCGACTCCCCACACGAGCTCAGGGGTGCGTCACGAAGCTTGGGCGAGCTCCAGCCGCCCGCAGCTCGAAAGCTTGGGCGAGCACGCCACGCGACTCCGAAGCTCGGGGGCTCGCGCTGCCGTGAATAGAAGCTCAGGCTGAGCTTGTGGTGGAGCTTGCAAGGAGGTCCGGTGCCCCTCCCCATGAGGCTCAGGGACCACGCATCGAACTTCCGGGTGACGCTTCAGCTGCGCGACGGTCTCATGGGGAGGGGCACCGGACCTCCCCCACACTTCAGCTCAGCTCAGAACTCCTGATCGATCCAAGGCATCTTGTCCCGCATCTCCTTGCCGACCCCCTCGACCTGGTGGTTCTTGCCTTCCTCGCGCATACGGGAGAGGTTCTCGCCACCGGCGCGGTTCTCGGCGATCCACTCGCGGGCGAACTGACCCGACTGGATCTCGCTGAGGATCTCTTTCATCGCCGCCCGTGACTCCTCGCCGATGACGCGTTTGCCGCGGGTCATGTCGCCGTACTCGGCGGTGTTGGAGATCGAGTAGCGCATGCCCTGGATCCCCTTCTCGTACATCAGATCGGCAATCAGCTTGAGCTCGTGCAGGCACTCGAAGTAGGCGAGGCGCGGGTCGTAACCCGCCTCGACCAGCGTCTCGAAGCCGGCCCGGACGAGCTCGGAGGCGCCGCCGCAGAGGACTGCCTGCTCGCCGAAGAGGTCGGTCTCGCACTCGTCCTTGAAGGTGGTCTCGATCACCGCGGCGCGACCGCCGCCGATGCCGCAGGCGTAGGCGAGGACGAGGTCGTGGGCGTTGCCGGTGGCGTCCTGCTGGACCGCCATCAGGCAGGGCACGCCGCGATCTTCCTCGTACTGACGGCGGACCAGGTGACCCGGGCCCTTGGGCGCGACCATGCCGACGTCGACGCCGGGTGGCGGCACGATCTGCTCGAAGTGGATCGCGAAGCCGTGGGCGAAGAGCAGCAGGTTGCCGGGGGCGATGCCGTCGGAGATCTCGGCCTCCCAGACCTCGGCCTGCTTCTCGTCGGGCAGCAGGATCATCACCGCGTCGCCGCGGCTGGCGGCTTCGGCGATGTCGAGCACCTCGAGGCCGGCCTCTTCAGCCTTGGCGCGACTGGAGGAATCGGGGCGCAGGCCGACGACGACGTCGACCCCCGAGTCCTTCAGGTTGAGGGCGTGCGCGTGCCCCTGGGAGCCGTAGCCGAGGATGGCAACGGTCTTTCCCTGGAGCAGCGAAAGGTCGGCGTCTGAGTCGTAAAAGATGTCCTTGGGCATGGGCGGCAGGCTAGCGGAGGGCGCGCCTCATCAGCTTGCCCGAGGGCGTGCGCGGCAGCGCCGCCGCCAGCTCGACCCGCTTCGGCACCTTGTAGCCGGCCAGCGACTCGGCGCAGTGATGGCGCAGCTCGTCCGGGCTCAGCTCCGAGCCCTCCTCGAGCACGACGATCGCGGTCACCGCCTGCTGCCACTCCGGGTCGTCGCGGCCGACGACGGCGGCGTCGGCGACCTCGGGATGGCGCAGCAGCACTTTCTCGACTTCGGCGGGGACGACGTTCTCGCCGCCGCTGACGATCATGTCGTCCATCCTGTCTTCGACGTAGAGGAAGCCCTCCTCGTCGATGCGGCCGAGGTCGCCGGTGTGGAGCCAGCCGTCGGCGTCGGCGCGCCCCGGGGCGACGGTCGGGCCCTGGACGAGGATCTCGCCCTCCTGGATCCGCAGGTGGGTGGTCAGCAGCGGCCGGCCGGCGGAACCGAGCTTGCGGCGGGCGTCGGCGGGCGCCAGCGTCGTCACCTGCGAGCAGGTCTCGGTGAGGCCGTAGGTCTGGACCACGGTGGCGCCGCGGCCGAGCGCCTCCTCGAGCGGGTCCTCCGGCACCGGGCCACCGCCGACCAGGATCGCCCGCGGCCCGGAGAGGTCGGCGCCGGCCTCGAGCAGTCGGGTCAACATCGTCGTCACCAGCGAGACCACCGAGATCTCGTCGCGCTCCAGCGCGGCGGCAACGCGGTCGACGTCGAAGCCGTCGTGAATGACCGCGGTGGTGCCGTAGATCACCGAGCGCATCACGATCCCGAGGCCGGAGATGTGGCTCAGCGGCAGGCAGCAGAGCCAGCGGTCCCCGGGCTCGACGCCGATGTTGAAGGCCGAGCCGACCGCGCTCCAGAGGAAGTTGCCGTAGGTGAGGTCGATCGGGTCCGGGGTGCCGGTGCTGCCGCTGGTCATCACGCGGGCGGCGACGTCGTCCATGTCGTGCTCGCCGAGCAGCGGCAGGTCGGCCTCGTTCTGGGTCAGCTCGCCGGCGTCGTCGAGGTCGACGGCCGGCTTTTCGTTGGCGATCACGGCAGCGCGCTCCTCGGGCGAGAGCCGCGGCCCGAGCGGCAGCAGCACCGCGCCCGCCTTCATCAGCGCGTGGATCATCACCACCTGCTCGCGCCGCGGGTGCGCGGTCATCGCGACGATCGAGCCGCGGCGCACGCCATGGGCGGTGAGCCGGCGGGCGACCCAGGTCGCCTCCGCCTCGAGCTCGGCGTAGGTCACCTCGGAGCCGTCGGCGACGAGCGCGGTGCGCTCGGGACAACTCTGTGATCTCTGGGCCAGCCAGTCGTCGAGTTTCATCGGCGGGATATCGTGCCCATCATGCCCAAACGCCACAAGCAGGCCCCATCCGAGGAGTCCCTCTACGCCCCGATCGAGTGGGTTGGCAGCGGAGACTACGAGGACATCCGCTATGAGACCGGCGACGGGATCGCCAAGATCACGATCGACCGGCCGCAGGTCCTCAACTCATTCCGCCCCCAGACGTTGATCGAGGTTTCCGCCGCGATGGAGCTGGCGCGCGAGGACACCGAGGTGGGCGTGGTGATCCTGACCGGCGAGGGGACGAAGGCGTTCTGCGCCGGCGGTGACCAGGGCGTGCGGGGCGACACCGGCTACGTCGAAGAGGGGGCCTCGCTGGGTCGCTTCCACGTCACCGACCTACAGGTGCAGATGCGGCGACTGCCAAAGCCGGTGGTGGCGATGGTGGCCGGCTACGCGGTCGGCGGCGGCCATGTGCTGCACGTCTGCTGCGATCTGACGATCGCCGCCGACAATGCTGTCTTCGGCCAGACCGGGCCGCGGGTCGGCTCCTGGGACGGCGGCTTCGGCGCCTCGCTGCTGCGCGACCTGGTCGGGACCAAGAAGGCGAAGGAGTTCTGGCTGCTCTGCCGCCAGTACGACGCCGAAGAGGCGCTCGAGATGGGCTTGGTCAACACGGTCGTGCCACTCGACCGCCTTGAGGCAGAGACGGTGGCATGGTGCCGCGAGATGCTCGCCCTCTCTCCCTTCGCCCTTCGCCTGGTCAAGGCCAGCTTCAACGCCCATGAGGACGGCTACGCGGGGATCCAGCAGCTGGCCCACGACACCAACCTGCTCTTCTACGGGAACGAGGAGGCGCGCGAGGGACGCGAGGCGTTTAAGGAGAAGCGCCCGTCTGACTTCTCCCGGTTTCCGAGGCGGCCGTGAGCGCGCTCGCGAAGGGAGGTCGGCGATGAGGATCTGGCTGATGGCGGCGCGTCCGCGGACGCTGCCGGCGGCGATCGCGCCGGTGCTGGTCGGCACCGCGGCGGCGGTCGAAGCCGCCGGGAAACTGCCCCGGGTCGGCGCCTTCATCGCCGCCCTGATCGGCTCGATCTTCATCCAGATCGGCACCAACCTGGCGAACGACTACTCCGATGCCCGCCGCGGCGCCGACACCGCCGACCGGCTCGGACCGGTGCGGGTCACCTCGGCCGGGCTGGTCACGCCGCAGCGCGTGCTGACCGCGACCTGGATCGCCTTCGGGGTCGCCATCCTCTGCGGCATCTACCTGACCGCGGTCGCGGGCCTGGTGATCCTGCTGATCGGCGCCCTCTCGATCGCCGCCGGCGTCCTCTACACGGGCGGCCCGCGGCCCTACGGCTACGCCGGCCTGGGCGAGGTCTTCGTCTTCCTCTTCTTCGGCCTGGTCGCCGTCAACGGCTCCTACTACGTGCAGCTGGAGCGGCTCGAAGCGCTGCCGCTGGGACTTTCGATCGCGGTCGGCTTCCTCGCCACGGCGATCCTCGTCGTCAACAACGTGCGTGACCTGGAGACCGACCGCCGGGCCGCCAAGATGACCCTCGCCGTGCGGATGGGCCGCCACAACGCCGTCGTCCTCTACCGCTCGCTCGTCCTCGGCGCCTTCGTCGTGCTGCCGATCACGCTGGCGATCGGCGGCGGCAGCCTGCTGCCCCTGATCGGCCTGCTGGCGCTGCCGATGGCCTTCAAACCGATGCGGGCGATGACCAATCGCACCGACGGGCCCTCCCTCAATGGTGCTCTTGCCGGGACGGGAGCGCTGCTCGGGATCTTCAGCCTGCTGGTCTCGATCGGCCTGCTGCTGGCGAGCTGATGCGCCTCGCCTCGGTCGAGGTAATTCCTTACGCCCTGCCGTTCAAGGAGCCCTACGTGACCGCGCGGGGGACGCTGACGCGGCGCGAGTTGGTGCTGCTGCAATTGCGTGACCAGGAAGGACGCCTCGGGCTCGGTGAAGCGGTGCCGCTGAGCCTGCGAGGTGGAGCGACGCTGCCCGAGGTGGTCGCGGAACTCCAAGGGCTGGACAGCCGGGACGAGCTTGACGAGGAGGAGCTGCGGCACAGGACGTCGACGCTCTCTGCCCCCGCCCGCTGCGCGGCGCTGACCGCGCTGCTCGACCTGCGGAGCAGACGGGCCGGCACTGCGGGCGAGACCCGCGCGGTCGCGTGCAACGCGACGCTGGTCACCGGGGAGCCCGCCGCGGTCGCGGCCGACGCGGAACGCTGGGCGGCGGAGGGCTTCACGACCTTCAAGCTGAAGCTGGGCGCCGGGGACGACGTCGGGCAGGTGCGAGCCGTGCGCGATGCGGTCGGGCCGGCGGCCAAGATCCGCGTCGACGCGAACGCCGCCTGGGACGTGCGATCGGCCGTCCGTGTCCTGTCCGAGATCGAGCCGCTGGGGATCGAGCTGGTCGAGCAGCCGGCGGCGACACTGACGGACCTCGCCGAGATCGGTGCCGCGACCCCGATCCCGATTGCCGGCGACGAGAGCATCGAATCCAGGGGCGAGGCTGAAGAGGCGGTGCGGGCGGGCGCCTGCGACATCGCCGCGACCAAGCTCTCCAAGGTCGGTGGACCGGAGGAGGCGATCGAGATCGCCGCGGTGATGCCCTCCTACATCTCCAGCGCGCTCGACGGCCCGGCCGGGATCGCCGCCGCCGCCCAGGTAGCGCAGACACTCGACGCCAAGGCTTCCGCCGATACGCCCAAGCTGGCCCACGGCCTCGCCACCCAGCGCCTCTTCGCCTCGACCATCGCCGCTGCCGAGTGCGAGCTGCGCGACGGCATGCTCCACCTTCCTCCGGGCCCTGGCCTCGGCGTCGAGATCGACGAGGCGGCACTGCGGGCGCACCAGCTCTAGCCGGCGAGTCAGTCGAGCCATAGCCGACAAACTCGCCCAATAGGCTGCGGACGTGGATCCAACCAACGCCAACACGGCGCTCGCGTCCGCATTCGTCGAGGAGCTGGCGCGGGGAGGGCTGCGGCGGGCCGTGGTCTCCCCCGGCTCGCGCTCGACGCCGCTGGCGGTGGCGCTCTGGCGGCAGGCGGAGATCGAGGTGGACGTCATCCTCGACGAGCGCTCGGCGGCATTCTTTGCCCTGGGAGCGGCGCAAGCGACTCAAGCGCCCGTGGCATTGCTCTGCACTTCGGGCACAGCGGCGGCCAACTACCACCCGGCGATCTGCGAGGCGGACGAGTCGGCGCTGCCGCTGCTCGTGCTCACCGCCGACCGGCCCCCCGAGCTGCGTGGAATCGGTGCCGGGCAGACGATCGACCAGGTCAAGCTCTATGGCAGCTCGGTGCGCTGGTTTTGCGAAGTCGGCACCCACGAGGCCGATGACGACGGACTGCTTCATTACCGCTCCATCGCCTGCCGGGCCCTGGCGGCGAGCCGCGGCGAGCCCCGGCCGGGCCCCGTCCACCTCAACCTGCCCTGGCGCGAGCCGCTGGCGCCGGTCCCGGTCGAGGGAGCCGTCACGGCGGCCGACCCGCTGGCGCTGGAGGGCCGCGAAGGGCGGCCGCTGACCGCGGTCACCTCGATCGACCTCGAGCCCTCGGCTTTCCTGCTCGACGAGATGGCGGGGCATATCGGCGATGCGATCGCGGGCGTCATCATCGCCGGCCGCCAGCTCGATCCGGAGCTGCGCGAGCCGCTCGTCCACCTCGCCCGCGCCTCCGGCTTCCCGATCCTCGCCGAGCCGACCTCACAACTGCGCTGCGGCCCGCACGACCGCTCCTACGTCGTCTCCACCTATGACCTGCTGCTGCGCGAGGAGCACTTCGCCCGCTCCGTGGTTCCCGACCTCGTCCTGCGCTTCGGCGAGATGCCGACCAGCAAGCCGCTGCGCCAGTGGCTCGCCGGCTCGGGTGCCGATCAGATCGTGATCGACCCCTTCGGGGGCTGGAACGAGCCGACCAACCGGGCCGCCGCGGTGCTGCGCGCCGACCCGACCGAGCTGGCCGCGGGCTGGGCGACGCGGCTCGAAAAGGAGGCGCGGGGCGCGCCTCAGCGTTGGATCGATGCCGAGACCGCCGCCCGCCAGGCGCTCGACTCGGCCCTCGGAGGTAGCGAGCTCAGCGAGCCCGCCCTGCATCGCGCGCTCGGTGGCGCCCATGCCGGCGGCGACCTCGTCTACACGGCTTCGAGCATGCCGATCCGCGACCAGGAGGCGTTTCTGCCGCCATCTGACACCGACGCGATCTTCCTCTGCAACCGCGGCGCCAACGGCATCGACGGCCTGATCTCCTCCGGCATCGGCGCCGCTCAGGCGAGCGGGCGACCGACGACGATCATCACCGGGGACCTCGGGCTGCTGCATGACATCGGCGGCCTGGCGGCGCTGCACTCTGTGTCAACGCCGGTCCGAATCGTCGTGATCAACAACGACGGCGGCGGCATCTTCTCCTTCCTGCCGCAGGCGAAAGCGCTCGGTGGAGAGGAATTCGAGGCGCTGCTGGGCACGCCCCAGGGCATCGACGTCGCGAAGGCAGCCGCCTTGTTCGACCTGCCGCACAGGCGCATCGAAGCCCTGGCGGAGCTGCATGACGCATTGGCCGCGGGCACCGGCCTGGTCGAGGTCCTCACCGATCGGGGTGTGAACGAGCGCGAGCACAAGCGCCTCGGCGAGGCGGTAGCGCGAACGTTGGCAGGGTGAAGCCGGCCGAGGGCGCGGAAAGGCTCCACCACCTGGATGCATTGCGGGCCTCGACGATGCTGCTGCTCGTCCCCGTGCATGCCGCGAGCCTGCTCTCGGCCAACGGCCACGAGGGAGCCTGGGCCGTAGCCATCTACTGGTTCGTCAACGTCTTCCG
>Ga0207682_10000139_pt1 | contig 32685 bp, 23 predicted proteins | sample KBSM63metaG_FD_184332 | JGI IMG/M metagenome (GOLD analysis project Ga0207682, IMG submission 184332) | Miscanthus rhizosphere microbial communities from Kellogg Biological Station, Michigan, USA - KBS M6-3 metaG (SPAdes) (version 2) | ecosystem: Host-associated > Plants > Roots > Rhizosphere >... | reverse complement strand
GACTCGCGGTTCCACGCGAAGGTCTCCGCGATCGGCTTGAGGAAGATGCCGAACGTGTAGACGAGGACGGACGCGAAGCTGACCAGCATCCCGAGCGCCGAGGCGGCGGCGACGCGCCACCCCTCGTAGCGAAGGCGATGTTCGTCGGCCATCAGAACATAAGTTTTAACGCGAACTGCATCAGGCGCGGCGAGCCGGCCAAGAGAATGCGGCCAAAGGATGGCGAATTCAGATCCGCCACCGGCAGACCGAAGTTGACGTGATTGAGCAAATTGAAGATCTCGGCGCGGAACTGGAGCCGTGTCTCTCGCGCGAGGTCGAAGTCGCGCACGAACGACACGTCGATGGTGGCAAACGACGGCCCGCGCGCGATGTTGCGGCCGGCGTTGCCAAACTGACCCGCCTGTGTCTGCAAGTCAAGCCGCTGGAACGCCGATCGGCTGATCCATTCATCGACGGTGTGTGGCCCCGCGTTCGGGTCGCCGACCACATTCGGACGGCTCGCGGGGAAGCCCGAGATCGGCGGGCTGTTCGCCTGCAGTGCCACGTTGGCCGAATCGGAGACCGTGAATGGCGTGCCTGAGTTGTAGTTCGCGATCCCGTTCAGTTGCCACCCGGCGAAGAGCGCTCGGACCGTCGTTGGCGCGCCGGACGACACGTGCGGCATCCAACTGGCGCTGGCGACGAGTCGATGCCTGGCGTCGAAGAGCGATGGCCCCCATTCCGCCTCGAGATCGAACGGATTCTGCGCGAGGTCGTTCTCGCCGGCGAGCGGTTTCGCCGCGGAGCCAGAGAGATTCATCGCAGACAGATGATCCATGGATTTCGAGAGCCAGTACGAGACGTTGAAGCCGATCGCATCGCCGAAGCGGCGCGACAGGCTGAACTGCCCGGCGTCATAGCGCGAGCGGGCGACGCTCGTGAGCATCGCAATCGTGGAGAAGTCACACGCGCCGCCGTCAGGAGGACAGTTCGCATAGATGCGGCGCCGGTCGGCATTCTGCGCGGTCGCGCCCGGGCCGTAGACGGCGGGATTCGCTTCGACGTTGCGCGGCAGGTGTTTCGCCGCGGCACCGACATAGCGGGCTTCGACGACGTACTGGTCGAAGAGTGATCGCTGCACACCGACGTTCCAGTTCTGGACCGATGGCGGCCTGGCGTCGACGTCCATCACGAATTGCGTGGAGGGTCGGACGAACGAATCAGGCTGCGGATAAGGGCGTCCGAGGAACGGATTCTGGAAGTTCAAGCCGGGGCCGCTGAACTGGACGAACTGCGCGGCCGGCGTCGCGCTGATCGCGACCTGCGACGCGGTGCCGGCTCCGTTCTGAAACTGATCGTAGAAGAGTCCGTAGCTCCCTCGCACGGCCCAGATGCCGGTGCCGGTTGGATCCCACGCCATGCCGATGCGCGGCATGAACGCGTTGACGCTCTGAGCAATCCCGCGGGGCAGCCCTTGATCGCCGGGGAAGAGCAGACCGATGGGCGCGTCCGGCCTGACCTGCGACTGGACGCCGGGAATGAATGCATTCAGTCGATCGTCGATCTCGGTAAATGGACTGATGCGCTCGTAGCGCAACCCGTAGTTGAACGTGACGCGAGAAGCCATGCGCCACTCGTCCTGCGCGTACGCGCCGAAACCGTTCGTATCGATTTCCCGCTCGAAGTTGCCGAGGCCCTGGTAGAAGACCACGGGCGCGCCCAGCAGGAGATTGGCGATCGAGTTGTTCGTCGGGAAGGTACTGGCGAACACGTAAAACGCATTCGGCGCAATGGCCTGCGCCATGTCGATGCCGGTGTGCCTGAACTCGCCGCCGATCTTCACCAGGTGCGCGCGGTTGGTCCAGGTCACGGCGTCCTGAATCTCGAAAGTGTCCTGTGTCGTGTTGCGTGGACCCGTAATCGCGCCTCCGATCGGCGAGTAGCCGGCCGTGTTGAAGAACGGCGGTCCCTGGCCGAAGTCGTTCGATGAGGCATACGCGAAACCCAATGTCTGTGGCGGCGTTTGATTCAGCCTTTGGTCGAAGAAGAACTTATGCCGCAGATACGTCGCCCGCATCGAATTGGTCATCGACGAGGACAGGATGTGGGTATGGGACAGCGTCGCGATGTGCGTGGAGAGATCGTCGCGCGTCGGGAATCCGGGGGCGTCGGTACCTCGCACGGACACCGGATTGATGTTGTGCCCGCCGGAGTAGGCGTAGCGTACGAAGAACTGGTCGTCGGGCGACGCATTGAGGTCGACGCGCCCGCCTGCTTGATCGAGAACGTTGGTGATGAGCACCGTCTCGCGATAGAGGGTCGGCGAGATGTTGGCGCGCGGATACATGTTCAGGACGTTCAGCGCGACCGGATTCTGCATCGCCGGCGGAATCTTGTTTCCCGGGATGGGCACGCCACCGGCGGCGAAATTGATCAACGGCGTGCCCATATCCGAGAAGTCACCAGTTCGCTGCACGTCGCTCGGCACCGTGGCCGTTGTTGTATATCCCTGTTTGTTGCGGAAGCCTTCGTAATAGCCGAAGAAGAGCAGCCGGTTCTCTTGGATTGGGCCCCCGATGGTGGTGCCGAACTGGTTCTGCTTCAGCGGCTCGACGTCCTCGCTGAAGAAATTGCGCGCGTCGAACGCATCGTTGCGGAGGAACTCGTAGAGATTGCCGTGAAACTGGTTGCTCCCCGAGCGAGTGACCACACTCGTCGTAGCGCCGCCGGTGCCGCCGTATTCCGGCGGGGCGCTCTGCGTGAGAATGCGGAACTCGGCGATCGCCTCGACGGGTAGCTTGAGCGCGTAGCCGCCGTCCATCCGATTGACGTTCTGTCCGCCGTCAACCAGATACATGTTCGACTCCGGCCGCATGCCGTTCACCGCGTACGCCTGCCCTTGTCGAAGGCTGCCGCCCGCGGTTGCGACACCCGCAGTCAAAGGCGCAACGCCCGTCTGCAGCAGACCAAGCTGCGTGAAGTTGCGTCCATTGAGCGGAAGATCCACGAGCTCGCGGCCAGTGACGACGCGGCCGAGCGCGGTGCTGGTGGTGTCGACGAGCTGCATGCCGCCAGACACGGTGACGGTCTCGGCGAGTGTTGCCAGCTGCAATTGCGCGTTGAGGTGCACGGTCTGCCCGAGGTTGACCCGTATCGCTTCACGAACCAGCGTGGCGAACTTCGGCGCTTCCACAGTGATCGTGTACTGGCCCACGGGCAATAGGAGCAGCCGGTAAAAACCGTCACTGGCGGTGGCTGTTTCCTTCGCGAGGCCGGTCTCCAGGTTGATTGCGACGACGCGCGCGCCAGCCAGGGCGCTCGACGTCTGGTCGGCGACGGCGCCTTCGATGGCACCGGTGGTTTCCTGAGCGTCCACGCCGCCCGTGATGAGGACGAGACAGGCGGCCAGAGTAGCGAAACGGCAAAGCATCACGAAGGCCCTTGAATGGTGGAGGCGGCGTATCCGTTCCGCGCGACGATGGCCGCGCGCTGGCGATAGAAGTCGGGGTCCTCAGGCGCCCAGGTGGCGAGCCCGTCGACGTAGCGATTGCACATGCAGAAAACGGCGGCGATGAGCACCGAGTCGTGGATTTCCAGGTCGGTGGCGCCGCGTTCACGCGCGCGCGCGATGTCGTCGGGGGTGACGGCCTTCCCGCTTTCTGCCGTCTTGCGTGCGATGACGAGCAGAGCCTTCAACTTGTCCGAGATCGGCGCCTGTTCCGGATCGGTCTTGACCTTCACGACGAGGTCTTCGTTGCCGCGGAGATGATGTGCGGCGATGGCGCCATGAATCGTCTGACAGTAGCGGCACTCGTTCTGCGCGGAGACGTAGGTCGCGATGAGCTCGCGTTCGGCCTGCGTCAGGGTGTGTGGGCCGCGCAGGAGGACATCGACGAGCTCGTTGAGAGGCTTCGCTGTTTCCGGCCGGAACGCCATCGGGCCGCGAATACCGGGCAGCCCTTCAGGAAGGGTGATATGTGGTGCGGACGGGTTACGCGTTGCGGCGGACATATCCCTCGCTGGCCATGCGCTGCCCCATCTGGTCGTACGCCTGCTCGTCGTGCGGCGTGAATGTCGCCAGTCCGTCGACGTAACGGTTGAACATGCAGAACGCGGCTGCGATCAGCACCGCATCATGGATTTCGACGTCGGTCGCGCCGGCGGCGCGTGCCCGCTCGATATCGGACGCGGCGACCTGTCTTCCGCCTTCCTGCACCTTGGCGGCAATCGCCATGAGTGCTCGTAACTTTGGCGAGACAGGTGCGCTCTGAAAGTCGCGCGTGACCGCGTCGACGAGCTCGTAGTTGCCGCCGAGGTGATGTGCCGCGGCGGCGCGATGACTTGCCTGACAGAAATGACACGCGTTTCGATCGGAAACGAGCGTTGCGATCATCTCGCGCTCGCCGCTCGTCAGCGTGTTGGCGCCGCGGAGCAGCACCTCCGCGAGCTCGCGCATCGGCTTGGCGGTTTCAGGCCGAAATGCAAAGCCGCTGGTAATACCGGGAAGGCCTTCGGGAAGTGAGATGTGTGGCATCGGGGTCGTGTCTCGACAGCTGGCGATTGTAAGCAGCCGGCCACGGCCTCCTCAATACTGCGAACTAATTAGCGGGTCCGCCGTAGCCGATGTCTGGATGCAGAAGCGTTGGTCTATGCTGGGATGGTTGAAGGCGCCGTTCGATTCCGTTCTCGTGATCTCGTTCGGGGGTCCGCAGGGGCTTGACGACATCCGGCCGTTCCTGGCCAACGTCCTTCGCGGCCGCCGGGTCAGTCCTGAGCGCGTCGAGGAAGTCGCGCACCACTACGAGCTGTTCGGCGGGGTGTCCCCGATCACGTCGATTACTCGACGGCAGGCCGAAGGGCTGCGGCTTCGCCTCGAGGCGGCCGGTCATTCGCTGCCTGTCTATGTCGGGATGCGCAACTGGCATCCGCTGCTCCCCGATACATTGCGCAACATGCACGCGGCCGGATTGCGACATGCAATCGGGTTCATCACGGCTGCCCAGCACTCGTACTCGAGCTGTCAGCAATACCGCGAGAACGTCACCGCTGCCCGCGTCGAGCTCCGTAATAACGGGGAAGACGTCGACGTCACCTTCGTCGGCAGCTGGTTCGATCATCCGCTCTTCATCGCCGCGAATGCCGCGCATGTGATGGGGGCGTTGGCCCGGCTGCCCGAAGGCGCGCGCGCAGCGGCTCGGCTGGTATGCACCGCGCACAGCATCCCGATTCAGATGGCGCAGGCCTCACGCTACGAGGCGCAGCTCAAAGAGTCGGCACGACTGGTAGCCGAAGAGGTGGGAATGCATGACTGGGCGCTCGTGTATCAGAGTCGAAGCGGGCGTCCGGGCGATCCGTGGCTCGAGCCCGATGTGTGTGACTACCTGCGCCGTGAACGTGCGGCCGGACTCCAGGCAGCCGTGTTGTGCCCGATTGGCTTTGTCAGCGACCACATCGAGGTGCTCTACGACCTCGATCGCGAGGCTGCTGATGTGAGTCGCGAGATCGGGTTGCTGCTCGCGCGCGCCGAATCGGTCAATGACGATCCGCGCTTCCTCGACATGATGGCCGACGTCGTCCTCCGCACAATCAAGCGGCACGAGCAGGGGCGTCCGTTGCCGCTGACTGCTGCCGCACGATGACGAAACGCTGTTTCCGAGTCCCGAGTCCCGGACTCCGAACCCCGAACCCAGAACATGAACCCAGAACACGAACCAGGAACGTGGAACTTGGAACCTGGAACCACACCCACTCGGCTCATTGCAGTCGACGTCGCCATCCTGCCTCCACCAGCGATCTGGCAGCGCGCGATCGAGCTGAGTGCGGCGCTTCCGTTGTCTGAATCGTTCGGCTTGCGTCTGAGCGACGATGTCATGCCGCATATCACGTTGACGCAACAGTTCGTTGGGGCCGAGCGGCTGGGTGCGGCCCTGGATCGGATTGGTGCGATGCTCGAGGATGTGGCCGCGCTGCCGTTGACCGTCACCGGGCCCGGCGGGAGCAGCGCCGTGTGGATGTCGATCGAGGCCACGCCCGCCCTGATGGACCTTCATCGCGGTCTCATGGCTACGTTGGCGCCCTTCGAGCAGCCGCGTGGAACGGCGGAGGCCTTTTTCGGCGGCAGCGCCAGGCTCGGCGACATCGCCTGGGTATCCGGCTTCCGTCGCAGCTCCAGCGATGCGGCGTTCAGGCCGCACATCACGCTGGGACACGCATCGACGTTGCCCGACGTCGAACGAATGACCTTCCAGGCGACGACGATCGCGGCGTGTCACCTGGGGAGGTTCTGTACGTGCCGCCGCGTTCTCCGACGGTGGGAACTCTAGGAATCCGAGGCTCGGGATCCGGGTCTCGGGACTCGGATCGCGCTTCTTGGGAGTTGTGAGTTGGGAGTTGGAGGTTGGGAATTGAATCGCCTGCGAAGGGCGAGGTGCGCAGGTGCGAACGAGAGTGCTAGCATCGCCCATGGCTCACCGGCTTACGGTGATCGCGTTCCTGTTGCTCCTGCTGTGGCAGCCCGCCGTCGAGACGCAGACGCCGGTGGCCTACCGGCTTTCGTTCGCCGAAGCGGTCCATCACCTGATGCAGGTCGAGGCGACGTTCACGACCGTGCCGCCCGGTCCGCTCGAGTTGCGCATGAGCCGCTCGTCTCCTGGCCGCTACGCGCTTCACGAGTTCGCGAAGAACGTGTTCGACGTCCAGATCACCGACGAAGCCGGCCAGCCGCTGACCGTATCGCGTCCCAACCCGCACGAGTGGGACGTGACCGGCCATTCGGGAACGGTGCGCGTGATGTATCGGGTGTTCGGCGATCGCCTCGACGGCACCTATCTGTCCGTTGACACGACGCACGCGCACATCAACATGCCGGCGGCAATCATGTGGGCGCGAGGCTTCGAGCGCCGGCCGATCATCGTGCGCTTCGATCGTCCCACCGGCACATCGTGGCGTGTCGCCACGCAGCTCTCACCGGGCAGCGACGGCTTGTCATTCACCGCGCCCAACCTGCAGTACCTGATGGACAGCCCGTCGGAGTTCAGCCAGTTCACGCTGCGGTCGTTCACCGTGTCTGACGAGCGGCGTACGCCCGTCTTTCGTGTCGCGGTGCATCACTCGGGTACGGACGCCGATGTCGATGCCCTCGTTCGAGACGTTGAAGCCATCGTGAGAGAAGCGCGGCACGTGTTCGGCGAGTACCCCCCCTTCGAAGGAAACACGTACACCTTCATCGCCGACTACCTGCCGTGGGCACATGGCGATGGCATGGAGCATCGCAACAGCACCGTCCTCACCTCGGCGTCGGCGATCCAATTCAACCGGTCCAACCTGCTCGACGCCGTCGCGCACGAGTTCTTCCATAGCTGGAACGTTGAGCGCATCCGGCCGAAGTCGCTCGAGCCTTTCAACCTGGAAGAGACCAACATGTCCGGCGAGCTGTGGTTCGCCGAAGGCTTCACCAATTATTACGGCCCGCTCACGATGAAGCGAGCGGGGCTGAGTACGCTGCGTGCCTTCACGCGCGACATGGGAGATGCGATCGAGAAGGTCACGACCAGCCCGGCGCGGCAGATCCGTTCTGCCGTCGAGATGAGCCGTATGGCGCCTTTCGTCGATGCCGCGGCGGCGATCGATCACACCAACTTCTCGAACACGTATATTTCGTATTACACCTGGGGCTCGGCGATTGGGCTTGGGCTCGACCTGTCGTTGCGCGATCGCACGGACGGCAAAGTGACCCTCGACCATTTCATGCGCGCGCTCTGGGAAAAGTTCGGTCGCCCTGGAACAAACGTACCGGGATACGTGGAGACGCCGTACACACTCGACGACCTGAAGTCGATGCTCGGCACACTCGCGGGTGACGCGACATTTGCGCAGGACTTCTTCGCCCGTTACGTCGAGGGTCATGACGTTCCCGACTACGCCCGACTGCTGGGACGAGCCGGCATCGTGGTAAAGACCAATGCCGGGCGTGCCTTTGCCGGGGAGCTGACACTCCAGGATGACCCGGCCGGCGTTCGTATCACGGCTGACGTCCCGTATGGCTCGCCGGCATATCAGGCAGCGTTGGAGCGCGACGATGTGCTGCTGTCGGTTGGAGGAACGAAGGTCACGCGTTCGGCGGACGTCGACAGACTCATCACGGCGCGCAAGCCGGGCGAGCCGCTGCCGGTCGCGTATGAACGTCGCGGCGCGCGCCTGTCCACGGCCTTGAAGCTGGTGGAGGATCCCCGGCTCGAGCTCGTGCCGATAGAAGAAACAGGACAGCCGCTGACCGACGCGCAACGGCGTTTCCGCGAGTCGTGGTTGAGCTCGGCAGCGAGGAATTCATTCTAAGACCGCGGGGCCCGGGCCCCAGTTCTATGCCGTAGAGCGCGGGCTTAGCCCGCGCGTCGGAGATCGCACATGAGTCGAATGCTGGGAATCGTGACGTTGCTGTGCCTCGTACTGTCGGCCACGACACGTGGGCAGGACGTCGGTTTCACGAATGCGTGGCCCGAGTTGACGCCTGCCGATCAGGAGCAGGTGCAGAAGTTTGGCGAAGACGTGAAGACGTTCCTGGGTCAGGCCAAGTCCGAGATGCTCTTCGTGCGCAGCGCCGCGCAATTTGCTGAAACCAACGGATTCCGGAAATGGGACCTCGCCACCGCAGCGGGCGCCATGAAACCGGGGACGCGTTGGTACGCCGTCAATCGCGATCGCACGATGGTGTTGTGGGTCGTCGGCACCGAGCCGCTCGAAAACGGCCTGCGCATCGTCAATACGCACATCGACTCGCCGCGGATCGAGTTCAAGACCAAACCCTTCCGCGAAAGCCAGCAGGCGGTGCTGATCGACACGCAGGTGCATGGGGGCATCAAGAACTATCAGTGGGTCAACGTGCCGCTCGCGATCACGGGACGTGTGGACAAAGCCGACGGCACGACTGCGTGGATCGACATCGGGAATGCCGCTGGCGATCCGGTGCTGCTCATCACCGATCTCGCGCCGCACGAGGATCGTGACTTCCGCAACCGCTTGCAGCCTGACGTGATTCGAACCGAGGAGCTCGATCCACTGATCGGCTCGATGCCCCCCGACCCGGCCGCCGGTCAGCGGACCGCGACCGATCGCGTACTGGCCCTGTTGCATCAGAAGTACGGGGTCACGGCCCGGGATTTTCTGTCTGCCGATTTGCAGATCGTGCCCGCGACGATGCCCCGTGACGTTGGTCTCGATCGGGCGCTCATTGGCGCTTACGGTCAGGACGACAGGGTCACCGCCTACGTCAGCCTTCGCGCGATCGCAGACGTGAAGACGCCCCGGTTCACGTCGGTCGCCTACGCGGTCAACAACGAAGAGGTCAGCTCGTGGAATACGGGTGTGAACTCCGAGTGGTTCAGCACGCTCGTGTCTGAGATGCTGATGGCGCAACAGGGCAAGGATTTCAACGCGCTCTCGCTGCGCCGGGCCTACGCGAAGACGAACGTCCTGGTGTCTGATTGCACGACGGCGATCGACCCGCTATTCCCGCAGCCGCAGAATCCGGTCCTGACTTCGCGGCTTGGCTACGGCCTGGTCGTGAAAGAGTACGGCGCCGGCCGTGAGAGCAACTCGGAGTACTTCGCCAAGATGCGCGGAATCTTCGATCGCGAGAAGGTCAGATGGCAGACCCATTCGTATGACGCCGGCTATGGCGGTGCAACGATTGCCGCGTGGTTCGCGGGACAGAACATGGAAGTCATGGACGTAGGCGTGGGGCTCGTCAGCATGCACTCGCCGTTCGAGGTGTCGTCGAAGGTGGATCTCTGGCACCTGCGCCGCGGGTTTGCGGCGTTTTTCGGCTCGTAATTACGCGCTGAACAACACGCCGGGCGCGAGCTTCCATTCGGGATCGAGCGCCCGTTTGACGGCGCGCATCTGGTCGATTCCGTCGGGCCCGTACAGCTCGCGTAGCAACTGCTGTTTCAAGGCACTCCGGCCCACGCCGTGCTCGGCCAGTGGCGCACCTCCCATTGCCACGACACGGCGCGCCATTTCGAGGATGGCTTCGCGTCCCCGGCGCACCTCCTCGAAGCTGTGCGGCACCACATTCGGGTGCAGGTTGCCATCGGACACGTGACCCCAGATCGCGTAATCGATCCCACGGGTTTCAAAGGCTGTCCGATACAACGCAATCGACTCTGCGAGACGAGTGAACGGGACGACCATGTCGCCTGCCGTCTTCTCGACCTCAGGATGGGTCTGCTTCGTCGCAGCGACGATGGCGTTGACGCTCGAGGGAACGGCCTCGCGCAGGTTGAACAGCCTCTCGGCGCCGCGGTCGTCGCCAGCCAGCGCCAGGTGCGGATCGTCTTCGATTCCCGTTGACGTCAACACAGACTGCAGGCGACCGAGCGCGGATTCCGCGTCTGAGCCAAGCTCGATCTGCACGAGGAGCATGACCGATTGCCCGGACGGACGGGTCACGCCCGCCCGCGCAAATGCATCGTCGGGCACCGCGCGAAGGGCGCGAGCGTCCATGTACTCGATGGCCGCAACGTCGAGTGGCCCCTGCTTGTGCCATGCGGCGATCGCGTTGTCGCGGAGCGTCGCCGTCAACGCCACAGCCTGACGGTCATCGGCGCAGCGGATGAGCGCAGCTATGCGTTGCGGACGCGCGATGATTCTGAGTGTCGCCTCGATGACGATGCCGAGTGTCCCTTCGGCTCCGATGAACAGATCGATGAGGTCCATCTCTGGTGCGGCGTAGTAGCCGGCCGAGAGCTTGGGAACGTCGGGCATGACGTATTGAGGCACGGGGACGCGCCGTGCCTCACCCGTGGTGAGCTCGATCTCGAACCAACCTTCAGCGTTCGCGCGCGTCTCGCCACGCGCGACGTCCAGAACGTCGCCATTTGCCAACACGACCGTGATGGCCTCGACCCACCGGCGCGTGGAACCGTGCTTGAAGGTCGCGGCTCCCGCGGCATTGGTCGCGATGGTGCCACCCACGAACGCGCCGTCGAACGTGGGGACCGGCGGATAGTACTGCGCTGAAGCCGCGAGCGAGCGCTGAAGGGCATGGAGCGGGACGCCGGCGCCGACGCGAATGCGTCCATTCGCAGGCTGACCGAGTGTCGTCAGCGCGCGTGTGCTGAGAACGACGTCGCCGCGCGGCGTGGCGCCGCCGGTGAGCGACGACTGCGCGCCCACAGGCAAGACGCGCGAGGCGTGGGCGACGAGCGATGCCGCTTCGGCTTCGTCTCGAGGAAAGACGACGCCATCGGCGAAGCCGCCTGGCACATGTGCCGCGTCGCTGAGAAACGACGACACGATCGCCTGATCGCGAACGATCTCAGGCGCCGTTACGGCGGCAGCTCGCCGAGCCTTGATGCGATTCGACAACTGAGTCTCCTGTGTTCAGTATGCTAGTCGACCGATGAATCCGATTCGATACACCCTCAGTTTCCCCGCGCCGCATACGCACTACGTCGAAGTTCGAGCAGAATTGCCTTCCGCCGGGCGCGACCGGATCGATCTGATGATGGCGGTTTGGACTCCCGGGTCATACCTCATTCGCGAGTACGCGCGTCACGTGGAGAACATCGCTGCCAGCGGAAGCAGCGGTGCCGCCCTGCCCATTCACAAGTCGGCCAAGAATCGCTGGACGATCGCGACGCAGGGCGCTGACGACGTGGTCGTCACATATCGAGTCTACGGTCGCGAGATGTCGGTGCGAACGAACTGGATCGAATCAGGGTTCGCCCTCATCAACGGCGCACCGACGTTCCTCACTCTCACCGAGTCGACAGCGCGGCCACATGAAGTCATGCTACTGCTGCCGCCGGCATGGAGCCGCTCGATCACCGCGCTGCCCGCGGTGGCTGGTGCGCCGCACTGCTATTGCGCCGCCACCTACGACGTGCTGGTCGACTCGCCAATCCTCGCTGGAAATCCCGCTGTCTACGAATTCGAGATCGACGGCAAGGTCCATCGATTGGTTGACGAGGGTGAGGCCGGTGTGTTCAACGGAGCGCGCGCGTCACGTGACCTCGAGGCGATCGCGCTGGAGCATCATCGCTTCTGGGGCACGATTCCGTACGAGAGCTACGTGTGCATCAACATGATCACCGAGTCGAGCGGCGGTCTCGAGCATGCGAGTTCAGCCGTGTTGATGACGAGCCGGTGGGCGACTCGTACCAGGCGCGCGTATGTCGGCTGGCTCGAGCTCGCCAGTCACGAGTTCTTCCACGTATGGAATGGCAAGCGTCTCAGACCAATCGAGCTCGGACCATTCGACTACGAGCGCGAGACGCACACGCGCAGCCTCTGGGTGGTCGAGGGCATTACGGACTACTACGGCGACTTGCTCCTCCATCGTGCCGGAGCGACAACGCGCGATGAACTGCTAGGGTCTCTCTCGGACAAGATCGACGCGCTCCAGACGACTGCGGGACGCCGTGTGCAATCGCTCACCAACGCGTCTTTCGACGCGTGGATCAAGCACTACCGCCCCGACGAGAACTCGCCCAACACCTCGATGAGCTACTACATCAAGGGAGCCGTCGTCGCGTTTCTCCTCGACATGAAAATTCGCCGTCTTACTCGCGGCGCGCGAAGCCTGGACCACGTGATGAGAGCGGCCTTCGCGAAGTATTCGGGCGCGCGCGGATACGAACAGGGCGAGTTCCGCGCGCTGGTCGAAGCGGTCGCTGGCACCAGTCTCGAGTCGTTCTGGGCGTCGGCGCTGGACGGTACCGCTGAACTCGATTTGCCGGAAGCGCTCGACGTGGTCGGCTTGCGATTCAAGACGCCCGAGCCGCTCATGGGGAGACAGCCTGGTCGAGCCACGCTCGGCGCCGTCACACGGAACGACAACGGCCGGCTTCTCGTGACGCAGGTCCGGCGAGGGACGGCGGCATACGAGGCTGGTCTCAACGTCGACGATGAAATTGTGGCCATCGACGAGTTCAGGGTTCGAGCCGACCAGCTCGATGCGCGGATGGAGCAGTACATACCGGGTGACCGTGTCTCGCTCCTGGTGGCACGCCGCGATCGACTCATGCGCCTCGACGGCCGGCTGGGAACCGAACCGTTGAGAGCATGGGTCCTCGAGGTTGATCCAGGTGCCTCGACGGCACAAAGGCGCCTGCTGGACTTATGGTTAACGAAAAGCGGAAATCAGGCTGACACGGATTGACACAAGCGAGCCCGATCCGCTGGGCTGAGCGCAATACACGCCTCATTTCATCGCCGCGCTCCGGTATCCCTCTTGCACATACTGACGCGCCGGAGAATGCATCGTGGGGACGTCAGCAGGCGCATCGGTCGTCGATTTTGAGATAACCAGAAAACTAAGCGATTTGGCCCTGCCGGACGGCCCGTCCGCCCTTGTCCTCTTCCGGCTGCAAGGTCGACCCCTCGGCTGGGGCGCGGGCAGAGTGACGGAGGGCCGTCTCGACGGAACGGCCCTCCTCCGTCAGTTTCTTCATCAGCATGCCTGGACGTGCGCACTCCCCCTGGCGGAGCGTGCTGTTCAGGGTGGCCGCCCAGTGCGCATGCTCGACGCGACGACGCTCCTGCAGTCACCTCCACCCGCGGCATCGTCCGGCCCGCTCGTCACGCTGGCCGTGCGCAACCGGACACTCGCGACTCGCCTTCAACCCTGCCTCGACTCGCTGTTGCGTCTCGCCTACACGTCTCTCGATGTCGTGGTGATCGACGCCTCCGACGATCGCAGGCAGGTCGAGGCGCTGGTTCGTGAACGGTACCCCCAAATGAGGTATTGCAGCGCGCCTGGTGTAGGGATGGCGTCCCGTCGCGCCATCGCAGAATGCCGGGGAGACATTCTCGCCGTTACCGATGGTGATGCCATCGTCGATCGTAACTGGGTCTCGGCACTGGTTAACGTATTTCTCGCTGACCCGGAGGTCATGACAGTCAGTGGCCTTGCGGTCCCGCGCTACCTGCGTCGACCCTTCCGGCCGGCCTTGCCTGCGGGCTCGCCGTTCTGCCGCCTTTGGTGGCGTGTTCGCGAGGACTACGAATCGATCGACGGCGCGACCCAGCGTGCCCTGGAGCGTGCGTGTTGCAACGTGGCGTACTGGCGTCCCGGTGGTGCGCGCCCTTCGCGGTATACGCGAGTCTGGGAGCCAAACGCGCTGGTGCGGACACACGCGTTGATGCCGACCTCGCATCCATCGACCCGGCGTGGATCGGTGCGCACGCTCGATCGCCATGTTGACCTTCGAGACGGTGTCGTCCCAATTTCGGACGCCGCCGGCTACGACGCTGTCCGCCTGTACGTCACCTGGTTTGGTGAGCCGGTCGGCACAGTGCGCATCCCCCATCACGGCGCCATCGTCAGTCGACTTTGGATCGAGGACGCGATTGCGCAGCAATTGACGGCCTCTGTGCTCGACGCCGGCCTCCATCTGGGCCCGCAGATTTCGCAAGCTCTTCTGACTGCCGACTTGGTACGCTACATCGCTTCGCGGTGGGAACCTGTTATGCAGGGAACGACCGCTCCTTCGACGGTCAGGACGGCCGCTGCGTAGCGCCTGATTCGTTCTCCTGAGAAGTACGGATAAACCAAGCGTAGTCGACCTGCGTCTTATGCTGCTGTGGAGAGGCGTGTTCTCTAGGCTCGTACAGGCACTCCTCGTCGTGATTGCCGCAGGTCTCTTCACGCCCGCCGCGGCGCAGGGTCCTGCCGCCGAGATGACGGCGGTCTCGATTCACGAAGGCACGCTTCCGATCGTTCTCGATGGCGACCTCAGCGACCCCGCCTGGGCAGACGCCACACCCATTACCTCATTCGTGCAGCGCGAGCCACGCGAAGGCGCGCCTGCCTCGATGCGCACAGAAGCGCGGGTTGCGTTCGATGCCACCGCCATCTACGTAGCGGTGCGGGCGTTCGATAGCGAACCGGATCGCATTGTCGGCTTCCTCACGCGCCGCGACGTGAGTTCCTCGTCCGACTGGGTCCGCGTGTTGATCGACTCGTACCACGATCGGCGGACGGCGTATCAGTTCAGCGTGAATCCGGTGGGCGTGAAGCAGGACTCGTATTGGTTCAACGATTCGCAGGACGACGACAGCTGGGACGCCGTGTGGGACGTCGTGGCGCGACGGGATCCAGACGGGTGGTGCGCCGAGTTTCGCATTCCGTTTTCGCAGCTTCGTTTCAGCGGGGATGGCGATGGCCGACTTGGATTTGCCGTGATGCGAAGCGTCGCGCGCCTGAACGAGACGGCGACGTGGCCGCTGCTGTCCAAGAATGCGAGTGGCTTCGTGTCATCGTTCGGTGATCTGACGGGCGTGACGAGAGGACAGGCGGCGAAGCGACTCGAGCTCGTTCCGTATGTCGTTGGCGAGATCGGGACGACGCCGCTGGATCCCGGGAATCCACTGCAGAACAGTCCGGATCACGACCTCGCCGCCGGGCTCGATCTGAAGTATGCGGTGACGCCCGCTTTGAATCTGACTGGCAGCGTCAATCCTGATTTCGGTCAGGTCGAAGCGGATCCGGCGGTCGTGAATCTGAGCGCGTTCGAGACATTCTTCCCGGAGAAGCGTCCCTTCTTCATCGAAGGCTCTGGCACGTATCAATTCGAGTGTCGCGACTGCAGTCTCTTTTATTCACGACGGATCGGACGTTCGCCACGTGGTGCGCCCACGCTCGGCTCGGACGAGCATTCGATCCAGCCTCTTCAAGCGACGATTCTTGGCGCCACGAAGCTAACGGGACGTGTCCGGCAGTTTTCGGTCGGTGTGCTTGCGGCGGCGACGCAGGAGGAGAGCGCCGACATCGCGTTCGGCTCCGCGCGCCGCAGTGAAGTCGTCGAGCCTGGCACGTTCTACTCGGTGTCGCGCGCGCGTCGCGAATTTTCCGATCAGTCTTCCCTGGGTTTCATCCTGACGACCACGCATCGCAAGATCGTCGAGGGTGTGGAATTCCTGCCGGACAGCGCCATCACTGGCGGCGTCGACTACGACTGGCGGCTCGGGGAGCGATGGGACCTGCGTGGTTATTGGGCCGGCAGCACAGTGAATGGCTCACCCGAGGCAATCGAAGAGCTGCAACGGAACAACGTGCACAGCTTCCAGCGACCGGATGCTTCGCACGTGGAGCTGGATCCAACTGCCGAAACGATGCGAGGCCACTCCGGCATGCTGTCGTTTGGCAAGATTGCCGGCGAGCGAACGCGGACGAATGTCAGTGTGGCGTACAAGTCGCCCGGCTTCGAGGTCAACGACCTGGGATTCGAGCAGCGCGCCGACGTCACGACGCAGAACAGCTGGTTCCAATTCCGGCGGCAAACCCCCGGCAAATACACGAGGAACAGGTTTCTCAACTTCAACCAATGGTCGGCGTTCAACTTTGCTGGCGACCGGTTGGAGCTTGGCGGCAATGTGAACGCGAACTGGGAGTTCCAGAACCTGTGGCGGGCCGGCGGCGGGATAAATGTCAACGCCACCAACTTCGACGATCGGTTGACACGTGGCGGTCCAGGCGGTTTGAACGAAGGCGGTCGAAGCATCTGGCAGTTTCTTAACACCAACGACCGCCGTATCGTGAGTTTCAAATGGAACTCCGCCTTCGGCGGCGACGGTTACGGCCGCTTCTTCGAGCTTGGCCCGACGGTGGTCTACCGCCCGGTCTCAGCCTTCTCGACCGAGATCGGCACCTACTACAGCAACAACATCAACGATGCGCAGTGGGTCGCCGAAGTCGTCGACGCGGACCGATCACACTACGTGTTCGGGCGCCTCGAGCAGAAGACGCACTCCCTCACGCTGCGCGTCAACTACACGATGACGCCGAATCTGTCTCTCCAGATCTACGGCCAGCCGTTCGTGAGCACGGGACACTATGTCAGCTACAAAGAACTCGTGAACGGCCGCGCCGAACGTTACGCGGATCGCTACGCGCCGTACGACTACGCCGACAACGCCGACTTCAACGTGCTCTCGTTCCGCACGACCAACGTGTTGCGCTGGGAATATCGCCCCGGGTCGGCGCTATTCGTGGTGTGGCAGCAGGGCCGTGAAGGCCAGGGAGAACCTGGCCGATTTGCCCTGGGGAGAGACTATTCAGAGATCTTCTCGACGCCATCGGCCAACTTGCTGCTCATCAAGTTCGCGTACTGGATGAATCCCTAGCTCAGTAGAGGCGGGTCTTCAGACCCGCCTTGATCAATTCGCCAGTTTGACGGCGAGTCTGAAGACTCGCCGCTACAGCTATACTGCGCTCGAATGACGTTCGATCCGGAGTACGTGTCCCAGGTCCTCAATGAAAACTTCGAGGACGCGAAGAGACTCTTCCTGTCGCCGCTCATGGCGATTCATTACGCCCACTTGATCATGCTGGCTGAGCGGGGCGTAATCGAACCGCCTCACGCGCGGGCGATTCGCGACGCACTCGATTCGATGTCCGTCAACGCGATACGCCAGACGCCCTACGACGGAACCTGCGAGGACCTCTTCTCCTACGTCGAACGCGTCCTCATCGCGGCCTGCGGAGACGACGTCGCGGGACGGCTGCACACGGCGCGAAGCCGCAACGACATCGATATGACGATGTACCGGCTGCGGCAGCGGGAGTTCATCGTCGATCTGAGTGAGGCGAGCGTGGACCTGCGGGCGGTGCTCCTCGACCTGGCCGCCAGGCACCGTGAGACGTTCTTCGCCGCACATACGCATACACAGCCGGCGCAACCGACGACGCTCGCGCACTACCTGCTCGGTGTCATCGAGCAGCTCGAACGCGACGTGACGAGGCTGCGGGCCGCGTATGCGTCGACGAACCGCTGCCCTCTTGGATCGTGCGCGATCACCGGGACAGGCTTTCCCATCGACCGCCAGCTGACGAGCGATCTGCTCGGCTTCGACGAGCCGACGGGCAATACCTACGGCAGCATCGCCACGGTCGACTATCTTCTGGAAAGCGCATCGGCGGCGGCGGTGTTGACGGCGGGTCTGGGTCGGTTCGTCCAGGACCTGCTGCTCTGGTGCACGGTGGAGTTCGGGTATTTGCGTCTCTCGGAAGGCTTCGTTCAATCGAGCACGATCATGCCGCAGAAGCGCAATCCGGTGGCGCTCGAACACGCGCGCGCGATTGGCAGCAAGGCGCTCGGCCAGGTGGCAGCGATCATGCTGAGCGTTCACAACACGCCGTTCGGGGACATCGTCGATACCGAGGACGATCTACAGCCGCTGGTGGCGGCGATGTTTCGCGACGCGACGCGCGCGGTCACGCTGGTGGGGGCGTCGATGCGCGGTGCGGAATTCGATGTCGCTCGCATGACCTCTCGTGCCGGCAGTGGCGGAACGACCTTGACCGAGCTCGCCGATCATCTCGTCCGGGAGCATGGTGTGCCTTTCAAAAAGGCGCATGCCATAGCAGGACGGCTCAGCGCATCGTGCGCGGCGGGCGAAGCAGCGGGCCGCGCGGCGATGTTGCGGGAGGCATCGCGAGATGTCCTTGGTACGCCTGTAGAGATCACGGAGGCGGAATTGATGGAGATCCTGGGCCCGCGGCATTTCGTCGAGATCCGTCGAACGCCAGGAGGGCCATCGCCGATCGAGACCTCCCGCGCGTCTGAGGTCGCACGTGCGGTCCTCGACTCCGATCGCGCCTGGTTGGCACGAACGCGAAGCGCGATGACGGCCGCCGACGAACGCCTGCGCGCGAGGAGCCGGAGCTTGTGACATCCATCCAACGCCAATATGTCGGCGTCCTCATCGTCTGGGTCGGTGTGCTCGCGGCGCTCTATCTCTTCCAGGAACTGTTCTCGTGACATCGGTCGACTGGGCAATCGTTGCGATCTATTTGATCTGGATCGTCTGGGGCGGTATTCGTCTCACCAAGCGGACGAAGGAGCTCGAGGGGTACTTCCTGGGTGGGCGCAGCCTGCCGTGGTGGGCTGTCGGACTATCGGTCATGGCGACGCAGCTCAGCGCCATCACGATGGTCGGCACGACGGGGCAGGGATACGCGAGCGGGATGCGCTTCCTGCAGTTCTACTTCGCCCTGCCGCTGGCGATGATCGTCCTGTCAGTCACGCTCGTTCCTTTCTTTCATAACGCCAAGGTCTACACAGCGTACGAGTATCTCGAGCGACGCTTCGACGCCAAGACGCGCGCATTTACCAGCCTGCTCTTCCTCATCTCGCGGAGCATGTCTCTGGGTGTGGTCATCTCTGCGCCGGCAGTGGTCTTCTCCGTCATTCTCGGTCTCGACCTGACGACCACGGTGCTGTTGATCGGGGCGCCGGCGGTGATCTACACCATCTTCGGCGGCGTTCAAGCAGTCACCTGGGTCGACGTCAAGCAGATGGGGCTCATCGTCGGCGGCCTGATCGCGGCCGTCGTCATGCTGGTGGCGGGGTTGCCCGACGAGGTCACCGTGCCGCAGGCCCTGCGGATCGCGGGTGCGGCCGGGCGACTGCAGATCTTCGACTTCTCCTTCGATCTGACCAATCAGTACACCTTCTGGTCGGGCACGATTGCGGCGCTCTTCCTGTTCTGTTCCTACTTCGGCACCGATCAGAGCCAGGTTCAACGGTATCTGGCAACCGACTCGGTCGATTCGGCTCGCGAGTCGCTGATGATCAGCGCCTACTGGAAGATCCCGCTGCAGGCGTTGGTGCTGCTCGTGGGTGTGTTCTTGTTCCTCTTCTTCCTCTACACGCCCTCTCCAATGCTCTTCAATCCCGTGCACGAGCGTGCCATGCGCGAGGGTCCGCACGCCGCCGAGTATCGCGAGCTCGAATCCCGTTTCGATGCGGCAACGGCTTCGAGGTCCGCGGCGGCGCGTGTGATGGGCCGGGCCGAAGCAGCCGGCAACACACATGATTTCGAGGCGGCCAGGGGCGAATTTCAACGACAGGATGCCGCGACGCGGACGGTGCGCGCCGAGGCGATCGATCTGGTGCGGCGCGCGACTGGTGACGCTGCGTACAGCGACGTGAACTACGTGTTCCCCACGTTCATCACGCAACACATGCCTATTGGCTTCCCGGGCCTGCTCGTGGCTGCGATTCTGGCAGCGGCAATGTCTGCGATCGGCGGCGAACTCTCGTCGCTGTCGACGGCGACGGTGATCGATTTCTATCGCCGATTCGTGCGAGCCGAAGCCAGCGACGCTCACTACCTGGGCGTGTCCCGGGTCGCAACGGCGTTCTGGGGACTGTTCGCCAGCATCGTCGCGGTGTGGGCGGCGGAATTGGGATCGCTCATCGAGGTCGTCAACCGGTTCGGGTCGTTCTTCTACGGCTCGATCCTGGGTGTGTTCATCCTGGCGGTGGGATTCCCGCGGGCGACGGCCAACGGCGCGTTCATCGGTCTGGTCGCCGGTATGGGAGCCGTGGCCTGGGCCGCCAGCGCAACCAACGTCGCGTTTCTGTGGCACAACGTCATCGGCGCAGTGACGGTCGTCATCGTGGGTCTCGCCGTCAGCATGCTGCTGAAGCGGTAAGGACGATGCTGCGCGTGTTCGTCACTGGCGGCACCTTCGACAAGACCTACGACGAGATTCACGGCCGGTTGTCGTTCGGCGACACGCACGTGCCGGAGATGCTGACGCTGGGGCGCTCGCGCGTCGAGCTGACGGTCGAGACACTGATGATGATCGACAGCCTCGAGATGACGGACATCGAGCGAGAGCGAATCGTGGCGCGATGCGCCGAATGCCTGGAGCGACGGATCGTCGTCACGCACGGCACCGACACCATGGTGGAGACCGCGCGGGCCGTCGCCGAAAGCATCAGTGACAAGACGATCGTTCTGACAGGGGCGATGATCCCCTATGCCTTCGGCAGCTCGGATGGGCTGTTCAACCTTGGCAGCGCGCTCTCATTCGCCCAGGTGCTGCCACCTGGCGTCTACATCGCGATGAATGGTCAGTGCTTTCTCTGGGACCGCGTACGAAAGAACACGCAGACCGGCACGTTCGAGTCCTTCGTCCCTGGGCCTTAGTGCCTGGTCTGGACCAAGAACCAAGAACGAAGGACCGAGGACTAGTTTTCAGTCCATCGCCTCTGGTTCGGGCGCGTAGAAGAAATCGTGCTCGCCTGGAGGCGCGTGGCCGGCCAGCCGCGCCGCGTAGGCGATCTGGGCGAGATGGCGGATCTCGTGAAGCAGGATGTGTGACGCGAGCTTGCGGCGAGTCATCGTGAAGGTGCCGCTCTGAACTGTGAAGGTCATCCACTGCCCGGCGGCCTGCTCGGTGAGCCCGCCGAGATATCCGCGCAGATCGGCCCTGGCTGCCTCGGCGTATGCCAGGAGGCCGTGCCAGTCGCCTGGCTGGACGCCGGTCTTCTCCGGCAGTTGGCCGCCTTGCATCCGCGTGAGATGACGACGCTCGACCAGGAATACGTGATCGAGCACGCTGCCAACAGTCGGGAAGCGGCCGCCCTGTTGAAACGGGATCGACAGTCGTGCGGGATCGGCCTCAATCCATGTTCGCCACTTGCTGCGCTCCTGATCCGAGTACGTCATCAGGGCTGCCAACTCCAGCGCGATGCTCATTCGCCCAAGACCTCCTGGATCGACAACGTGCGAACCATTCCGAGATTGAGCGCACGGACGCCCGCTTCGATCACTTTGCGATCGCCGGCGACGACGACCAGCGCTTTCTGCGGCAGCATGTAGTTCCCTGCGGCCTTCTGCACCGGATCGGCGGTCACGGCCTGAAGATTCTTCACATAATCCGTGAAGTACGTCTCAGGCAGACCATGGATCACGAGCTGCTCGAGTTGCGCGGAGAAATCACTGATCGTCTCGAAGCCGCTTGGGAAGCCGAGGGCCACGTAGTTCTTGGCCCTGGTCAGCTCGTCAGGCGGAATCGGTTTGGTGATCGCCGTCAGCTCGTTGAAAAACTCGCGGAGCGACTCGGCTGTCTTGTCGGTCTGCACGCCGGCGCCGGCGACGAAAGGACCTGGGAACAGGCGCATGTCGAAGCGTGAGCTCGCGCCGTAGGCGTAGCCATGCTGTTCGCGCAGATTCTGATTGAGCCGCGAACTGAACGACCCGCCGAGAATCGTGTTGAGCACCTGCAGCGGGAAGTAATCGGGAGTGGATCGAGGTACGCCGACCCATCCGATGCGAACCTGCGACTGCTCGGCACCGGGCATGTCGACGATGGCGATCTGACGTTGCGCAGGCTGCGGCGGGGGCGGCGACGTCGCATGGCGGAGCGGTGTTCCGTCCGCACGCCACGCGCCGAATTGCTGCTCCAGTTGTGGCACCACGGCGTCGGCCGTGACGTCCCCTACGACGATCAGCGTTGCGTTTCCGGGCTGGTAAGCGGCCGAGTGGAATGATTTCACGTCGGCGGTCGTGAAGCTCTTGATGGTGGCCGCCGTTCCAACCGCGCCCGTGCCGTAGCGGTGCGACGGACCGAACAACAATCGCGCAAACGCCATCGGCGCCACTGATGCCGGATCGTCCCGGGCCTGCAGCAGGTCCGTCAGTCGTTCCTGGCGCACCCGTTCGAGCTCGGCATCGGGGAACGTCGGTCGCAGCGCGACGTCGGCCATAACCGATAGCGCCGGGCCGAGACGCGCGACGGGGACACCCAGCCTGACAGCGGAAGCATCGAACGAGCCGGTGGCGTTGAGATCGGCGCCCAGGAACTCGATCTCGTCAGCAATCTCGAGCGCCGACCGTTTGCCGGCGCCTTCGTCGAGCATCGCCGCAGTCATGCTGGCCAAGCCAAACTTCCCGGCGGGATCGTCGCCGGCGCCCGCTTTCACGAGCAGCGAGACCTGCACGAGCGGCACCTCGTGCGCTTCGACCAGCCATATCGGAACGCCGTTTGAGAGCGCGCGCTTCTGGATCGCCGGCAACTTCAGTTGTGGTGTCGGACCGAGCGCCGGAGGCTTCGATCGATCGGGCTGGTCCTGCGCGCGAACGGTCAAAGCCGGCGCGAGTGTGACCGCCAGTGCCAAACTCGCAAAAACCACCTTGAGAACTCCCAAACTGAATTGGGAGTTTGGCCGCTTGGGAGTCGGGAATTGACGAAGGAACGCGGTCATCGCCGTTCTCCCGGCTCGACGACGAGCTCGACACGACGATCTGCGGGCAGCCACTGCACGGCGGCGGATTGAATGTCGGCGACGCTGAGCGAGGTATATCGCGCGAGATCCTCGGCGAAGTAATCCGGGCCGCCACCCGCGAACTTGTACGCGTTCAGTTGATCGGCTTTGCCCCCGAAGCCGCCGACCTTTTCCATCCGCTCGTAGAACGACGCTTCCATCTGGTTGATGGCACGCTGCACCTCGCGCGGGTCCGGGCCGTCGCGACGCAGTCGATCGAGCTCTTCGTCGATCACTGTCTTCAGCTCCTCCGCGGTGTGGCCACTGCGGGCGGTGGCGACGATCTGGAACTGGCTTCCGAGTGCCGCCGACTGCTGGAACGCCGAGACGTCCTGGGCGATCTGCATGTCGTACACGAGACGTTTGTAGAGCCGTGAGTTCTTGCCGCCGGCGAGCACGGAGGACGTGATGTCGAGCGCCGAGTCGCCAGGTGCGTAGAATCGCGGCGTCAACCATGCGAGATACAGGCGCGGAAGGGCGACCTTATCTGTCAGCGTCTTCTTCTGTACCCCCGTGAGGATCGCCGCTGGTGGCGCGATTGGCTCGACCACCGCGCCGCGCGCGATCTCGCCAAACCATTTCTCCACGAGCGCGCGCGTGCGATCGAAATCGATGTCACCGGCGATCACGAGGCTCGCATTGTTGGGCGCGTAGTACTTCTTGAAGAACTCGACGACATCCTCGTAGCTGGCGGCCGTGAGGTCCTCCATGTAGCCGATCGTCGGCCAGCTGTACGGGTGATTCGACGGCCACAGCATCTTGTCCAACTCGATCGACGCCATCCCGTACGGCCGGTTCTCATAGCTCTGGCGCCGCTCGTTCTTCACGACGTCGCGCTGTCCGTTGACGCGCTGGGGCGACATGGTGTCGAGCAGGTACCCCATCCGGTCGGATTCGAGGAAGAGCGCCAGCTCCAACGCATTCGAAGGAACGTCGATGACGTAGTTGGTGCGATCGTTCGCGGTCGATCCGTTGTTATCGCCGCCGGCGCCCTCGAGCAGGATGTCGAATTGCCCTTCGGGCACGTGCTTCGATCCTTCGAACATCAGGTGCTCGAAGAGATGCGCGAATCCCGTGCGCCCCGGCTTTTCGTTGGCGGAACCCACGTAGTACCACATGTTGACCGCGACGACCGGGATGCTGGTGTCGCGATGCAGGATCACGTTCAGACCATTCGCGAGCGTGAACTGCCGATAGGGGACCTGAAGGGGAGCCGGCGACTGCGCGCTCAGCGGGGACGTGAGCAGGGCGAGCAGAACCAGCAGAATGCGGCGACGCATGGGGCCTCCTGTCCCTAATTCTCCATCAATTACCCCTGTCGAGCAGACCGAACAGGCCTCCAATCCCATCGTGCGGCGGCAGCCAACCTGACGCATAATCCCTCTCGCACAGGAGGGTCGTATGCCGCGTTTCTTCTTGGTTGTCGCTGTTGTACTCGCTGCTGCCGCGCCGGCGCGGGCCCAGCAGCCCGCCGCGTCCTCATCATCCCCGACGCTCGACTTCGACTATTTCCGTACGCGCGTCCAGCCGATCTTCACGACCAAGCGCGACGGCAACGCCCGCTGTGTCTCGTGCCACGAGTTCGGCACCCCGATGCGGCTGCAGCGGTTGCCAGCGGGCGCCGCGACGTGGAACGAAGAGGACTCCCGCAAGAACTTCGAGCTCGTCAAAACGCGCGTCGTGCCTGGCAATCCCGGAGCCAGCCGGCTTCTGCGCCACCCGCTGGCCGAGAGCGCCGGTGGCGATCCTCATCACGATGGCGGCAAGCATTGGACGTCGAAAGATGATCCCGAGTGGCAGACGCTTGCGGCGTGGGTCAAGGGCGATACGCTCAAGGGCGTGTCGTCTCCGCGCGGAAAAGTCCGCATCATCCAGACGAACAGCGCCGGCGACAGCGTGCACATCATCGATCCGACGACCAATAAGGTCGTCGGCGAGATCAACGGCATCGAGGTCGGCCATGGTGCCGCCGCAGCGCCGGATGGCAGCCGGATCTACGTGAGCAACGAATCTGACAGCACGCTCGACGTCGTCGATGGGCGCACGCTTCGAGTGATGAGCAACATTGCACTGAGTGGACACCCTAATAACATCTCCATCGGCAAGGACGGCCGGCGCGTCTACGTCGCCATCCGCGAAGAGCCCGGCATGGTCGACGTCATCGACACGGCTTCGCTACAGAAGGTGAAGAGCATTCCGATCAAGGGTGCCGTGCACAACACGTATGTGACGCCTGACGGCAAATATGTTGTGGCGGGCAGCATCGCCGGCAAGACGGCCACGGCGATCGACGCGCAGACGGAGCAGGTGGCCTGGGTGATGGACTTCGATCTCGGCGTGCGACCCATGGCCTTCGAGGCGAGTTCCGATGGCTCCACGAAGCGCATGTTCGTCCAGCTCTCCGATCTGAACGGCTTTGCCGTCGTCGACTGGGCGACTCACAAGGAGGTCAAACGCATCGATCTCCCGAAGCTCGGACCAGGCAAGCAACCCGTGCTCGAAGGAGGCAATGCGTCCCATGGCATGGCGGTGACCGCGGACGGGAAGAAGCTCGTCGTCGACAGTCGACTCAATAGCGCCGTCTACATCTATTCGTTGCCGGACCTCGCGCTGCTTGGCTCGGTAGATGTGGGCCGGTCGCCGGATTGGGTCACGCTGACACCGGACAGCAAGTTCGCCTATGTGGCGAACGCAGGGTCGAATAGTGTGTCGGTCGTGGACCTCGTGGCTCTCAAAGAGGTCACGAAGATCCCGGTGGGACAAGTCCCGAAGCGAAACACCACGGCGTTGCTGCCGTAATGCGGTCCGGCTGAAGCCGGACACTACGCGGCCTACTTCTTAATCACGTAGCGGCGGGCCTTCAGGCCCGCCGTGAGGAGAATCTCATGGCGAAACGACTGTGCCTGGCGCTCGCGTTCATGACGGCGGCGTGCAGCTCACCCAGGGACGCCGCAAGTGTGCTGCGCGATGCGCAGCAGGCGATGGGCTCGGTGAATTCGATTCAGTACTCCGGCACCGGGATGAACGCGTTTTTCGGGCAGGCGCTGACGGCGGGCCAGGAGTGGCCCCGTCGGGACATGTCGAGCTTTACGCGGGCGGTGAACTACGAGCAACGCTCTGCCCGCGACGAGATGAATTTCGCGCAGCCCACCTTCGGTGGTCAGCAGCAGAACACCCAGGTCAATGGCGACAAGGCGTGGAACGTCGGTCCCAACGGACCAGCGCCGCAACTGGCAACCGCCGAAGAGCGGCAAGTTGCAATCTGGCTGACGCCGCACGGCTTCCTGAAGGGTGCTGCCTCGGCGAACGACGTCGTGCTGTCGGGAACCGAGGGCGCCAGCGTGATCTCGTACACGGCGCATGGCAAGTACAAGCTCGAGGGCACCATCGACGCGCAAAGCCATGTGACCAAGGTTGCGACCAAAATTCCGAACCCGGTCATGGGTGACACCGATCTCATCGCCACCTATTCCGATTACAAAGACTTCAGCGGCGTGAAGTTCCCGACCAAGATTCTGGTGGAGCAGGGAGGCTTTCCGCTCTGGGATCTGAACGTCACCAGTGTCACGCCGAATGCCCCCGTGGATCTTCCGGTACCTGAAGCCGTCGCGAGCGCGACACTCCCGGCAGTGCAGGCGACGAGCACGAAGCTGGCGAATGGCGTCTGGCATGTGACCGGCGGTTCTCATCACAGCCTGGTGGTGGAATTCAACGACCACTTCGCCGTGATCGAGGCTCCGCTCGATGAAGCGCGCTCGGAGGCGGTGATCGCCGAGGCCCGGAAACTCGTGCCAAAGAAACCGCTGAAGTATGTCCTGACGACGCACCATCACTTCGACCACAGCGGCGGACTGCGCACGTACGTGGCCGAGGGCGCGACCATCATCACGCATCAATCGAACGTGCCGTATTTCCAGAAGACGCTGATCGCACCGGCGACGCTGAGTCCAGACACGCAGAGCAAGGCTGCGAAGATGCCGACGCTGCAGGGCGTGACGGGCAAAGACATCATCACGGACGGGAAGCAGTCAATCGAGATCTACGCCACGTCCGGCGACACGCACACGAACGAATACACGTTGATTTATCTGCCCGGGCCGAAGATCCTCGTCGAAGCGGACGCCTACAGCCCGGGGCCACCGGACGCGCCGGTTCCGCCAATGCCGCCGCCCAACGCCGTCATGTTGTACGACGAAATTCAGAAGTTGAAATTGAATGTCGCGACGATCGCCCCGATCCACGGCCGCGGCGCGGTGACGTTCGCAGAGTTCAGAAAATTCGTCGGGAAGTAGGACTCCCGTAGGGCGGGTCCTGTTTTATGGACCCGCCTGCAATGCCGGGTCTAAGAACAAGACCCGGCCTACGACGTCAGATGTGAAATAGCGTGAAGGGGTCTGACCCCCGTCAGATCCCTTCAATAATCGCGTTGAGCGTCGCGCTCGGGCGCATCGCTCGCGCCGTCTGCGCCGGATCGGGGTGGTAGTAGCCGCCAACCTGCACAGGCTTCCCCTGCACTCCATTCAATTCACCAACGATCTTTGCCTCGTTGCCCTCGAGCTCGGTCGCGACCCGGCCGAAGCGTGCGCGGAGCTCGGGATCTTTCGACTGATCAGCAAGTGCGCGCGCCCAATACATGGCGAGATAGAAATGGCTACCCCGGTTATCCAGCTCACCGACCTTGCGCTGCGGTGACTTGTCGTTATCGAGGATTTTTCCGTTCGCTCGATCGAGCGCTTCCGCGACGACGAGAGCCTTGGGATTGCCTGTCTTTGTCCCGAAATCTTCAATCGACACCGCGAGGGCGAGAAACTCGCCGAGCGAATCCCAGCGCAGGTAGTTCTCCTGCAGAAACTGCTGCACGTGCTTCGGGGCGGAGCCGCCCGCGCCGGTCTCGTACAGGCCGCCGCCATCGAGGAGCGGAACGATGGAGAGCATCTTGGCGCTCGTCCCGAGCTCGAGGATCGGAAACAGATCGGTGAGATAGTCGCGCAGTACGTTGCCGGTGACGGAGATCGTGTCGAGGCCGGCGCGGATACGCTTGAGCGTCGCGCGCACCGCCTCGATCGGCGACAGAATCTGGATGTCGAGCCCGGCCGTGTCGTGGTCCTTCAGGTACCGCCGTGCCTTCTCAATCACGTTGCGGTCGTAGGCGCGCTTCTCGTCGAGCCAGAAGATCGCCGCATGGCCGGTGGCGCGCGCGCGCGTGACCGCCAGCTTCACCCAATCCCTGATCGGCAGATCTCTCGTCCGGCACATGCGCCAGATGTCGCCCTTTTCGACGGCATGCTCGAAGAGCGTCTGCCCGTTTGCATCAGTCACACGGACGGTTCCGTTTGCGGGAATCTCAAACGTCTTGTCGTGCGAGCCGTACTCCTCGGCGCTCTGTGCCATGAGGCCGACATTGGAGACCGTTCCCATGGTCCTGACGTCGAACGCGCCATGTTGCCTGCAGTCGTCGATCGTCGCCTGGTAGATGCCGGCATAACTGCGGTCGGGAATCATCGCCTTCATGTCATGCAGCTTGCCGTCAGGACCCCACATCTGTCCCGACGCCCGAATCGCAGCCGGCATCGACGCGTCGACGATGATGTCGCTCGGCACGTGCAGGTTGGTGATCCCCTTGCTCGAATCGACCATGGCCAGCGCCGGTCGAGTGGCGTAGACCGCCTTCAGGTCCGCCTCGATGGCCGCGCGCTGCTCCGCAGGAAGCGCCTGGATCTTCTTGTAAACGTCGCCGATTCCGTTGTCGGGATCGACGCCGAGCGACTCGAACACCGCAGCGTGCTTGTCGAACACGTCCTCGTAATACGAGGTGACCGCGTGTCCGAACATGATCGGGTCCGAGACCTTCATCATCGTCGCCTTGAGGTGCAGCGACAGCAGCACGCCCTGGGCCTTCGCGTCGGCGATCTCCCGCGCAAAGAATTCCTCGAGCGCACGCCGGCTCATCATCGATGCGCCAATGACATCGCCCTGGGTCACGGCGACGCCTTCTTTGAGGACCGAGGTCTTGCCGCTACTATCCGTGAGCTCGATCCTGAGCTTGCCCGACTCGCTGATCACGGCCGATTGCTCGTTGGCATAGAAGTCGCCGCCAGTCATGCTGGACACGTGCGACGCGGAGTTGTTGCTCCACGCGCCCATCGAGTGCGGGTGAGACTTTGCGTACTGCTTCACCGATGTCGCCACGCGGCGATCGGAGTTGCCCTCGCGGAGCACCGGGTTGACGGCACTGCCAAGGACTTTCGCGTACTTGGCCTTGATCTGTTTCTCGGCATCGTCTTGCGGATCCTCGGGGTAGTCAGGGACCGCGTAGCCCTGCTGCTGAAGCTCCCTGATCGCGTCTTTCAGCTGTGGGATCGATGCACTGATATTGGGAAGCTTGATGATGTTGGCGTGCGGCGTCTTCGCGAGCGCGCCGAGTTCGGCGAGGTCGTCCGATTGTCGCCGTTCAGGCGTCACGCTCTCCGGGAACGCGGCCAGGACACGGCCGGCAAGAGAAATGTCGCGCGTCTCGACGACGATGCCCGCGGCCCGGGTGAAGGCCTGAACGATCGGAAGGAGCGAGTAGGTCGCGAGTGCGGGCGCTTCATCAGTGTGGGTGTAGATGATCTTTGCTGTGCTCATGTGTCTCCGGAAAGCCGATGGGAAGTTTCATTGTCTATCAATTCAGGTAACATTTCCGATTTGTGAGTGAACCACTAGTGGCCGTCATCATGGGTTCGTCCTCCGATTGGGAGACGATGCAGCATGCCGTCGATGTGTTGGAGCGCTTCGGCGTTCCTTATGAAAAGCACATTGTCTCGGCGCATCGCACGCCGGTGTGGATGGCCGAATTCGCGTCCGGCGCGGAAGCCCGCGGAATCGAGGTGCTGATCGCCGGGGCTGGTGGAGCCGCGCACTTGCCCGGCATGGTGGCCGCTCACTCCGTCGTCCCGGTGCTCGGCGTGCCGGTGCAGAGCGCTGCACTGCAAGGCCTCGACTCGCTGCTCTCGATCGTCCAGATGCCTGGCGGCGTGCCGGTTGGAACGCTGGCGATAGGAAAGCCGGGCGCCACGAATGCGGGGCTGCTGGCGATCTCGATTCTCTCGAATTCGCGGCCGGAGTTGCGCGAGAAGCTGCGTGCGTTTCGCGTCGAGCAGACAGAGAAGGTGCGCCAGGATCGCTTGCCATGATTTCGTCTTCGACCCAGTCGGACGCGGCTTCGCGAGTGCGGATCATCGCGCCGGGAGCGACGCTGGGCGTGCTCGGAAGCGGCCAGCTTGGGCGCATGTTCACGATCGCTGCCAGACGCATGGGATACCGCGTCCACACGTTCTCGCCGGATCAGGACACGCCTACCGGGCAGGTCGCCGATCGTGAGATTACGGCGCCCTACGAAGATCTCGAGGCGTTGCGCGCGTTCGCAAAGGACGTGGCCGTGGTGACCTTCGAGTTCGAGAACGTGCCGAGCGATGCGGTGCACGCGCTCGAAGGGCTCGTGCCAGTACGGCCGTCACGGACCGCCTTGTATACGGCGCAGCAGCGCGGCCGCGAGAAGGCGTTTCTCTCCGAGCGAGGCTTTCCAACCGTGCCGTTCGCGCGCGCGTCGACGCTCGCCGAGCTTCAGGACGGCGTGGCGCGGATCGGCACTCCCGTCGTCATCAAATCGGCCGCGTTCGGTTATGACGGCAAGGGCCAGCACAAGATCACGCGACCGAACGAGGTCGAGCGGGTGTGGAATGCACTCGAAGGACGCGAGGTCCTGGTCGAGAGGTTTGTGTCGCTGCAGGCGGAGATCTCGGTGATCGCGGCCCGCGGTCTCGACGGGATGGTTGCCGAGTATCCGCCATTCGAGAATCGGCATAGCAACCACATTCTCGATGTGACGACCGCTCCCGCGCTCATTCCCGCCGCCATCGCGGCCCGCGCGCGTGAAATCGCGCGCGCGATCCTCGAGGCGCTCGACTACATCGGCCTGCTGTGCGTCGAGTTCTTCGTGACGACCGACGGTGACCTCCTCGTCAACGAGCTGGCGCCGCGGCCGCACAATTCCGGCCACCTGACGTTCGACGCCGCCGTCACCAGCCAATTCGAGCAGCAGGTGCGCGCGATCTGCGGCCTCCCGCTCGGGTCGACCGAGCTGCTCAGACCAGCGGCGATGGCGAATCTGCTCGGAGACCTGTGGGCAGAAGGCGAACCGAACTGGGCGGCGGCTTGCCGATTCCCGGACGTCAAGCTGCATCTCTATGGAAAGACGCAGCCGCGGGCGGGCAGGAAGATGGGCCATCTCACCGCGACGGCTCGAACGGTGGAGGAAGCGCAGGAGCTCGTCATCGCGGCGCGCGATGCGCTGCTATCGTAGGGCCGTCCTGCTTTGTGGACCCGCCTGTCTAAACAAGACCCGGCCCACAAGAGTTGTGACTGGCGCCGTTGTCAGAGGAGGGAACATGAGATTCGCGCTGAGCATGGTCGTGTTGCTGGCTGTCACCGTCCTTTCGGCACAAGAGGGACCGTTATCGCTGCAGCAGGGCACGCTCAGAGACTGGACGATGCTGAAGGACACGATGATGAAGATATCCGCGGCAATGCCGGAGGATAAGTTTGGCTTCAAGCCGACGCCGCCGCAGCGAAACTTCGGTGAGCAGGTGCTGCACGTGGTGGAGGCGAACGTCAATCAGATCGCCCGTCTTGGCGCGAAGACTCCCGCGCCCGCCTACAACATGAAGGAAACGAGGAAGGCGGAGATACTGAAAATGCTCGAGGCCTCGTTCGATTACGGGACCACGGTGTTGCAGTCGATGAGCGACAACGATCTGCTCGCTCCCGCCGTGTCAGGGCGAGGTGACCGGTTCATGGGCGGGTCGAATCGCGTCCGCGTCGTCTACTTCGATATGGGACACACCTGGGACATCTACGGCCAGATGGTGGTGTACCTTCGGCTCAACGGGATCACGCCGCCAGCGAGCCAGCGGCCGTAACGATCTCTAACCAGGGTAGCGCTGCGCGGGATTCGCTCTCGTAGGGCGGGTCCTGTTTTGTGGACCCGCCGAACCAGCCGGGTCTAAAGAACAAGACCCGGCCTACGATTTGTCGATTGCTGATCTTTGGTTAGCGCGCCGGCACCGCCGGCAGCTTCTCTTCTCCCGGATTGCTCTGGACTCCCAGAAGATTCAGCGCCATCGAGACCATCCGGTAGTTGGCCGCAGTGATCGTCGCGTCGATCATCAAACGATCGTCATACTGTTGTTTCAGAGCATTCCAGGTCCGGTCCAAGACGACTGAATCGCGATACATCTCGTCCGCGAACCTGAGCAGGTTGGCCTCGAACGGATCCCAGCCTCGTGCATCCGGACCCATCGTGACGCGCTCGATCGGCAGACCCATCTTGCGCGCCCCGCCGACCGGTCCGACATGCTCCGACCACTCGTACTCGGACTGCGAGTTCCATCCGACACGCAGGATCAGCAGCTCGCGGTGGCGCGCACGGCCTGTCTTGCCGAGCATCGAGATCTGATTCACGTACCCGGAACCGTTTCGTGCCGCGGCGAGCTTTGGACACAGATTGAACGTGCGAGGGTTGTTGGCGCCCGGACCGGTAAGCGGCGCCACTCGCGGCGCCGTGAGTGTAATCGTTTCGCGCGCCGGCACGTCGACCCGGTAG
>Ga0207682_10000133_pt1 | contig 33689 bp, 35 predicted proteins | sample KBSM63metaG_FD_184332 | JGI IMG/M metagenome (GOLD analysis project Ga0207682, IMG submission 184332) | Miscanthus rhizosphere microbial communities from Kellogg Biological Station, Michigan, USA - KBS M6-3 metaG (SPAdes) (version 2) | ecosystem: Host-associated > Plants > Roots > Rhizosphere >... | reverse complement strand
CGCGAGTTGGTTGCCCCGACTCGGCCTCGGCTGGGATTTGATGCGCGTTGACGCGCTGGAGTACTGGACCCGGATTAGTTTCCTCAAAGGCGGGATCATGTTCGCCGGAGTAATCACGACGGTCAGCCCCCGATACGCCGAAGAAATCCAGACACCAGAGCTCGGCTTTGGGTTCGACGGCATTTTGCGTTCCAAGGCCTCCGATCTGGTCGGCATTCTGAACGGAATCGATTACGATCAGTGGGATCCTGAGCGGGATTTGAACCTTCCCGTGCCCTTCAGTGCGTCAAAGATGGCAGGGAAGGCGGCCGCCAAGCGAAGAGTTCTCGAAGCGTTTGGGTTACCCAGGACACGGCAGACGCGTCGGCGTCCGCTGGTAGCGATGATTTCGAGGTTGGTGGACCAGAAGGGATTCGACCTGCTGGGCCAGCTCTCGGAAGCGTTGCCAGCCTTGGGAGCCTCGTTTGTCTTGTTGGGCTCGGGTGAGCAACGGTTCGAGACGCAGTGGCGGGAGTTGGCGCTTCGACACCCGAATCGAGTCGGCGTGCGAATCGGGTTCGATGATGCGTTGGCGCATGTGATGGAAGGCGGGGCTGATGTGTTCCTGATGCCATCGCGGTTCGAGCCGTGCGGACTGAATCAGATGTACAGCCTCCGATACGGGACGGTGCCGGTCGTACACGCGACAGGCGGGCTTTTCGATACCGTCCACAACGTCGACGACGAGACGGGCAGGGGCACAGGGTTTACATTCAGCGAGTACTCGCCGGTCGCACTGCTTGGCGCGCTGGGACGCGCGCTTCAGATGTTCGAGAATCGACCGGCGTGGCGGCGGATTCAGAAAGCCGGGATGCGCGAAGATTTCTCCTGGGACGCGTCGGCTCGAGAGTACGTCAAGGTATATGAGCGAGTGGCTGCGGCAAATCGCGCCGAAGAGCAGGCTGGGCAGAGTGGGTTGTAAAACGAGGTCTGGAGAAAAGAGCCGATGGCATCCGAAAAAGTGAAGACGTTCACCGACAACAATTTCGACGATGAGACCAGCAAGGGCGTCGTGCTGGTGGATTTCTGGGCGGAATGGTGCGGTCCCTGCCGGCGCCTATCGCCGACGGTTGACGCACTGGCGTCGGAGTTCGACGGGCGTGCGACCGTTGCCAAGCTGAACGTCGACGAGAACCCGAATGTGCCCGGGCGATATGCCGTGCGCGGCATTCCCACGCTGTTGCTCTTCAAGGAAGGACAGCTGGCCGAAACCATTGTCGGCCTGCGAGCGAAAGAAGACATCGCGCAGATGATCGAACGCCATCTGGGAGCCTGATGTGGCCGATCGCAAAGTCACCATCATCGGCTCCGGTCCGGCAGGTCTGACGGCGGCTCTGTACACCGCCCGCGCCAACCTCAAACCGCTCCTCGTCGAGGGACTCGAGGCCGGTGGTCAGTTGATGCTGACCACGATGGTGGACAACTGGCCGGGGTTCCGCGACGGCATCATGGGGCCCGACTTGATGACCGAGATGCGGGCCCAGGCCGAGCGCTTCGGCGCCGAGGTGATGGAAGGGAACGTCACCAGAGTCGACCTGCAGAATCGTCCCTTCACGCTCACGTTCGCCAACGGCAAGTCGATTACGACCGACGCCCTGATCATCGCGACCGGCGCCTCGGCGCGCTGGCTCGAGATCGGATCGGATCGAAAGCTGTCAGGGCACGGCGTCTCGACGTGTGCGACCTGCGACGGGTACTTCTTCCGCGGCCGGCCGATTGCCGTTGTGGGAGGCGGTGACTCCGCGATGGAGGAAGCGATCTACCTCACGCGATTTGCGTCGAAGGTCACCGTCGTGCACCGGCGCGATGCTTTGCGTGCGTCGAAGATCATGCAGGACAAAGCCTTCGCGAACCCGAAGATCGAGTTCATCTGGGATTCGGAAGTGGCCGATGTGCTCGATGAAGGGAAAGGCGAGGTCACCGGCATCGTCGTCAGGAATCTGAAGACCGGCCACCAGACTACGCTGCCACTCGACGGGATATTCATTGCTATCGGCCACACACCGAATACGTCGCTGTTCGAGGGACAGATCGATCTCGACGCCAACGGTTACATCCGTACCCAGTCCGGCACGAAGACCAATGTGGCCGGTGTGTTCGCCGCGGGCGACGTGCAGGATCACATCTACCGGCAGGCAATCACTGCCGCCGGTTCAGGATGCATGGCGGCCATCGACGCGGAGCGCTACGTCGAAGGGATGTCGGATCATCACGCTGGTGAAGCAGCCCTGCAGACGACGAGTTGATTCCGCAACTGCTCTTTCTGATCGACAGCGCCTATGACCACGTGTCGTGGCATGGGCCGAATCTGCGTGGATCGATCCGCGGCGTTACGCCACAACAAGCCGCGTGGCGGCCTGGCGCCGATCGTCACAACATCTGGGAACTCGTCGTGCACGCCGCGTACTGGAAGTACGTGGCGTGGCGACGCCTGACGCACGCAAAGCGTGGATCATTTCCGCGCGAGGGCTCGAACTGGATGGCGCCGCCGCAGCAGGTGACGAAGAAAGCCTGGAAGACCGACATCGAGTTGCTGGCGGACACGCATCGATCCCTGCGCGAAGCGGTGGCATCGCTTCGGCCAGGTGATCTCGCCAGGAAGCCCGCAGGGAGTAAGGTGAGTACTCTTTCGCTCGTGACCGGGATCGCGGCTCACGACTTGTACCACGCCGGACAAATTCAGTTGATTAAAAGGCTGATGCCGTGAGCCCGAATCGGTCTCAATCGATCCAGCCACCACCAACGACAATGTCGCCGCCATAGAAAACGGCGGCCTGACCTGGTGTTACGGCGGGCTGCGGCTCGTCGAATTCGAACTCAGCACGTCCCCTGTCCATCGCGTGCACGCGACCGGCCGCCGGGCGATGGCGATGGCGAATCTGCACCCAGGCCCGCATCCAAGCCGCGGGCGAGTCATGCGCGATCCAATTGACTCCTGAGACCGTGAAGTGCGCGCGATCGAGCGCTGACCGTGGGCCCACGGTGACGTCGCCGGAGTCGGCGTCAATCTTCAGCACGTACAGCGGAACCTGGGCGGCAATTCCCAGCCCCTTCCGCTGACCGACCGTGAAGCGATGAACGCCCGCGTGTGTGGCGAGCCGCTCTCCCTGCTGATTCACCACCGCACCAGTTCGCGTCGCGCTACGCGACTCGACGAACCTCGCGTAGTCACCATCGGGTACGAAGCAGATCTCCTGGCTGTCTGCCTTGTCGGCGACGGTCAGTCCGAGTCGACGGGCCTCGGCGCGCACCTCGGGCTTCGTAAGCGCGCCGACCGGAAACGAGGCACGCGCGAGCTGTTCCTGCGTCAACGAGAACAAGAAGTACGACTGATCTTTGTCGCCATCGACGCTTCGCTTGAGCAGGAACCGTCCACCAGGTGTCGGCTCGACGCGAGCGTAGTGTCCGGTTGCGAGACTCTCCGCACCGAATCCTCGAGCGCGATCGAGCAGCGTCGCGAACTTCAGGTCGCTGTTGCAATGCGAACACGGGATTGGCGTCCGGCCCGACGTGTACTCGTTGACGAAGTTCGCGATCACCGTGTCGCTGAACTGTCGCTCGAAGTTGACGATGTAATGGGGGAAACCCTGCGCGGCCGCCACGCGACGCGCATCGTGCAGATCGTCGAGCGTGCAGCAACTGCCGAACTTCTCGCCGCCTCCCAACTGCCCTGAGCCGGTCGAAGGGGCCTGCCCCGAACTTGTCGAAGGATAGAGCTGCATCGACAGACCGATGACGTCATGACCCTGCTCGGCGAGCAGGGCCGCGGCGACCGACGAGTCGACGCCGCCTGACATGGCTACGACAATTCGCACGTGTCTGGTGTGCGGGCTTCAGGCGCGAACGGGCGCGCGTGTAAGACTGCGCAGTTTTTCAACGATACCGGGCAGCACCGCAACCACGCGTTCGATATCCTCTTCCGTGTTGGCGGCGCCAAGGCTGAATCGAATCGAATTCTGCGTTCGATGCGCCGGCAGTCCCATCGCTTTGAGCACATGCGATGGCTCGAGTGTGCCCGAGGAACACGCCGACCCCGTCGAGACCGCAATCCCTTCCAGGTCGAGCGCGATGAGCAGCGACTCCGCCTCGATGCGGTCGAAGCTGATGTTGGTCGTGTTGGCGACTCGTGGTTCAGCCGAACCGTTTCGCGCCGTGCCCGACACCCGGCCGAGGATCTGTGATTCAAGCGTGTCGCGAAGCGTACGAAGCCTCGCCTGTTCCTCTCTCATTTTCGCGAGCGCCTCGCGCGCCGCGACACCCATGCCGACGATGCCGGCGACGTTCTCGGTCCCCGACCGACGTCCGCGTTCCTGTTTGCCCCCGGTCAGAGCCGACTGCAGCCTGACGCCGCGACGAATCCACATCGCCCCGACGCCCTTCGGTCCATAGAACTTGTGTGCTGAAATTGTGAGCAGATCGACGCCGAGCGCCCTGACGTCGATGGCAACCTTGCCCGCGGTCTGAACGGCGTCCGTATGAAAGACGGCGCGCCGCTCCCGCGCGATGGCGGCAAGCTCCGCGATCGGCTGAATCGTCCCGATTTCGTTGTTGGCGTGCATGATCGAGACGAGGGCGGTATCATCCGCCAGGGCGTCCCGCAGCGCGTCGGGCGACACGATACCGCTTGCATCCACCGGCAGGAGCGTCGTCCGCCAACCCCGTCGGCCCAAAGCCTTCACCGTGTTCAGAACCGCCTCGTGCTCGATGGCGCTCGTGACGATGTGCCGGCGTCCGGTCGGCTCGAGAGCCTCAGCAAGCCCCCTGATGGCGATGTTGTCGCCTTCGGTTCCGCTGCCCGTAAATACGATCTCGGATGGATCCGCACCAAGCAGGTTGGCAACCTGGGTTCGAGCTTCGTCGAGGAGCGCCTTGGCTCGCTGCCCAAAATGGTGAACGCTCGACGGGTTGCCGAATTCCTCGCGCAATACGGCCGACATCCGGTCGACGACAGGCGTTGACGGGGGAGTCGTGGCGTTATGGTCGAGGTAGATGCGGGGCATGTTCAGGCCAAAAGCCGCAGTTAATGCACTGCGGATGCTCGGCGATCGCTACCAATGTACCACCATGCCACTGAAACCATCGGGACGGCAATAGCCGCGCTTTGGCGGCAGTCCGATCACCGAATCCGCGGCAGAAAGAGGCCCGATGCCCCGTGGCGCGACGTAACTCTCAGTGGTGAAACGACTAGACAGAATTTTCTAGCGGCCGATATACTCAGTGGGCTCCCGCCCAGGAAGCCCGTATTTTACGTCCGTGGCAAACCATCTCGACGAGGTGTGTCGAGGTGCGTTACGTGACCAGGCCCAGCCTTTGTCAGCGGCGGGCCAACGCCCAGGATGAGCCCAGCGAGGCGGAGGAACGAGATGTGGAAGCGTGATGAAGCGGTGAGACCGACGAGCGGCCAACCGGCGACGCCGGCAGCAGCCGCATCCACTCAGCCGGTACCTACACCGGCGGCGGTGCAGCCGGATGTCCGGCGGATCGAGAGGGACATTGTGAATATTGGCAAGTCGGTTGTCATCAAAGGCGAGTTGAACGGCAGCGAAGACCTCACGATCGAAGGACACGTCGAGGGGCGCATCGAGCTCAAGGACCACGTGCTGACGATTGGTCCGAACGGCAAGATCAAGGCGCAGGTTTTTGCAAAGGCCGTCATCGTGCTGGGCGAAGTGAACGGTAACGTAACCGCGTCGGAGAAGGTCGACATCCGGGATGGTGGCTCGGTGGATGGCGACATCATCTCCCCGCGTGTGGCGATTGCCGAGGGTGCGCACTTCCGTGGCAGCGTCGACATGCAGCGCAAAGGTGCGCAGCCGGGTCAGCAGAAGGCTGCCTCGAGCTCGCAGGCTGAGAAGGCCCAGGCGTCGGCTTCGGCACAGCCTCAAGCGGCCGCGCACTGACGCGCTCCGAGTGTGAGATCTTTGGATTAGCCCACGCCTCTCCAGGGATCTCAACTCACCTAGTTCGGTGGCGCTCTCAGATTTGTTCTCCCGTCGTCGCAAGGAACACGCTGAATCGGAGGTCGGTGCCTCGGATGCACCGGTGCATCCGACCAAGGTGCTTGCGCGTTTCATTGCCGGCTTGAGCTCCCGCTCCCAGCCGGTGCTCCTCGATCTCGGTCCTGTTGTCGGTACCAACGTCAGTTTTTTCGGCGAGCAGCTTGGCTGCAAGATCATCGTCGAGGATCTGTCGAAGGACATCGATCGTCATGTGCGGGACGGTCTGCTCGATCAGCTGCCCGCGTTCTTGATGAAGCGGTTTCCCCAGGAGTCCGCCAGCATCGACGGCATTCTCTGCTGGGATGTGTTCGACTACATCGAGAAGAAGTCGGCGAAGCCGCTTGCCGAGCAGCTCATTCGGATGCTTCGGCCCGACGGCGTGCTTCTCGCGTTTTTCGGGACGGCGCAGCCGCAACCGGGGAGTCGGCCCGAGTACACGCGTCACGTTGTCGTGGATAAAGCCAACCTGCAGCACCGTCCGTATGCCGCCGCGCGGCCCAAGCAGCGGCCGCTGCCAAACCGTGATATCCAGCTGTTGTTCGAGCCGCTCAGGATTGTGGAGCAGTTCCTGCTCAAGACGAATCTTCGTGAAGTCCTGTTCCGAAAGGCTCCCGAGACGCCAGGCGGCCCACCTGTGGCACCATCGGCCTGATGCTCAGTTTCGATCTCACCGAGGAGCAACGCCTGCTCGAGCACACGGTCCACGAATGGGCGGCGCGGGAAGTGGCGCCTCGAATCCGTGAGCTCGATCGCGCGCATAAGTTCGACCGTGGAATCCTCCCGCAGATGGCAGAGCTCGGGTTGCTCGGGGTATCGGTTCCAGCGGAGTATGGCGGCGCCGCGATGGACTACATCTGCCTTGGACTGGCGAGCGAGGAGCTCGAGTACGTCGATACGTCGCTGCGGGTAATCCTCTCGGTCCACGTCGGGCTGAATTGTCTGACGCTGCTGGCGTGGGGAACCGAGGACCAGAAGCAGCGCTATCTCGTTCCTCAGGCACAGGGAAAGAAGATCGCGACCTACGGTTTGACGGAACCGTCAGCGGGCAGCGACGCTCGCGGCATCCAGACAGTTGCGATCAAGAAAGGCGATCGTTACGAGCTCACGGGCGAGAAGATGTGGATCTCGCTCGCCGATGTTGCCGACAACTTCCTCGTGTTCGCGTGGTCGGACCTCGAGAAGAAGAAGCAGCGCGATCCCTCCGGCATGAGTGCCTTCATCGTTGAACGCTCGTTCAAAGGGTTTTCGAGCGGAACCCTGACCGAGAAGTGGGGGATCCTCGCGGGGAACACCGGCCATTTCAAGATGGACGCCGTAGAGGTTCCCGTTGAGAACCTGGTCGGTCAAGAGGGAGAAGGGTTCAAGATCGCGATGTTCGCCCTCGATCAGGGGCGCTACACGGTTGCGGCGGGTGCCACCGGGCTCATTCGCGCCTGTCGCGACGCGAGCGTAAACTACGCAAGGCAGCGAAAGACGTTTGGTGTGGAGATCGGTTCGCATCAACTCGTCAAAGAGCTGATTGCACAAATGGAGTCGGATTACCAGGCATCACGCTTGCTCTGGCAACGCGCCGGCTGGCTGAAGAACGAGGGGCGGCGCAACACCCGGGAGACCGGGCTGGCAAAGTGGTTCTCCACGGTTGCCTCGGAGCGCGCCGCCGGCGACGCGGTACAGATCCATGGCGCCAACGGCTACTCCGACGAGTACCCGGTGGGACGCTTCTATCGCAATTGCAAGGGCGCGGTCATTTACGAAGGCACGCGCGAAATCCACAAGATCATGCAGGCCGATTACCTGCTCGGCTATCGAACGGACCGACCGACGCGCTGCGAGCTGCCAGCGTGGGAGATACGATGACCACGACGACCTCGAAACCTGCATCCGTGGATCCCTCAACCCTCTCGGACTCGGACCTGTCGCTCGACTTTCTCCGTGTCGTCGAACAGGCGGCGATAGCGTGTGCGCACACAATGGGTCAAGGGGACCGGCACAAGTCGGATCAGGTCGCCGTGGAAGCCATGCGGCGGGAAATGGACTCGGTTCCGATCGACGGCACCATCGTCATTGGTGAAGGCGAGCGCGACGAGGCGCCGATGCTCTACATTGGCGAGAAGGTCGGGATGGCTCACGGCTCGGCGGGCCCGTATCCTCCAGTCGACATCGCCGTCGATCCGCTCGAAGGCACGAATCTGTGCGCCACCGGAGCGCCGAATGCGCTGGCTGTCCTGGCCGCGTCGGAAAGTGGCGGCCTGCTCCATGCACCTGACATTTACATGGAGAAGCTCGTCGTCGGCCCGAGCGCTCGCGACGTGGTCGACCTCGACGCGCCGGTTCGCTTCAATCTTCGTGCGATTGCGCAGGCAAACAGCCGCAGGGTCGAAGATCTCGTCGTCATCGTGCTCGATCGGCCGCGGCACGCGAAGCTGGTCGACGAGATTCGCGCCACGGGCGCTCGCATTCGTTTGATCGGAGACGGCGACCTGTCAGCGGGTATTGCCGCCGCCGTCGTTGGCAGCGGCGTACATGCGGTAATGGGTACCGGTGGCGCGCCCGAAGGTGTGCTGACGGCTGCCGCGATGCGATGCCTGGGGGGCGAGATCTACGCCCGTTTGGTCGTCAACAGTCCCGAACACGAGCAGCGCTGCCATGCGATGGGGATCACCGACGTATCGAGGACCTATCGATCCAAGGATCTGGCGTCGGGCGAGAACATTGTCTTTGCGGCGACCGGCGTCACCGACGGCACCCTGATGAAGGGCGTTCGCTTCTTTGGCGACGGCATTCGCACCACGTCACTCGTGATGCAGACCCAGCCGCATCGCATCCGCTTCATCGACAGCATTCACGTCCAGGCCAAAGGACCCACCGCGAAGATCCGGTTCTGACGACGCCCTCGATCGAGCGATTGCCTGCGGTGGATGAGTCGTAGCTACTCGTCGAGCTGTGACTTGTGTTTACGGCGACGCCAGGGACGCTTGGTCTTGTCTTCGTGAACGCCGCCGGTCTGTCGAGGCAGCGGTACACGCGGTCTCGACCGTGGTTTGGCAGCTGTGCGTCGGGGGTGCCCCATGACTGTTACGATACTAACGGTAACCGGGAAACATCTGGCCGGTTGTCCGTAGCCCGTGGCCGTTGTCGTTGCGAGATCCCCGATGCCGTCCCATCCAAGTGCCCCCGAGCGTGCTGCGCTGGTGGGTCTCGTCACGAGTGCGTTGCGCCGTGTCGATGCCGACGTGTCGCTCGACGAGCTGGCTGGTCTGGCTGACGCCGCTGGCGCCTCGGTGGTCCTTCGCATGTTGCAGGAGCGCCCCAAACCTGATCCGGCAACCTTCATTGGCGCTGGAAAAGTCGCGAGCCTGTCGGCGGCGTGCGCGGAAGCCGATATCGATCTCGTCATCTTCGACAACGAGCTGACACCCGCTCAGCTCGGTCAGCTGGAGAAGAAACTCGAGCGCAAGGTGGTCGATCGGACGCAGTTGATTCTCGACATCTTCGCCCGTCGAGCGCGCACGCGCGAGGGCAAGTGGCAAGTCGAGCTCGCGCAACTGAAGTATCTGCTTCCTCGTCTCGCCGGCAGCGGAACGGCGTTGTCCCGCCTCGGCGGCGGTATCGGCACTCGCGGTCCTGGAGAAACAAAACTCGAAACAGACCGCCGGCGTATTCGCGTCCGCATCCAGGGGATCCAGCGCGAGATCGATCAGGTGCGCGCGCGCCGCGCGCAGCTACGCGAACGGCGGCAGAAACGGTCGGTCCCGACCGTGGCACTCGTCGGCTACACCAATGCCGGCAAGACGACGTTGTTCAACCGTATGACGAATGAAGATGCCGTCGCCTCCGACGCGTTGTTCGTCACACTCGATCCGCTCGTGCGCCAGGTCAGGCTTCGCGATCAGCGGCAACTCCTCGTCTCGGACACCGTCGGCTTCATCGATCGACTCCCGCACGCGCTGGTCGCGGCGTTTCGAGCGACATTGGAAGAGGTTGTCGAAGCCGATCTGGCGCTCCACGTCATTGACGCGGCGAGCCCGGAACGCGAGCGCCACATGACCGCGGTCCGTCGTGTGCTGGAGGAGGTTGGCGCCGCCTCTGTCCCCGTCATCGACGTGTACAACAAGATCGATATGATCAGCCAGGACGAGCGCCGGCGGTTACAGGCGGCTGATCCGGGAGCTGCCCTGGTGTCTGCTCGTACTGGTGACGGACTCGACGAGTTGCTGCAGATGGTGGCGGCACGTGTGGCCCTTGATACTCGTCGCATCACGATTACCTTCGACAGCGGCAAGGCGTTCGACCGCGAGCAGGTGTCTCGCCTCTACCGGGTTGCGAGGGTCATCAGTCACGTCGCGACCAATGGACGCATCGTGATCGAGGCAGACGTGCCGAGACGATTTATCGAGCGTCTCACTTCCACTGAGAGCCATGAGGATCTGGCCGATGTCCACTGAGTGGCAGCGTCTGTGCTGCCGGCGTGTCGTGCTCCACGCCGGTGTGGTTGTTGTTGTCCTGGTGTTCGCCAGTGCATGCGCCACGCGCGTGTCCCCTCCGACGCCGACCACGCTGGCGCATCCGGAGTTTCTCTACCCGCAGATCCCGCCTGCGCTCGCCACCGCGCCGGGAGCCTCTCGCGTCGACGTCGGCTGGCGCTACCTGCAGGTCGACGATCTGAAGAATGCCGATCTCGAGTTCGGCGTGGCGCTCAAGCTCGGGCCACGCCTTTACCCAGCCCGGACGGGGCAGGGCTACGTGGCGATGGCGATGCGCGATTACCCGCGCGCGCTCAATGCCTTCGATGCGGCGCTCGAAGTCGAAGCCAAGTATGTGCCTGCGCTGGTCGGTCGCGGGCAGGCGCTTCTCGCTACCGATCGGACGGATTCGGCGCTGGAGGCGTTCGAGAAGGCCCTTGCCCTCGACCCTTCGCTGACTGATTTGAGCCGCCGTGTCGAAGTGCTTCGTTTCCGGAACGTGCAGGACGTCATCGACGCGGCTCAGACGGCGGCGAAGGATGGACGTATCGACGATGCGCGACGCGCCTATGAGCGCGCGATCACGCTGTCCCCCGAAAGTGCGTTTCTCCATCGCGAGTTGGGGCAGGTCGAACGACGCGCCGGGAATTCCGAGCGCGCCCTGCAGCACCTGAAGCGCGCGGTCGAACTCGACGCGAACGATGCGACGGCTCTGGTCGAGACTGGTGAAATCCTCGAGGCAAGCGGCGATGCCACTGGCGCCGAGGAGGCCTACAGGAAGGCGACCGCGATCGATCCCAGCCTGAACCTGTCCGGGCGCATCGCCGCAACCACCCAGCGCGCGCGCGAAGCGCGGTTGCCGGCCGAATTTCGCGCGGCGCTGACGGCACCGCAGATCACGCGCGGCGATCTGGCAGCGTTGATTGGTGTGCGGCTGGAGACGTTGATTCGCCAGGCACCCACCCGACAGATGGTCGTGACCGATACGCAGAGCCACTGGGCCGCCATCTGGATCACCGAGACAGCCAGTGCCGGCATCATCGAGCCGTTCGAGAACCACACGTTCCAACCGACGGCGCTCGTTCGCCGCGGCGATCTTGCGACGGTGGTCAGCCGACTGGTCGCGCTGATCGCTGGATCGAATCCGTCCGTGCGTGAGCGTCTCAGCCAGCACCCAGCGATCGCTGACGTGCCACCACGCCACCTGCAGTACGACGCCGTCGTCTCAGCTGTGGCGGTCGGGGCGATGCCGCTTGTCGATGGCGATCGGTTTCAGGTCGCGCGGCAGGTCTCGGGCGAGGAGGCCGTCGAAGTGATCGATCGCGTGCGGGTGCTGGCGGCGACGACGCTCGGCGCGTCGCGTCAGTGAAGAATCTGACGCTGGCCAACCAGCTGACGATTCTGCGGATTGCCCTGATTCCCGCCTTCGTCTTGCTCGTCGTCTACGGATACCTGGGCGCCGCGCTCCTCGTTTTTTCGATCGCAGGGTTAACGGACGCACTGGACGGTCTCATTGCCCGGCGTGCCGGCCAGCGGACGAGCCTGGGGGCCTGGCTCGATCCGATGGCCGACAAGTTGTTGCTGGTGACCACATTCGTGGTGCTGACACTCCCCGGCATTCCGCTGGCGAATCATCTGCCGCTCTGGTTGACCGTCCTCGTCATCAGCCGCGACGTCGTGATTGTCGGCGTCGTTGCCATCATCAACCTGGCCGTTGGCCCACGAACGTTCCGCCCCTCGCTGTTCGGCAAAGCCACCACCGCCGCTTTCATCGTCACGAGCGTGGTGGTGATGTTCTTCAACTATCGCGGCGAGACGTCGATCCTCATCGATATCGGCATCTGGTTGTCGCTGGCGCTGACGTTGGTGTCGAGCGCCGACTATTTCTTCAAGCTGCGGCGACTGATCACGGAAGCGGGGGAGTAGCCATCACTCGCCGCGAGCCACCTTACTCATCGTCGTTCGTCGTCACAATACCGGCTGCGAACCACGCGCCCCCCTGATTGCGAATCAGCAGGACCGGGCTGGGGCACTCAGTCGGCACCGTGGTTAGCACATCGTCGATTCGAAAATCGCCGTTTTGATCGAGAGGCACCACATTCGCGGTGCTGTGCTCGCTGAATGGGGCCGCCGCTTCGCATATCAACGTCGCAAGGACGCTCAGGTTGCCGTTCTGCCCAATCCGATTCCCGCTGGCGAGGAGCAGGCCGCGACCTCTGACCTTGATACGCCCGTCGGTTGTCACCAGCGCCTTCAAGGACGCGATCCTCCAGGGACCGCCGGCAGGGAGGACACCTCTCACGATATTTCGAGCGACATTCTGGAAGGTGCCGTCGTTGTTTGTGGGCGCCGCGCCGTTTGAGACCGGGTCGACACCAATGCCGCCATCGAAGGCGACGAGGATATCGCGCTCGTGTGCGCTGACACGACCGGCCATGGAAAGAACGAGTAACGCGACAGCTATGTGCTTCATCATTGCTTTTGCTTCTCTCTTTGTTGATTCACGCGTCGAGGAGTGGCGAGAGTTAGTGGGTGACGGTATCGCCAGGTCGCTCGGTCGTAATCGCGAGGACAGGTGAGGTCACAACGTGGTTGTCGACAGTGCGCAGCTCCATCAGGAGTCCGACGGCGATACGCCCAACCATCAGCAGCCCGCCTTCGATGCTGGCGCCTTCAAGATGTGCCGAGGTTGGATCGCGAAAGAAGGGTCCCCCCTGCACATACACGTTGGATCCCTCTGTGACGACGACTCGATACAACGAATTCATCGTCCACACGAGCACGGTGGTCAACGGCGGCAGGTCCGGCACATTCACGCTGTCAACGGGGTTCATGACATTGCCCTCACCCGTGCTAACTCGGTTGGTGCGCGGAATATTCCGGAGAGGGCGGCAGGCCTGTTCTTGAGAAGTGCAGGAGGATACGTCACGCCCGTGTCTTCACGAACGCAACGATGAAGAGAATTCCGAGGAGCAGGTCAGGCCAGGCAGGTTGTGCGTCGATCGCGGAAATGCGCCCGCTGCTGTAGAAGATGATGAGCATTGAGACGTAGCCCACCTTCTCGATGATCGCGGGGATCATCAGCCAGCGGAATCGCAGCGGATTGGATCCGATGATCAGAAATGCGATCTGCCACGCCATCGCCACGGAAAGAAAGCCGTAAAAGAACTGTGGATAGTCGGCTGGCGGGGTGTAACGACGCCCGGTCACGTCGACCAGCCAGAAGAGCGGCGTCAATACCACGACGCCCCACACGCCGGCACCGGTGAACACGTACCGCGAAAATGTCATGAAGCCTCCGCGGCGGCGTGCGCCGTTCATTGATCTACCGCTTCTCCGGAGCAATGTCGCGAATCGCTGCGGAGAAGGTGCTGTGCGCGACTGGATCGACAGGCTTGTGCCTGATTCGTGTGCTCGCCGGATCCTTGCCGAGGTAATTGTCACCCTTCCAATTCCGTGACGGTCTGATCGGTCTGGGGACGAATCCTCCACCGCAGTTGGGGCACACGTTGCCAAGAATGCGATCCACGCACGCCGCGCAGAACGTGCATTCATACGTGCAGATGCGAGCGTCGACGGCTTCCGGCGGCAGCGGTGTATTGCAGTGTTCGCACGTCGGTCTGAGTTCAAGCATCGTGTTCCTCGCAAAAAGACACAACCATCGTGCGCTCGCGGATATTCCGAACGGCTGACGTTGGTGCCCGTACGAGTGCCGTACGGGTGATGTCGGTGGTTGCCGAAGTCTCGCCATCCTACCGTGGACCTGTCGGGCAATAGAGCCCGCAGGAGGAAGCCATGTTGTCTGTACGTCTGGTGCTCGTGTCGGCGCTCCTCGCGTTGGCAATCGGTTGCAGCGGCAGTGACTCGTCTCCGGCTGCAGCGCCGTCGCCGACTCCGTCACCTTCTCCCTCGCCGAGCGGTCCATCGGCGGCTGTCACCATACCGATGGGTGCGCAGGCGCTCGGGGCCGGCGCTTTCAATCCGGCCCAATTGACAGTTGCAGTCGGTACGACAGTGACCTGGACCAATACCGATGTCGTCTCACATACCTCCACATCGAACGCCAACGTGTGGAACTCCGGGACCGTCGCTCCTGGAGGGCGATTCTCGTTCACGTTTCCGACCGCGGGAACGTTTTCGTATCACTGCACGATTCACCCCGGGATGGTGGGCACGGTTGTCGCGCAGTAAGTGGGACGACGAGCACGTCGTGCGCTTTGAGTCGTACGAGCTCGACGTCCGATCGCGCGAGCTGCGCCGTGGCCAGGAGCGAGTGCGGCTTCAGGCGCAGCCGTTCGAGATCCTCGTGATGATGCTCGAGCGCCCCGGCGAGGTCGTGACACGTGAAGAGTTCGTCGAGCGGCTGTGGCCCAACGGCACCTTCGTCGACTTCGAGCACAGTCTCAACACCGCCGTGAAGCGGCTGCGGACCTCGCTTGGCGACAACGCCGAGGTTCCTCGCTTTGTCGAAACACTGCCGCGAAAGGGTTACCGCTTCATTGGTGCGTCCGGGCGGCAACGAGACGGCAGAGGCCGCCGGCCGCGGATGGCGGTATTGCCGTTCACAGACGACGGCAGTGAATCGAGCACGCGCGACTTCAGCGACGGCCTGACCGACGAGACGATCCTGCAACTCGGTCGTCTCGACGGGCTTGGCGTCGATGTGGTCGCGCGGTCTTCGTCGCTGGCGTTCAGAGGCGGGTCGTGTCTGGCGAGAGAGATTGGCGCGACGCTCAGGGCCGACTACCTGCTTGAAGGCAGCGTTCGGCGGCAGGGCGACCGGGCGCGAATCGCCGCGTGGCTCGTCGAGACGTCTGGCGAGACGCAGGTATGGACCGGCGTGTACGACCGGCATCTGACCGATGTGTTGTCGGTTCAGGGCGACGTGGCATCGCGCATCGCCGGGTCACTTGCCGCGGAGATCCCGTTTCGATCGCTCGAGTCGGCCCCGGTGTGGGTTCATGGTTCACGACCCTCGTCTGATGTCGTGCGCCAAGACTGTCGCCCTGTGTTCAGGGCATGAATTGGAGAGTATGGACATGAAGATCGCTCGTTTGGTTTGCTTCGGTATGGCGATGAGTTCGCTGATGGTGCAGGGCGTCAACACGTTCGCCGCGGGCGAAGATCAAGACCCGGCCTACCTCTGTCCCTTACGCAACCTTGGTCTTGAAATACTCGATCGCCGTACGAAGGCCGTCTTCCAGGCTGACCTCCGGTTGCCAGCCGAGCAATGTCCGCGCGCGGGTGATGTCCGGTTGCCGCTGTTTGGGATCGTCGACAGGCAGCGGGCGATAGACGATCTGGCTCCTCGATCCGACTAACCGCACGATCGTCCGGGCAATCTCCTCGATGGTCAGCTCGTGCGGGTTGCCGATGTTGACCGGCTCGTTGGTGTTCGCATCCATGAGGCTGAGAATGCCGCGCACCAGATCGCTGACGTAACAGAAGCTGCGAGTCTGCGTCCCGTCGCCGAACACGGTGACGTCCTCATTGGCCAGCGCCTGGGAGACGAACGCAGGTACGGCCCGTCCATCTCGAAGTCGCATCCGCGGACCGTAGGTGTTGAAGATGCGAACGATCTTGGTGTCGACGCCGTGCGTGCGATGGTAGGCGAGGGTGATGGCTTCGGCGAAGCGCTTGGCCTCGTCGTAGACACCGCGGGGACCGATCGGATTGACATTCCCCCAATAGGTCTCCTTCTGGGGATGCACCAACGGATCGCCGTAGACCTCCGACGTCGATGCCAGGACGAACTTGGCGCCCTTCGCCTTGGCCAGACCGAGCGCGTTGTGGGTGCCGAGCGATCCCACCTTCAGCGTCTGAATCGGCAACTCGAGATAGTCAATCGGGCTGGCCGGACTGGCCCAGTGCAGCACGTAATCGACCTGTCCGTCGACGTCGATGTATTGCGTCACGTCATGCCTGATGAACTGGAAGTCCATGGCACGCAGGTGAGCGATGTTGTGCAAGTCGCCGGTCGACAGATTGTCGATTCCCACGACGGAATCTCCGCGCGCGAGCAACGCCTCGCAGAGATGCGATCCGATGAAGCCGGCGGCGCCTGTAACGACGATTCGCGACACGGTCAGGCGCGCTGGAAGAGACCCCGAACCAGGGTCAGCCACATGATTTTCAAGTCGAGTGTCACTGACCAGTTCTCGATGTAATAAAGGTCGTATTCAATACGCTTCTCCAATGACGTGTTGCCACGCCAGCCATTCACTTGCGCCCAGCCCGTAATGCCGGCTTTGACCTTGTGTCTCAACATGTACTGCGGGATGCGGTGCTTGAACTGTTCAACGAAGAAGGGGCGCTCCGGTCGTGGTCCGACGATCGACATGTCGCCCTTCAACACGTTCCAGAATTGCGGCACCTCGTCGAGATCCAGTTTGCGCAGCCATCGCCCGATCGGTGTCGTGCGCGGATCGTCTTCTCGTGCCCACACCGGCCCAGTCGCATCCTCGGCGCCAGGGTACATCGACCGGAACTTATAGACGGTGAATGCCTGCCCGTCGAGTCCCATTCGCTCCTGCTTGTAGAAGATCGGACCTGGCGAGGTTCGTCGTACCAGAAACGCGATGATCACTGCGGGGATCGCCAGGACGACGACAGCGGATGCCGAGAGCATGATGTCGAGGCTGCGTTTGATCCAGGCGTTGAGTCCCTGCAGCGGCACGTCGTTGACGTTGATGATCGGCAAGCCGTCGAGATCCTCCAGGCGGGCGCGCAGCGCGATGAACTGGAGTAGATCTGGCACCACCTTGACGTCGATGCACTCGCGGTTGGCAATTTCCATCAGGTCCAGCAGCTTGGCGTGCTCCTCGAGCGGGAGGGCCACATAGAGGTGATCGACGCGCTCGCGGAGCGCGATCTCCGCCACCTCCGGCAGCGTGCCGAGCAGCGACAAGCCGCGATACCCGATGTGGTCGCCGCCAGCGCGATCGTCGACGAAGCCGACGACCTGGTAGCCGAGCTCGCGGTGCTGCAGCATGCGATCGGCCACCAGACGCCCGAGATCGCCGACACCGGCGATGAGAATGCGCTTCAACCCGATGCCGGCGCGCCAGCGGCGCTCGAAGAGCTCGCGCGCGAACTCACGCAACGCGTACGTGAACATGACGGTGAGCACCAGGAAGAGCACCCACACGATCTGCGACACCTCGTACGCGCCGCGGGCGCGCGCCTCTTCTGACGCCCAGTACGCCTGCACGTACAACGTCGAGACGACGCCAAACACGACGGCGAGGATGCTGCCGACCAGGACGGCGAAGAAGTCGTCGACCCGGGAGCGTCCGCGCCGCAGCCGGTACACGCCCTGAATGCGGAACGCGAGCGGCGTCAACACGGCGATGAACGGCAGGAGATTGAGATATTGCTCGAATGGGGGATATCCGCGAAAGACCGGGATCAGGCCGCTCTCGAAGCGGATGCCGTACGCCAGGACGAACGCCCACATGGCCAGGACCGCGTCACCAAGGACGTAGGTCGCCACGAGCAGCCGGTTGTATCGCCTCACCATCGCGTGTCAGCCGGTGCTGCCATCGTTGCGTCGACGAGGGCTCGCATCTCCCGTAGATAGCGCTCGCGAGCGAATCGCTCGGCATGAAGACGAAGGACGGAGCGATCGAAGCGGATCGTACGGGTGCGTTCGAGCGCCGCGGTCAGCGACTGGACGGTCGGTTCGCCGAAGAGAACGCCGGTCTCACCGTCCTTGACCGTCTCGAGCGCGCCTCCCCGCCCCAATGCCACCGTCGGGCACCCGCAGGCCTGAGCTTCCACAGGGACAATGCCGAAGTCTTCCTCGCCCGGCAGGATCACCGCGGCGGCCCGGCGATATTCGTCGCGGATCTCTTCTTTCGACTGCCAGCCGAGGAATGTCACGCCGGGGCCGGCCTGCTGCGCCAGCCGCTTTCTCTCGGGGCCATCTCCCACGATGCGAACCGGCGCGCCGATCTGTTCGCATGCGGCGATGGCCAGATCGATTCGCTTGTAGGGCACGAGTGCAGACACGATGAGAAAATGGCTCTCCGATGCGATGTCGGCGGGATGATTGAAGACCGTGTCGACGGGCGGATACACGATCGTCGCCTCGCGATTATAGTATCGGCGGATCCTGCCGGCAACGTGCGCTGAGTTGGCGACGAACCGATGCACACGTCCCGACGTCGACGCATCCCACCGTGCCAATCGGGAAAGCAGCGGCCGGTACAGCCATCGGCTCGCCATCGCGCCGACGCGCGCGGGTCCGAAGTACGCATCGAACTGATCCCATGCATACCGCATCGGCGAGTGGCAGTAACAGAGGTGTCTCGCCCGCCCGGGCACAATCACGCTTTTCGCGGCACAGTGACTCGAACTGATGACCAGGTCGTAATCGTCAAGGCTCAGCTGTTCGATCGCGAACGGGAACAGCGGCAAGTACTGCGGATACCTCGTGGTGGCGTAAGGCAGCCGCTGTATGAGCGACGTGCGAATGGGATGCCGCTCGATCGTAGCTGAAACCGATCCCTTGCGGTACACGAGCGTGAAGATGTCCGCACCGGGAAAGATCTCGCAAATGGCCTCGAGCACCTTTTCGCCGCCGCGCATGCCGGTCAGCCAGTCATGCACGAGCGCGACTCGAGGTCCGCTCACCCGGCCTGATGCTCCATGGCGGCCGCGCTCCCGTCGGCCGCAACCTCTCGATACACGCGCTGCGTTTTCTCGACCGAACGTTCCCACGAGAATTCGCGCGCGCGCCGGAGCCCCTTCAGCCGAAGTTCATCCGCCAGACGTGGATCGTCCAGGACGCGGCGCATGCCGTCCTCGATCGACTCCACATCGTAGGGATCGACCAGCACCGCCGCGTCACCGGTGACCTCGGGCAGCGACGAGACATTTGAGGTGACCACCGGAGTGCCGCTGGCCATCGCCTCCAGCGGGGGCAGGCCGAAGCCTTCATACAGCGACGGAAACACGAACACGGATGCCAATCGATACAAGATCGTGAGCGTGTCGCCCTTCAAATAACCGAGGAAGCGTACGTGCTTGTGCAGCTTGTGCCGGTGCACAGCGCGGCGCAAGGCTGGAAGCTTCGAGATTTCGTCGCCGATGATCAGCAGCTTGACGTCATCGTGCGTGCGCCGCAACTGGCTGAAGGCTTCGATCAGCCGCACGAGATTCTTGTGCGGTTTGATGTTGCCCACATAAAGCACGAACTTGTGATCGAGCTGATAGCGCTCACGGACTCGCGCGACGTGTTCGTCGGATGGGATCGCGGCGAAATGCTCGTCAATGGCGTTGTAGACGACGACGATCTTTTCCGGTTTGACGTTGAACAGGTGAAGGATGTCGCGCTTGGACGCCTCCGAGACAGTGAGGATGCGATCGGAGCGTCGCGCCGCCGCCCACATCGACGCGCGCGCGTACGCGTAGGCGGCGCGATTGGGCAGATACTGCGGAAACATCATGTGGATGCAGTCGTGGATCGTCACGACCGATCGGCAGCGGATCGCCGGCGGCAGCACGTAATGCGGTGCGTGGTAGACATCCGGACGCTCGCGCCGCAGGATCCACGGCACGTGAATCTGCTCGCGCAGCGAGTAGTTGGGAGACGGCTCCCGCACGCTGCGGAAGTTCGGCCCGAGCTGGGCGGCGATGCCCATATCGGGTTCACGGCAGAGCAGGACGTATTCAGTATCGCGATCGATGCGCGCGAGTTGTCGCAGCAGATTGCGGATGTAGGTCCCGATGCCGAAATCGTGGATCTTCCGCGTGTCGATCGCGACGCGCATATCACGCCATTATATCGGTAGGGATCCTGATTCTTGTCAGTGTCCGCCCATTCCGACGATCGAAGGGAGTTATCGTTCCCAGCCGCTCCAATCGAGCCGATATCGCCGGCGGAGATCGCGCATCACACCGGGATACACACCGCTGCGGCGAGCGATCTCGGCGGCCTGGTCGAGTGTGTTCTTGATTGGGACCGCATTGGTCCGCATGGTGTCGAGCCAGCTCTGACAGTTGATGCTGGCGGCCAGATTGAGGCTGACGCCGTTCGGCTCGAAAACGGCGAACCACGGGCGGTCTCCCGATCGTGCGGCGGATGTCACGCAGGTCCGAGCGTACCGGCTCCAGTAATCGTCGAGTTGCTGACCATTCTGCGCGGCCCACGCGAGGGCCTGCGTGTAGGTCTGTTCGCCCTTGGCGCGCAGCGCATCGCCCTCGCCAGGCCCGCCCATCGCCTGGGTGAGCGCCGTCAGCGGCGTTTGCGCGGCTGCGCTGGCGACCTGGCCGTTGAGCAGTGGCGTGGCGTGGTCGATAGCCACCGCGAAACCGATCCCTTGCCCTTCGCGCGCCGCGACGGCGAGCGAGTTGATCCCGATGACCACACCAGAGCGATCGACGAGCGGACCACCGCTGTTGCCCGGATTGATTGCGGCATCCGTCTGGATCAACCTGACCGTGCCGACGTCGCGAATGGCGCTCACGATCCCGCGCGTGACAGTATTCGAGAGCACGCCGAGCGCAGAACCGACGGCGATCACTTCTTCGCCGACGCGCGCCGTTGCCGCGGAACCGAGCCGCAGCGTTGCCTGTTTGGGGTTCGGATTGTAGACCTGCAGGATCGCCAGGTCGCTTCCTTGTGCGACGGTAGTCACGCGAGCCGTGTAGGCGGCCTCTCCGACCTGCAGTCTCACTGATGTCTGTCCCTCGACCACGTGGGCGTTGGTGAGCACCTGATCGTTGCGCACGAAGAATCCGGTGCCACGCGCCTGCCCTGCCGTGATCGATGCGACAGCCGGTAACACACGGCCCACCACGTCTTCGAGTGACGCTGGCGGGAGCGAGACGGGAACGGGTGTCGCGGTGGGCGATGGTGTGGTCAGTAGCGACGCGCCGGCAGTCGTCTGAGTCGCTTGGGGACCGGCTGCGTCTTCCGCGTGAATGTCAGCTCGAGTTGCCTCGGTTGCAGGCGCCGCAACGGGAATCGTTGCCGCGGGTGCGGCGGCAGGTACCGCCGGCCGCATCATGATGAACGCGATGGCGCCTCCGACCACCAGCCCGCCAATGAGCAGGAGCGCCCCCTGTGCGTGCGATGGTGAAGCATCGGCGGCGACGGCCTCGGTCTGAGGACGAGGCAAATCTGCCTGATTGAACCCACAGCGGCACGCCTCGACATGGCGCGGCACTCGCCGCCGACACGACGGGCAAATCCACGACAAGCTCGCAGGGGCGTCCACCTACGTGGGTGTATCGGGCAGTCGTCCCAGAATCTTGAGGTAAATCTTCAAGAACGGGACCCATGCGGGGTGGTGCTTGGCGTAAAAGGCAAGCTGGCTGCGCCGGTACGCACGCTGGACCCGGTCGGGCGCCGAAGCCGCCGAGCGGCCGCGCAGGTGAACGACCTGCGGATCGGCGCTGAAGAGGACCGACCTGCCGCGCCGGCGCACCGCGGCGCAGAGGTCGACGTCTTCCGCATACATGAAAAACCGGGGGTCGAAGCCGCCGGCGGCGTCGAGATCCTGGCGACGGATCAGCAGACAGGCGCCGCTCACCCAGTCCACCAGGTGTGTGCGCCTCGTCATGCGATCGACCAGGCCGGTGATGACGGGCAATCCCCGGTCGTTTCCCCGAACGAGGACCTTCTGCCGCAACTCGGCCCATGGCGAGATCATCGCGCCAAAGGAGAGCTCGGCCCGCCCCGTTGCGTCGACGATCCGTGGCCCCACGATCGCCACGTCCGCTCGTGTATCCAGGATCGAGACGAGTCGATCGACTGCGGCCGCCGTCACGATCGTGTCGGGGTTCACGAGAAGGACGAGCTCGGTGGCCGTATTGCGAATCCCGACGTTGTTAGCCTGGGCGAAACCGAGATTAGTCTCTGCTGCGATCAGCCGAACGCGCGGCCAATGTTCGCGCACGTACGCCGGCGTCGAATCCGTCGACGCGTTGTCGACGACGACGATCTCATGAGCGAAAGAGGGGGGCGGCTCAGTGAGGGAGCGCAGTGCATTCTCCAGGTCCTTCCGCGAGTTGTAGCTGACGATGATGATGGCGAGTCGAGTCATCGCGTGGACAGGATCACCTGAAGCGTGCGCTGCGCGCACTCGCGCCATGAGTATCGCTCGAGCTGCAGCCGGCCGGCTTCGATCAGGCGCGTGCGTTCGTCGGCGCGTCCGAGGACGCGTTCGAGCGCGCTGGCGATCAGATCGGGTTCAGGGCGCTCGAGGTATACCGCCGCGGGACCGTAGATCTCACGGGAGATCGCCGTGTCCAGCACGACGATCGGAACGCCAGCGGCTATCGCTTCGAGCGGTGTCAGGCCGAAGCCTTCGTAGTCCGACAGAAACGCGAACGCGGAGGCAGAGGCATAGAGGGAAGCCAGATCGGCGTCCGAGATGTAGGACCGCCAATGCACGCGGCTCGACATCCCGGTTGCCGCAATCAGTTTGTCGATCTCGACGCGCGGATTGGTTCGGTTGTCGCCAACGATTTCGAGCCGGGCATCAGGCATTCTCGCTGCCAGGCGGCGGAATCCCTCGAGCAGTTCTGGAATATGGCGCCGATCGAAGAGCGAACCGACAAACAGGACGAGCGGTGAGCGCGCTACGGGTCCAGTCGTCATCGGCAATGACGAGGCGCCCAGGTAGATCACGTCGATACGCGACGAGCCGATCCCGAAGTACTTGCTGATTTCCAGCTTCGAGAAATCGGAGTCCGTGATGACCCGGCGCGCGCGCCGCGCCGAGAGCCTGGTGATCGTGCGGCGGCGCAATCCTTCCCGCCAGGAGAACCATTCGGGGTGTGCCGCGAATGCGACGTCGTGAATGGCCAGCACGGTGGGTGTGCGGCACAAGAGGGGGCAGGTGTAACCGGGGGAGAACAGCACGTCGGCGCGTGCTGACCTGACGAGTGCCGGCAACACTATTTGTTCCCACAACGTGCCCGACCCGCGTGCAACCATGCTGGAGACACGCAAGCCTTCGTGCGAGACGTGGTCGAGTGGCTCGGGCGCGCACAGGACGAATTCGTGCGCGTTGGCGGCGGCGAGCGTGCCCCATGCGCTCAGCAACTCCGACAGATAACGCCCCACACCCGTCGGGCGCCCTGTTAGCTCGCGACTGTCAATGGCGATCCGCACGCTAGCGTTCCCTTCGCCTCGTGACGGCCTCGAGATAGGCGCGATGCAGTTCATCAGCCGACCGCTGCCACGTGAACCCTCGTGCGCGTTCGAGGCCGGCACCGGCCAGGCTGGCGGTCCACGATGAATCCGTCGCGAGCCTCTCGAGCGTTTCGGCCCACGCCGACACATCGCCCGGGTCGAGCAGGACACCTGCGTCGCCGACGACCTCCGGCAGGGATCCGCGATTCGAGGTGACGACCGGCACACCGGCCGACATGGCTTCGAGGACCGGCAGGCCGAAGCCTTCGTCGAACGATGGGAGTACCAGCGCACGTGCCCCCGCATAGAGCGACTCGCGCTCCTCGTGGGCGACGTATCCGGTGTAGCGGATGTGATGCTTCAACGGCTCGCCAGCGATGCGTTGAAGCCAGGCTCGCGCGTCTGGTGAGGCTCCTCCGGCGATGACGAGCGGCGACACGCGGCGCGAACCGCGTAGTAGCGCCGCATAGGCATCGAGCAGCACGTCGAGGTTCTTCCGCGGTTCGAGCGTGCCGAGGAAGAGGATGTAGCCGTCGCGCACGGCGTTGGGCGCTCGTCCGAGCGCTTTCCAGGTGGGCGCGCCGGGTGGACAGATGTAGATCCGTTCCGGCGAGACTCCCAGATGCTGGCCGATCAGCCGCTTCGTGTGTGCTGAGGAGGTGATCACCGCCTCGGCCCGGCGCGCGTGACTCGCCGACAGCTCGGCGTAGTCCCGGCGGATTTCGGCGCGAGTGTGCTGCGGGTTGAGGAGAAAGAACAGATCGTGGATGGTCACGATCCGCGCCGCCCGGCGCGACGGAATCAGCAACGGGTGCGCGGCGTGCACCACGTCGAATTCGCCCGCCAGCGTCTCGACGGGTGGCCACTCACGGCGATGCCACAGATAGTTCAGTACCGAGACGGGCACACGGCGATCGATCACTCGGACGCGAAGCTCGCGCGCCACCGCGGGGGCCGGCCGGTCTTTCCAGGAGCTTGTGAAGAGCGTCACTGTGTCGTCGTGCGTTGCGGTGTAGGCGCTCACGAGCGTGTGGATGTACTCGCCGACGCCCGTGCGCGCGCGCAGGGCAGGGCGATAGTCAACGAGGATCCGCATGTCTCAGCCGGTATGATAGTAAGGAAAAGGAGTTCTCAAGCGGATCGATGCGAGTCGCCGTCGTTGGAACCGGATATGTGGGCCTGGTCGCTGGAGCCTGTTTCGCCGAATCGGGAAACGATGTCGTATGCGTCGACAACAATCACGCCAAGGTCCGTCTGCTCCGTCGCGGCAAGATCCCGATCTATGAACCCGGGCTGGAGGAGTTGGTCCGTCGCAATCGCACTGAAAAGCGTTTGAACTTCACGACGACGCTGCCAAAGGCGGTGCGCGACTCCGCCGTCGTGTTCATCGCCGTCGGCACACCGCAGGGCGAAGACGGTTCCGCCGATCTGAAGCACGTGCTCGAGGTCGCTCGCGAGATCGCGCGAGCGATGAACGGCTACAAGGTTATCGTCAACAAGAGCACCGTGCCGGTTGGGACTTCCGAGAAAGTGCGTGAGGTGATTCGGCGCGAGACGACACACCCGTTCAGCGTGGTGAGCAACCCCGAGTTTCTCAAGCAGGGTGCCGCCATCGACGATTTCATGAAGCCCGACCGGGTCGTCGTCGGGGCCGAGGACCCGCGCGCGCAGGCGTTGATGCTCGAGCTCTACGAGCCGTTCACCCGGACGGGCGCGCCGATCATGATGATGGACTGCGCCAGCGCCGAACTGTCGAAGTACGCGGCGAATGCGATGCTCGCGACGCGCATTTCATTCATGAACGAAGTCGCCAACGTGTGCGAGCTGGTTGCCGCCGACGTCGACCAGGTGCGACGGGCGATTGGCGCCGACAAGCGGATTGGCCCATCGTTCCTCTTTCCGGGCGTCGGCTACGGCGGCAGCTGCTTTCCGAAAGATGTCCGCGCGATGCGGCGCTTTGCTGCCGACAACGCGTATGACTTCAAGATCCTGGATGCCGTCGAGCAGGTGAACACGCTGCAGAAGACGAAGCTCCTCGCGCTGATGCGGAAGCACTTCGGCAGCCTGAAAGGGAAAACGGTGGCGGTCTGGGGATTGGCGTTCAAGCCGCGCACCGACGACATGCGCGAGGCGCCTGCGATTCCCTTGATCGAGGCGCTGCTCTCGGCCGGAGTCGAGGTGCAGGCGTTCGATCCCGAGGCGGTCCGAGTGGCCAGGGGCATCTTCGGCTCGCGGATCACGTATGCTGCAAGTGGCTACGATGCCGTCAAGGGCGCCGACGCGCTCGCGATTGTCACCGAGTGGAATGAATTCCGGCGTCCCGACTTTGGCAAGATGCGCGCAGTCATGAGGTCGCCTGTGGTGTTCGATGGCCGCAACCTGTTTGCTCCTGCGCATATGAAACAGCACGGGTTCACCTACTACTCCATTGGCCGCCGCTAAGCCGACCACCGTCCTGGTCACCGGTGGCGCCGGCTATATCGGAAGCCACGCCGCCAAGGTACTCAGTCAGGCCGGCCATCGCGTGGTGATCTTCGACAACCTGTCCGCCGGACATCGGGAAGCGGTGCTTGGCGCGCCTCTGATCGTCGGCGACACCGGCGACGTCGAGACGATGCGGCGCGCCATCCGCGACAGCGGCGCGTCGGCGGTGATGCATTTTGCGGCGTGGCTCTCGGTCCCCGACTCGGTGCGCGATCCGGCCGGCTATTACCGCAACAACGTGACGGGAACCATTGGCACCCTCGCGGCCATGGCTGCAGAGGGCTGTCGTCAATTCGTGTTTTCGTCGACCTGCGCAGTCTACGGCGAGCCGGTGGAGACACCCATTCGCGAGACTCATCCGACGTCGCCGGTCAATTCGTACGGACAGACGAAGCTTGCCATCGAGCATGCGCTGCCGCACTTCGAGCGGGCGTATGGAATCCGATCGGTCCGCTTGCGATACTTCAACGCCGCGGGTGCCGATCCGGACGGGGAACTCGGTGAGGACCACGCACCGGAGATTCACGTAATCCCGCGCGCGATAGAAGCGGCCCGGGGAGGGCCGCCGATCGATGTCTTCGGCGAGGATTACCCGACTCCCGACGGCACCTGTCTCCGCGACTATATACACGTGATGGATCTGGCCGACGCCCATCTGCGCGCGCTCGCGTGGTTACAGGACGGTGGCGCATCGGGAAGCTACAATGCGGGCACCGAGCGACCCACCTCGGTCAAGGACGTGATCGACGCTGTCGAGAAGGTGACCGGTCTTCCAGTCGCCCGGCGTTCGGCGCCGCGCCGGCCCGGCGATCCGGCAATTCTCTATGCCTCGGCCGAGCGAATCCGTCGAGACCTCGGGTGGGTGCCGCAACGCCCGGCCCTCGAGACCATCGTGGCCGATGCCTGGAACTGGCACGCCAAACATCCGCGCGGCTTCGGAGGCAACCACTGAGGAGGCGATCGCAGAGGATGGCGGCGTGACCTCGCTCTACCGCCTCTTGAGCTACGCGCGCCCCTATCGGGCACGGCTCGCCGGCGCCGTGATCGCGATGGCGGTCTACGGGGCGGGCACGGCGGGGATCGCGAGCCTCATCCAGTTGATCTTCGACGAGGTCCTGGCCGCGCAGCGAAACCTCGGACCCATCAGCGTGGCCATTTTGGCCTTGTACTTCTTCAAAGGTGTCGGGTCCTATCTCTCCTCATACCTCATGGCCGACGTCGGCCAGCGCGTGGTGCACGATCTGCGAAACCAGCTGTTCCGCCACATGCTGGGCCAGTCTGCGGCCTTTTTCTCGCTGCAGACCACGGGCCGGTTGATGTCGCGGATCACGAACGACGTCGGCCTGCTCCAGCGCGCCGTCTCGGAAACCATCGGTGATCTTGCACGCGAGACACTGTCGCTCGTCTTTTTCACCGGCGTCCTCGTGTACTACGATGCGAGGCTCGCGCTGGTCTGCTTCACCGGCGCACCGATCATCCTCTACCCGCTCGTGCGGCTCGGCCAGCGTGTTCGCCGCACGAGCAGGCGCAGCCAGGAAGCGCTGGAGCAGTTGTCGCATGTCAGCGCTGAAGCGTTCACGGGACACCGGATCGTCAAGGCGTTTGGCGCCGAGGAGCGCGAGGCCGCCAAGTTTCATCAGGCGTCCCATCGTTTCTACCGGACGAGCATGCGAGTGACCAGCGTGCTGTCAGTCCTTCCACCGCTCATGGAACTGGTCGGAGGAGTGGCGCTCGTGCTCGCCCTTTGGTACGGGAGTCGTGAGATCGCCGCGAACCGGCTGACGACGGGGCAGTTTGTCGCATTCATCACGACACTGTTCCTGATGTACGCGCCGGCGCGGAAGTTGAGCCGCGTCAACGCCGACGTGCAGCAGGCGGCAGCGGCGGCCGACCGCGTCTTCGAAACGCTTGCGACGCATAGTGAAGTGCTCGACCGAGCCGATGCCACGACGATGGCCCCGTTCTCGCGGGAGATTGAGTTCCGCGGGATTTACTTCTCGTACGACGGCGCCGATGTGGCGACGTTGAACGGCGTCTCGTTCACTGTTCACGCCGGCCAGACGCTGGCCATCGTTGGACGGAGCGGCGCCGGCAAAACGACGCTGGTCAATCTCGTGCCCCGGTTCTACGACCCGGCCGAAGGCGTCATCCTGATCGACGGCATTGATTCGCGTCAGTTCACCTTGTCGTCCCTGAGGTCACAAATCGGCATCGTGACACAGGAAACCGTGCTCTTCGATGACACCATCGCCAACAACATCGCATACGGGCGCCCGCAGGCCACGCGTGTGGAGATCGAAACAGCCGCCAGGGCCGCACACGCGCACGAGTTCATCGTCACGCTGGACGAGGGCTACGACACGATGATTGGTGAACGGGGGCAGCGTCTTTCGGGAGGTCAGCGTCAGCGGCTGGCGATTGCGCGTGCGATTCTTCGAGACTCGCCGCTCCTCATTCTCGACGAGGCCACGTCGGCGCTCGACGCCGAGTCGGAAGCGCTGGTCCAGGATGCGTTGTCGAACCTGATGCTCAACCGGACGTCGTTCGTGATCGCGCACCGGTTATCGACCGTGCGCCGGGCCGACGCCATTGTGGTGCTCGAACAGGGCCGAATCGTTGAAAGCGGCACCCACGAGGAATTGCTCGCTCGCGGCGGGGCGTATGCGAAACTTTACGAACTGCAGCTCCAGGAGGAGCCGGTGGAGCAATAAGCTGCGACGGTGCGACGGTGCGATGGTGCGATGGTGCGATGGACTGAAGACCGATGATTAAATCGATGACCGGGTTTGCCTCGCTGACCCACGAGGACGAGCGTGCGACGATTGCCGTCACCGTGCGCGCGGTGAACCACCGGTTTCTCGACCTGCAGCTTCGCGTGCCACATGCCTTCGGCGACGTCGAGCCTCGCTTGCGCGCGCTCTTGCAGAAGCGTCTCGCGCGCGGGCGGGTCGAAATCGGAATCTCCGTACAGGTCCGCGATCTCAGTACCCCAATCGTCGAGTTGAACATGAGTGTCGCGCAGGCACTGTCGGCGGCGATCGATCAGGCACGCGCGCAAGGGCTCGTCTCAGGTGCGTTGAGTCCTGGCGATCTGCTGCGCCTGCCGCAGGCGATCGCGGTGCGCGAGCGATCGATTGAGGCAGACCCTGCCCTGGAAGCGCGCATCGCGGCGAGTATCGAGGCGGCAGTGGAGCAGGCGCTGGCCGATCTCGACGCCATGCGCGTGCGCGAAGGCTCACACCTGGCGGCGGATCTCGATGCCCGGCGTCACACCCTCGTCGACCTGATCGAGCATCTCCGCGTCGCCGCCGACCATGGACGCGGCGCCCTCGAGAGCCGTCTGCGTGAACGGATCGAGGAGCTGCGCCTGGAGCTGCCGGTCGATCACGCGATGATCGCGCAGGAAATCGTGCGCGCCGCCGCCCGTTCCGACATCTCGGAGGAAGTGACGCGCTTTCGCGCGCACCTGGCGCACTGGCGCTCTCTGACTGATGGCGATGAGCCGTGCGGCCGCAAACTCGATTTTCTGATCCAGGAAATGAATCGCGAAATCAACACGATCGGATCGAAGGCGGACGGGATTCACATCTCCGAGCTCATCATCAATGCAAAAGCGGAGCTCGAACGCATGCGGGAACAGGTCCAGAATGTCGAGTAGCCCGGTGGTCGAGGGTCGCGCGGCACGAGGCCAGCTGTTCATCGTGTCCGCACCCTCGGGGACCGGCAAGACCACCCTCGTCGAACGTCTCGTCCAATGCGTGCCCGGGCTGCGCATGTCGCGGTCTTACACATCCCGGCCCGCCAGGGTAGGGGAGCAGGACGGGGTCGACTATAATTTCATTACACGCGAGCGGTTCGAAAAGATGGCCCGTGAGGGCCAGTTTCTCGAATGGGCGGACGTGTTCGGGAACTACTACGGCACGTCCGCCGCCGATACCGACGCGATGCTCGCTCGTGGCGAAGACGTCGTCCTCGTCATCGACGTCCAGGGTGCTCGCCAGGTTCGTTCGCGCGGGATCGAGACCATCGGCATTTTCGTGTTGCCTCCCTCGGCCGCAGTGCTCGAGCAGCGCCTGCGCGGCCGCAGCAAGGACAGCGAAGAGCAGATTCGGCGACGGCTTGAGGTCGCGAGCGCTGAGGTGGACGAGTACTCGCAGTATGAGTACGTGGTGGTCAACGACGAGATCGAGGCGGCGGTTGGACGTCTGGAGTCAATTGTGGGAGCCGAGCGGGCGCGCATCAGGCGCGTGCGCGACGATGCGGAAACCATCATAGGAACGTTTCATTCATGAAGAGCACACCGAAAGAGAATCGATTCGAGTTCGTCGTCATTGCCAGCGCTCGCGCGCGGCAGTTGCTGAAGGGTGCCGAGCCGCGTGAGACGGGCGAGAAGAAGGTGACGATCGCCCAGCGTGAAGTGCTGCGGCGTAAGGTCGTCAAGCTGGAGGAATCCGTGTCCTAGTCAACTCCCAACTACCAACTCCCGATTCCCAACGTCGAGACAGTGGCTTCGATGTCGGGCAACTTGGGAGTTGGATTTTTGGGAGTTGGGAGTTAAGTCGAGATGTCTCTGATCGCGCTCGGGGTCACCGGCGGCATCGGCGCCTACAAGGCCGTCGAAGTGTGCCGTGGACTTCAGAAGCGCGGGCACGATGTCGTCGCGGTGATGACGCGATCCGCTGCCCGATTCGTTGGCCCGGTGACATTCGAGGCGATAACCAGACGGCCGGTCATCACGTCACAGTGGCGGCCCGGCATGAACGCGGACATCGAACACATCGCGATCGCCGACGGCATCAACCTGCTCCTTGTGGCGCCGTGCACCGCGAACGTCATCGGCAAGTTCGCCAACGGCATCGCCGACGATTTCTTGAGCTCTCTGTACCTGGCCACACGCGCGCCGGTGATGCTGGCGCCGGCGATGAATTCCAACATGCTCGCCCACGATGCGGTGCAACGAAACCTGCAGACGCTCACGGCGCGGGGCGTGAAGTTTGTCGAGCCTGGCGAGGGCTATCTGGCATGCGGCTGGATCGGCAAAGGCCGGCTCGCCGAGCCTGACGTGATCGTCGATGCTGCATGCGCGCTTCTGTCGCCTCCCGACTCGATCCTTCGTGGCCGCCACGTGCTCGTCTCGGCGGGTCCGACCTACGAAGACATCGATCCCGTGCGTTATCTTGGAAACAGGTCGAGCGGGCGGATGGGATTCGCGCTCGCCGCCGAGGCTCGTCAACGGGGAGCGCGCGTGACGCTCGTGGCCGGGCCGACGCGCGTCGAGCCGCCAGCGGTCGACGAGGTCGTTCGGGTTCGCAGCGCCAGCGAGATGCACGAGGCGATCATGGCCGCTGCGCCTTCGGCGGATGTCGTCATCATGGCTGCCGCCGTGGCCGACTTCACTCCGGCGGTCACGTCGGCGGGTAAAGTCGCCAAGACAGATGGTCCGATGATGCTCACGCTCAACCGCACGAAGGACATCCTCGGCGATCTCGGGACGCGACGGGCGGCGACGGGGGCGGGCGGGCCGGTCCTGGTCGGGTTTGCGGCTGAAACAGACGACCTGCTGCGTAAGGCGCGCGAGAAGCGCGTCCGGAAGGGCGTCGATCTGATTGTGGCTAATGACGTGTCACAGCCGGACCGCGGCTTCGATGTCGAGACCAACGCCGTGACGCTCGTCAGCGACGAGGGTGACGAACCAGTCTCTCTACAGAGCAAGGATCGAGTGGCTGCCGCCATCCTCGATCGAATCGAGCGCCTGATCCGCACCCGCGTGTCAACGCCGGCGCAACGCTAGCCCCGTGAACGACGATTTACGTGCCCATTTCGAGTTCTTCTCGGAACTCGGTGTCGAAGGACTTCGCTTGGATTCCGCGTGGCGTTCTCGTGCCGACCAGCCGTCACCTCGTCGCGAACGCGAACCTGAACCGGTTGAGCAGGTCGAACGGCCTGAATCCGCTGAACCGCGGCCTGCGGAACCCGTTGCACCACGTGCACCCGTTGAACCCGTTCGTGTGTTCACGTCTCAAGCCGAAGCCCTTGACGCTTTGCGCGCGGAGATCGGTCCCGACTGTCAGCGTTGCAAGTTACACACGCTCGGGCGCAGGCAGGTGGTCTTTGGCGTTGGCAACCCTGACGCCGATCTGATGTTCGTCGGTGAGGCGCCTGGCGGTGATGAAGATATCCAGGGAGAACCGTTCGTCGGCCGCGCGGGACAGTTGCTGACCAAGATCATCGAAGCCATCGGGATGAAGCGCAGTGATGTCTATATTGCCAACGTGATCAAGTGCCGCCCACCTGGCAACCGCAATCCCGAGCCCGATGAAGTCGAACGCTGCGAGCCGTTTCTCTTCCGGCAGATTGACACCGTAAAGCCCAAGGTCATCGTGGCGCTCGGGAAGTTCGCGGCACAGTCGCTGTTGAAGACGAGTGATCCGATCACCAGGCTCCGCGGACGTGAATATCGTTTTCGGTCGGCGACTTTGATCCCCACGTTTCACCCAGCGTATCTGCTTCGCAACCCGTCCTCCAAGCGGGAGGTGTGGGAGGATATGAAAAAGGTCCGCGCTCTGCTCACGCACCACGCGGACGAGCAAATCTGAATCGACGTGCGCAAGGTCTCCGTCGCTGTCCCTGTTCCGTTTCTCGACCTCCTTACCTACAACGTTCCTGACGGCCTGACGCTGCCGCCGATCGGCGGTCGCGTGCGCGTGCCGGTTGGCAGCCGTGTGCTCACCGGCTGCGTGGTCGAGTACCCATCCGAGCCTGGTGCCGACGAACTCAAGGACATCATCGATGTCGTCGACAACGATCCGCTGCTCCTGCCGGACGTCGTTGCACTCTGCCGCTGGGTGGCCGATTACTACCTGGCAGGCGTGGGTGACGCGATGGCCGCCGCGATGCCGCCGGGCGCGCGCCGGCAGGCCACGTCTTTCAAGACGAAGCGCGTCGCCGCCGCCACAGCGCTCGCCCTCGACCCGGCGAGTCGCGCCGCTGCCAGGCGTCTGACTGCGAAACAACAGGAGGCGCTCGAGGTGCTTTCAGCCAGCGCCACCGGGCTTCCTCTCTCTGAGTTGCGTGATCGCGGCATCTCTTCGGACGTCATAGGACGTCTGGCGTCGCAGGGCCTTGTCGCGCTGCGAGCCGAAGCCGACGAGCGCGATCCATTCGAGCGCGCGGTCATGACTAACGTCCATCCGTCCATCCGTGCGCTGACAACGGAACAGGCCCAGGCGTTCCAGCAACTGATGACCCTGGCTGATGCCGGCGAGTTTCGAGTGGCACTTCTGCACGGCGTCACCGGCAGCGGGAAAACCGAGATCTACCTGCGGTTGGCAGAACGAGCGCGACGCGCCGGGCGTCAGACCCTGCTCATGGTCCCCGAAATTGCGCTGACGCCGTCTGTTGCCGCTCTGTTTCGAGCGACGTTTGGCGAGCGCGTCGCCATTCAGCACAGCGGGTTGTCCGACGGCGAGCGTCACGATCAGTGGCATCGCGTCCGGCGTGGCGACGTGGACGTTGTGGTTGGCACGCGGTCAGCCGTCTTCGCGCCGCTCACACGTCTCG
>Ga0207682_10000132_pt1 | contig 33775 bp, 33 predicted proteins | sample KBSM63metaG_FD_184332 | JGI IMG/M metagenome (GOLD analysis project Ga0207682, IMG submission 184332) | Miscanthus rhizosphere microbial communities from Kellogg Biological Station, Michigan, USA - KBS M6-3 metaG (SPAdes) (version 2) | ecosystem: Host-associated > Plants > Roots > Rhizosphere >... | reverse complement strand
GGCCTTGATTCCTGCCTTGCGCGCCACGCGCGTCGATCCCGCGGTGGTACTGCGGTATCAATAGGTAACTGGGTGACTAGGTAGCTAGGTGGCTAGGTTGTTAGGTTGTTGGGTCTAGAGAGGCTGCTGATGGCTGCGAGCGTTGTTCCGTATCGGGCATAGTGGCTGGGCCGGCACTGGCCTTGCTCTACGCTGGCGCATGACGCTACCGCATCATTCACTGATCGCCTGGCAGCGCGCTGACGATCTGTTTATCGACCTGCACATTCTGTCTCGAACCTTTCCCCCACTTGAACGCTTCGAATTGGCATCGCAGCTTCGACGTTCAGCATTCTCTGTCCCCGCCAATAGCGCTGAAGGCTTTGGAAGGCACAAAGCTGGCGAGAAACTGCAGTTTCTACAGGTGGCACACGGGTCACTCGCGGAAGTCGGTTACTGCCTTCATGCAGCCAAACATTTGGGCTACATCGAGGACTCCGTCTATCTAAATTTTGAATTGCGCATTCGTAGAACGTCCGCCCCTCTGCGTGGGTTGATGAAATCAATGGGTCGCGAGCACCATAGTCAGGGTTCCGAGTTACCCATCTACCCGTGAACCCAACAACCCAGCTACCCAGCTACCCAACAATCCCAGCCACCCGGCGGAGCCGTGGTACCGTATTCCCCGGCGCGCAGCAGAGGCTCGCGCGTATACGAGGAGCTCTCATACATGGGCATGGCACGCAGCAGTGTTCTCGCGCTGGCACTCGTCGTTTCGGTGGCCACCTGGGCGTGGCTGGGCAACGAGGCGAACGCGCAGGGTCGTGGCGGACGAGGCGGCGGCGCCCCGACATCAACGACACCGCCCGCTGGCATCACACCGTTGCCAGTCGACTTGTTCACGACGAAGAACTTCTACCTGGATCGCGCGAACTGGACGGACAAGCGCTACGCGCGTTGCAACACGCCTCGCCAGTTGACCGACATGTGGACGCGCTCGAATCGCGTCGCGCATTGGGGTGACTGCAACCTGGACTACCCAATCGAAAAGATCGTCAGCCCTTATGCCTACAAGACGGCGGCGGAGCATTACGAGGCGCTGATGGCCGAAGCCAGAAAGGCGGGAGGTCCGACGAACCACACGCGCCAGACCCTTCCGGACTGGGACGGCTTCTATCAACGCCGCGGCAACGAAGACCAGTGGATCTGGGGCGTCAATCTGCAGACGGCCACTATGCTGTCGCTGCTCACGCCGGAGTATCAGAAGCGGATGGTGCAGATGAACTACCACGAGGGCGTATCCAACTCGCCTCAGTGGATGGCCGCATTCTGCTACCCGGAAGGATTCATGCGCTGGTGGGCGCAGGCTTCGCTCGGAGGACCGATCGAGGTGCTCATGACGCCCCACCAGGTGCAGTTCCTCAGCGGCATCGCCGACAACCTGTTGCGGAAAGTCCTCATCGGCCGGAAACATGTCCAGCAGGTCCCGCAGTGGTACGGCGAAACCGTCGGCTTCTGGAACGGCAACACGCTGGTCGCGTGGACGGCGAATGTGCAAGGGTGGACGCTGTCACATTCGATGTTCGAGTACAGCAACAAACTGGAAACGATCGAGGTATTTCGTCCGAGCGCGGATGGCAAGACGATTACGGTCGAAACGACGTTCTACGATCCGGAAGCGTTCACGCGTCCGCTCCACACCGTCACGCCGTGGGAACGCGTGCGACCGATCGACGATCCCGAACAGCGGTTTACCTACGTCGAGTGCCGCGTGCAGAGCACCATCATCAACGGCCCCGACGGACGGCCGACTCAGTTGACGCCCGTGGATTCCGGCTACATCGATTACTTCGGCAGGCCGTGGGCGGAGAACTGGGAACGGCACTTCGAGCAGGGCTGGAAAAAACCAGAGAACTAGATTAACTCCCAACTCCCAAACGCCAACTCCCAACCCTCGACCTGGTTGGCAGCGTTTGCGGTAAAACTCAAATTGGGAGTTGGACGTTGGAGACAAGAATCATTCTTGGAAGTTGACGTAGTTCATGACGTTGAGGAGCACTCATTAATGAATAGACAGGGACAGAAACTCCCGATTGCAGGACTCGCGCTCATATTCCTGTTCAGCGCTTACACATACACGTACGCGCATCATTCGTTCGCGGTGTACGACATGACGGCGACCAAGACGATGACGGGCAAGCTCACCCGGTTCATCCCCGGCAGCAACCACGCGCAGTTGATCTTCGAAGTGCTGGGCACTGATGGAAAAGTCGTGATGGAAAACGGGAAGCCTCTTGTGTGGGGCGTCGAAACCGGATCGGCGGCAGCGATGGCGCGTCAGGGAGTTACGGTGGACAGTTTTCCGCAAGGCACCGTCCTGACCGTGAGCCTGCATCCTTTGAGAGACGGGCGACCGTTCGGCGCGATCGGCGGTCCCATCATCAACTGTGGCACGACTCTCCCTGCGGCGGGATGCAACGAAAAAACGGGGAAGAGTTTTGGCGCGCCTGCGAATTAAGCGTGAACGCCCGACCTGAGTGCGCCTCAGCGCCGGGCGTTTCTGTGCGTGACTGACGTCACGCTTCCTGACGAAAGCCAGGACTACAGATTGTCTTCACGTCGTGTTGTTGATGCGCATCAAGCACGTCTGCCTTCTGGCGAAGGGATCGCGTGATGCGCCTCACTAGCCCGGTGGTCTCTCCATTACGAAACCTCCGCGTCCGAATTGACGGGGCACTTCTACCAATACGCCCCGCGCACGCCGCTGTCAAGAGTGCAACACGCCTCTGTTTGCGGATGCAGGCGGAGGCATAATTCGCATCGAGAGATCGGAGTGAGACCACATGCGTATTTCTACCGAGGCATCGGAGCGGGTGCGGCCCTCTGCGTGATGTTGGCCTGCAGCCCTAAAGCTGCCACGTCACCTTCGTCCACCTCCACGCAGCTGCCGCGCGATATGTCGACCTACGCCAACATCGATGCCTTCATCACCAAACATCTGGTGCTCGACCTGACCGCAGATTTCGATTCGAGGACGTTGCTCGGCACAGCCGAGTTGATGTTCGAGCGCCGCGACCCGGGGGCAACCGAGGTCGTCCTCGATACAAGAGATCTTCAGGTCCGCAAGGCCGAAGCTTCCTCCGGTGGCGCATCGTGGGTTGACGCCGCCTTCCGGCTCGATCCCGCCACCGCAGCATTTGGCAGCGCGCTGCGAGTCACTGTCCCGCGCGACGCCGATCGCCTGCGCATCACGTATGCTTCGTCGCCTGCAGCGAAAGGGCTTCAGTGGCTCACGCCGCCGCAGACATCGGGAAAGAAGCTGCCGTTTCTGTTCAGCCAGGCTCAGGCTATCCAGGCTCGGTCATTCATTCCGATCCAGGACACCCCCGCGGTCCGGATGACGTACGACGCCACGATCCGCGTACCGAAAGAGCTCGTCGCGGTGATGGCGGCGGAGGCGGCGCCGGGTGAAAAGGGCAGCGGCGTGTTCCACTTCCGCATGCCCCAGCCGATTCCGTCCTACCTCATCGCGATCGCGATTGGAGATCTGACATTCCAGCCGATGAGCGATCGCACCGGTGTGTGGGCCGAGCCGGCCGCAATCGCTGCCGCAGCGAAAGAGTTCGAAGACACGGAACAGATGATCAAGACGACGGAGGCGCTTTACGGACCGTATCGGTGGGGCCGCTACGATCTGCTCGTACTGCCGCCGTCGTTTCCGTTCGGCGGCATGGAGAATCCCCGTGTCACGTTCGCGACGCCGACCGTCATCGTTGGCGACAAGTCGCTCGTCGCCCTCGTTGCCCACGAGCTCGCACACTCCTGGTCGGGTAACCTCGTGACCAATGCCACCTGGCAGGACTTCTGGCTCAACGAGGGATTCACTACCTACCTCGAGCGCCGAATTGTCGAAGCCGTCTATGGCAAGAGGCTCTCGGACATGGAGCGCATCATCGGTCTTCGCGATCTCGCACAGGCGCGCGCGGATCTCACCGTCGCCGGCGATCGAACGCTCCAACCCACACTTGGCGATCGCGATCCGGACGATGCCTATTCGGTCGTGCCGTACGAGCTGGGTGCGTTGTTTCTCTCGTTTCTCGAAGACAAGTTCGGGCGCGACACCTTCGATCGTTTTCTCCGCCGATGGTTCGATGAGCACGCATTTCAAAGCGTGACCACCGCGCAGTTCCTCGAGTTCCTGTCGAAGCACCTGCTGTCGACCCGGCCTGGTGAAGTCACGGAGGCGCAAATCCAGGAGTGGCTTCACACGGAGTCGATCCCATCGTTTGCGGTGATGCCCAAGTCGGACGCGCTCGAAAAAGTGGAGCAGGCGCGTGATGCCTGGCTGATGAGCGGATCGGTCGAGGCGCTCGCCCTGGCGTCAGCCGCGTGGTCGACACAGGAATGGGTGCATTTCATCGACGCGCTGCCGCGAAAACTGGACGCGGATCGTCTGAGCGCGTTGGACCGGCGCTTCAAGCTGACGGACTCACCCAACTCCGAAATCGCTCACGTCTGGTTCCGGTTGGCGATCGCGAACCGCTACACCCCTGCGTTCCCGGCGATGGAGCGCTACATGATTCGCATTGGCCGGCGAAAACTGATCGTGCCGCTCTATCGCGATCTGGCATTGACGGCGGACGGAAAGGCGATGGCCAAGAGGATCTACGCGAAGGCGCGCGAGGGCTACCATCCCGTGGCACAGAGCACCGTGGATGATTTACTGAATTAGCGAAACCCTATTTTCGGACTCATGCCGACCTGCTCGTACCAGAAACCATCTGCCGGCCGATCGAGCCGCCATACATAGAGAGTTCGTGGCTGGTTGCGGCCGATGCTGCCGTTCAGCACCACGCGATCGCCGGGCTTGAGTGTCTCTTCGTTCATCCCGATCGCGACAAGCTCCCATCGATTGTCCAATTCGCCTCGCCAGCGGGCAGTGTCACGCCCATCCTTGATCTCGACGACCACATACGGATGGGGCTGAACCATTGCGAACTGCACGAGTACGCCGTCGAGTTTGACGGGCCGATCGCGGTCGTAGGCGGCCGCGATGGAATGGTGGCCCTGGGCGAGCGTGCCGCCCAGGGTCATCACGAAGGTGAATACCAGGAGTCCGCGCATGTCGCGGTGCGTGGGATCACTACTTCGATTCGTCCCACACGATTTGGACGTTGGCACGCAGCCGTGCGGCCTGCGGCTCCGCGTAGCCGGTGTACTTTGCAGGAATCTTCCAGGTTGATGCGACCTCGTCCGGCGTCTTCCCCGCCTTCTTGGCCGCCTGAACCGCCGCGGCGAACTCGTTGTTGAACTCGGCGTACTGTTTGAGATCCGCCATGGTCATCACGGTGCTGTGGCCCGTGATGATCTGATCGATGTTCTTCACGCCTTCGGCGGCTTTCATCAGCGTCTTGCCGATCTCGACGCCACTGCCGCCGTTGTTGGCATCGAGCAGCGGGATGTTCTTACCCGAGAAAATATCGCCCGCGTGCATCAGGCGAAGGGCAGGAAAGACGACGAAGGCATCACCATTGGTGTGTCCGCGCCCGAAATAATGGAGTTCGATCGCGTCATTGCCCTTGCCGATCGTCATCTTGTCCTTGAAGGTGCGCTTCGGCATCCCGCGGCCGCCGTTCTCCTTGAAGATGTTCTTGGGGGCATCCGGAGCCGGCGTGATGCCGGTGGCGGGACGCATCGCCTCCATGTTCTTGGCGGTATTCTCCTGCGTCACGACCTCGACGGTGGTCGGGAACTCCACATTGCCGCTGACATGATCGCCATGCGTATGTGTATTGATGATCATCGTCACGGGCTTATCGGTGACGCTCTTGATTTTCTCGAGCAGCGGCTGCCCCCAGCCCGGGTTCTTCGTGTCGACCACGACCACGCCGGCCGAGGTGACGAAGACTGCGCTGTTCCCTCCACCGCCGGCGCCACCCATCATGTAGAGGTTGTCGCGGAGCTTCTCGACCGTGACCACGCGCGGCGCTGGCTGTCCGCCGGCAGCTGGTGCCTGCAGTGCGGCCGCGGACATCGAGAGCGCGCCCGCGGTGAACAGGATACCCAGCACGACTAGTCTCTTCATGAAGCCCTCCCTGGAAGCGGGGAGATCATAACTCGTCAACTGCCAAGTCCCAACTCCCAACGACTCGAATTCCCAACTCCCAACTCCCAACTCCCAATCCGGACTTGGCTCCAGCGGGCGTCTTAACTTCCGACCTCTTGCTGGTTGGCCACAAGGTCATCTTTACGCGTTGGAATTACGAAGCAATGTGGCGACTATCTTGATGAGCTCGTCCGACTCCCGGATGACAGGATCCTGGTCTCGTGTGAGAAACGCGCAACGTCGCAAGACACGCAAGCGAAACTTTGTCTCTTTGAGCTCACGAAGCACGATCTTTCTCGGCAGCCGTGTCTCTGTCGCTGCTCCCGTCGTCGGCTTCCTCGTAGTTCGCGCCGGCCGAAGTTCCACTCCGAAGCAGTTGATAGGAAAGTGCCGATGCTACTGGGCCACGCGTGTGGAGAAACTGCACTACGCGAACGACGAGACAAGCGAATTCGAACAAACGCTCGCGAAGATCGAAGGGTTTCTGAGGTGTCCAGTCTGATGCTCCCATATTCGTTGCAGCCGCAATGCCAGCTCCGTACGGCCGGGACTCTGGGCGAGAAGCCCTCGAATCGAAATTCCGGATGAGGAGTTGGTCGGAAGAGTCACTGGCAATTGGGAGTTGGGAGTTGGAGGTTGGGAGTTGGAGGTTCGAGTGGGAACATCGAAGTTGGCGCTATGATCTGCGGCGGAAGGAACAATGCGCCGCAAGATGACAGAGAGCCCGACTCGACGCGACTTCATCAAAACGACGGCCGCAACGGCAGCGGCATTGGCCGTTGGACCAGGTGTTTCGTTCGGAGCGGCTCAGACAGTTGCCGCACCAGCCGCGGATCCGCTTGTACTGGAACTGGCGAACGAGGCGCTCGATGCTGCGCGGTCGGCTGGCGCCTCATATGCCGATGTACGCATCGGGCGTTACCGTCGTCAGACGATCGCGACGCGTGAACGCCAGGTGAGCGGTGTCAGCGATAACGAGTCCTACGGGATCGGTGTTCGAACGCTGGTGAACGGCTGCTGGGGCTTCGCCGCGACCAGCGTAATGAGCCGCGCCGGTACTCGACAGGCGGCGCTCGAAGCCGTCGCGCTCTCGAAGGCCGCGCGAGCGGTCCAGAAGAGGCAAGTCGAGCTGGCTCCCGTGAAGCCGGCCGTTGGCACGTGGATCACCTCGGTGCGGCAGGACCCACTCGAAGTGGCCATCGAGGACAAGATCGCTCTCCTGCTCGCGACGAATGAAGCGGCGCTCAAAATCAAGAACGTCCGATTCGTCAACTCGAGTCTGGCGCTGCTCCGCGAGGTGAAGACGCTGCTCACCTCGGAAGGCACCAATGTCACACAGACGATGATTCGCGTGGGGCCGTCCTTCAGCTGCACGGCGACGGCGTCAGGCGACTTCCAGACGTTTGAAGAGGAGCTCGCGCCGAGGGGCATGGGCTGGGAGTACGTCGAATCGCTCAACATGCCGGCGAACGCAGAGCGATGGGCGTCGCTTGCGGCGGAGAAGCTGACGGCGAAATCGGTCGAGGCCGGTTCGTACGATCTCATTCTCGAGCCGACCAACCTGTGGCTGACCATCCACGAATCGATCGGCCATGCCACCGAGCTCGATCGCGCGATTGGCGAAGAGGCCAACTACGCGGGTACAAGCTTCGTGGCACCGCCTGAAAAGATGCTCGGGCAGCTGCGCTACGGTCCCGACTTCATGAACATCCAGGCCGATCGAACACAGGACGGCTCGCTATCGCGCGTCGCATGGGACGACGAAGGTGTCCCGGCCGATACGTGGTTGCTCGTCGAGCGCGGCGTCTTCAAGGACTATCAGACCACGCGCGAGCAGGTCTCGCGCATTCAGAAGCTGACGGGCGTAAGCAGGTCGCACGGATGCTCGTACGCCGAATCGTGGAATGCCGTGCAGTTTCAACGCATGCCCAACGTGTCGCTGCTGCCTGGTGAGCGCGACATCCGGGTCGATGACATCATCGCTGATACGAAGCGCGGCGTGCTCATCCGGAACCGCGGCTCGTGGTCGATCGATCACCAGCGTTACAACTTCCAGTTTTCCGGCCAGGCGTTCTACGAGGTCCGCGACGGCAAGATCACCGGGATGCTCAGGGACGTGGCGTATCAGGCCAACACGCTCACGTTCTGGAAATCGATGGACATGATCGGTGGCAAGAGCTCCTATTGGTTGGGCGGCGCCTTCAACGACGGCAAGGGCGAGCCCTCTCAAATCAATTCGGTGAGTCATGGCTGCGTGCCGGCGCGTTTCCGCGGCGTGAACATCCTCAACACGGCTCGCAGCGCCTGATGCAGACGAACGAGAGGGCCGACTCGACTCGAGTGCTGTCTCGCGACGAAGCGCGCGCGTTGACGGCTCGCGTGCTGTCGTTCAGCATGGCCGATCAGACACGCGTGACCGTCATCAGCGAGAGAAGCGGGAACACGCGCTTTGCCGACGGCAGCATTACAACGTCTGGCAGTTCCGACAATACTTCAGTCACCGTGACGGTCACGTTCGGCAAACGGCGTACCTCCTCGTCCACCAACGTGCTTGACGATGCGGCGCTGAAGCGAACCGTGGATCTTGCGTCGCGCCTCGCACGACTGGCGCCTGAAGATCCGGAGCTCATGTCCGAGCTCGGACCCCAGACCTACCAGGACGTTGATGCGTTCGTGCAGAACACCGCCGATCTCGATGCCGAGGCACGCGCCGACGCAATCGGGCGCGCGATTGGCGCAGCGACCGTCGCCGGCAAGGCTGCGGGAGCGGTCTTCGCGGCCGGGTACCTCGAGGCCAACGCGCGAGCCATTGCTGTTGCGACGAGCAATGGTTTGTTCGCCTACCATCGCACGACCGACGCGGACTTCTCAGTCACCGCGCGCACGCCCGACGGCACCGGCAGCGGCTGGGCGCACGGCGGCGCGCGCGATTGGAACGCGCTTGACCCGGTCGCGATCGGGCGCGTGGCCGCGCAGAAAGCCGTCTCCAGCAGAAACCCCCGCGAGATCCCGCCTGGCTTATACACAGCCGTTCTCGAGCCGCAGGCGGTCACGGATTTGATTCCACTCCTCGCGGGTGCGCTCAGCGCCCGCAATGCGGATGAGGGGCGTAGCGCGTTTTCGAAGGCAGGCGGTGGCACTCGGATCGGCGAGATGGTCGCCGACGAACGGGTCACGCTGTATTCCGATCCCGCCGATGCGGGATTGCGCGGGCAGCCGTTCGACGCCGAGGGTCTTCCGGTCCGCCGCATGGTCTGGATCGAGAAGGGGATTTTGAGAAACCTCGCGTACACGCGCTTCTGGGCGGAGAAGCAGGGGAAGCAGCCGACGGGGCCTGCACTCGCCGGAGGGCTGGCGCTCGTCGGTGGAACGAAGAGCACCGAGGAGCTGATTGCTGGCTGCGCGCGCGGCGTGCTCGTGACGCACTTCTTCTACATCCGCGCGCTCGATCCACGGACCGTGTTGCAGACCGGGTTGACGCGAGACGGCGCGTTCCTGATCGAGAACGGACGCATCACCCAGCCGCTCAAGAATTTCCGCTGGAACGAGAGCCCGTTGCTGATGCTGAATCGGCTCGAGGATATCGGACGCCCGGAGCCGACGGCGGCGGGGCGATTGATGCCCGCGCTTCGCGTGCGCGACTTCAATTTCAGCTCGTTGTCCGACGCTGTCTAGGGATGTAGAAACGGGTGATGGGCGACACACTCAGCAGCGGCGACATATGCGCGTGCGCCCGAATGATGACGTGGATTTGACCCGGACAGCATAAGATTGCCCGAGAGGGCGAAAGCCAGGAGTAGGTTCACACGTAGGAGATCGACAGATGCGAAGCCGATGGTTGATGTCCATTCTGGTCGTGGCGCTTGCGACCGTGCTCGGTGTCGGGATGTCCGCTCAGCAACAGGAGCGAGGCGGCGGAGCCGGTGGTGGTGGCGGCCGCGGTGGTGGCCGTGGATTCAACCTGCCGCCGCTGTTGATGCAATCGGACGCGTTCCCCGATGGTGGTATCGTCCCGCAGAAGTTTGCGGGCCGCGGCGGCGTGCAGCCAGGGTTCAAGTTCAGTGGCGCGCCTGAGGGAACGGTGAGCTACGCGATCATTTTCCACGACATCGATGTCGCGCTGCAGGGCGGCACGGGCGACGTGCTTCACTGGATGGCCTGGAACATTCCAGCCGCCGCTGGTGGCATACCAGAAGGCAAGCTGCCGGAGGGTAGCGTTCAAGGCGCGAACCTTACAGGGCAGAACGCCTATATGGGTCCGGGCGCTCCCAACGGCCCCCGCTACCATCACTATGTGTTCGAGCTCTACGCGCTCAACTCGAATCTCGATCTGCCCCCGAACGCCAGCAGAGACGATCTGATCAAGGCGATGGCCGGGAAGACGACGGCCAAGGCGGCATACGTGGGCCGCTACCGCAACGAAACTGCTCCAGCGAAGTAGCCAGAGCCTGTCAATTTCCAACTCCCAACGTCCGATTCCCAATACTGAGCTTGGGAGTTGGGAGTTGGGGTTTGGGAGTTGACGCGCCTTTTCCTGAGACAAAGCGATGAAGAACCAAATCCTGACGGCTTCCGTTGTCGCCATAGCGTGCTCGCTTGCCGTGTCTGCCCAACAGCAGCAGGCACCCCCTGGGTGCACACCTGCCGGCGACGTGCAGTTCGTCTGCGGACAGAATGGGCCCGAGGATCTGGTCGTGGTGCCTGGCGCGCAGTGGGTGATCGCGTCGAGCTATGGAGGCAGTGGCGGAATCTTTCTCATTCGCGCAAGCGACCGCTCAGTAACGTTGGCGTATCCGGGCTCCGCGCCGAAAGAGCGGCTCGATGCCAAGACGTACGCGAAGTGTCCTGGACCACCCGACGCAGCCTTCAAGGCAAAATTCATCACGCACGGTCTGTCCATTCAACCAGGCAACAACTCCGTCCATCGTCTCTTCGTGGTCGCGCACGGCGGTCGCGAGTCAGTGGAGGTCTTCGAAGTCGATGCCCGGCAGTCGACGCCCACGCTCACCTGGATCGGCTGCGCCGTCGCGCCCGATCCGGTGGGGCTCAACTCTGTGCGGTGGCTGGACGATGGCGGATTCATCGCCACGAACTTTCTCGCGCGCGGCATCGAGCCGGCAGCGCGTCAGAAGATGATGGAAGGCGAGAAGAACGGCGAACTGTGGGAATGGCACACGGCGAGCGGGTGGCAGAAGATTCCCGGCAGTGAAGCGGCGGGCGCGAACGGGATCGAAATCTCCAAGGACGGCAAGTGGTTCTATGTCGCGGCCTGGGGCAGCCAATCGTTCTTCCGTCTGTCGCGCGGGCAGACGCCACCAAAGCGAGACGAGGTGAAACTGGGCTTCCGCGTGGACAACATTCGCTGGGCCGCCGACGGCTCCATCCTGGCCGCCGGCCAGGGAGGCACGGCGCCGACACAGACGTCGAACATCGTGAAGGTCAATCCGGAAACGCTGGCGGTGCGCGACATCATCCGTGAACCGTCAAACTCAACTTTCGGCGCCGGCACCGTCGCGGTCGAGGTCGGTTCGCAAATTTGGGTTGGATCGTTCCGCGGGGATCGGATTGCGATCTTTCCCGCCGATCGCTAGCGCGAAGGTTCATGCCTTGCATGGCCTCTCTCCTGGTAGAGGCGCGTCTTCCCCCTGCCTGAGCTACGTCGAAGGCTGGCGCGCCTGCAACTCGGCGGTCAACCAGGAGGACGGACATGGCAACTCCCTCGAAGCCTCGCGAGGTCGACAAGATCGCGCGCGAGGTGTCGCGCGAAAACACACCTGACAGCCCGGTGGTCCAGGCGCTTCGTCAGCAGACGGCGAACGCGTTCGTGCTGTACGCGAACTACAAGCACTACCACTGGCAAACCTTTGGCCCGCTTTTCCGCGATTTGCACAAGCTGTTCGACGAGCTCGCGCTCGAGGTGCTCTCGACGGTTGACGAGTTCGCCGAACGCGTTCGCATGATCGGGCAGAACCCGCCGGCACATCTGCTCGAGTCGGCCAGTGCCGCGAGCGTCCCGCCTACGGCGGCGCACACGACCATGCGGGAAATGGTCGAAGAAGCGCAGCGCAACCTGCTCATCGTGATCTCGGAAATGCGGAACGGCGCGAAGGTGGCCGACGAGCACGACGATCCGGGCACGGTGGATCTGTTCTCGAAGGCCGTCCAGATTCACGAGAAGCACGAATGGTGGTTGCGCGACATTCTCCGCACGGGTGATGGTTTGATCGACTAGGGGCAAATCGGCGTCAACACCCGACCTCCACCTGCCAACTCCAAACTCCCAAAGCCGAAACTGCCAACTGTCGGCGCCCCCGGCGTTGGGAGTTGGAGGTTGGGAGCTGGGAGTTAACGATGGAGTTATCATTAGGCCGCCCGTCGACAAACGGTGAGGTCGAAATGAAGGTGTTACGATTCTCGCTTTTCGCGCTGATCAGCGTCGCGCTCTCGGCTCAAACCGACTCCTCGCGCGATGCACTTATTGCCGCAATTCGCGCCGGATCCACTCCAGACGTGCAGCGCTTGCTGAAGGCCGGCACGAGCCCCGACATCGTTGATGCCGATGGCACGCCGGCCCTCATGGCTGCAACGCTCTTTGGCGACGCCAATCTCGTCAAGGTGCTGCTCGACGGGGGAGCCGATCCGAACAGGGCCGGAGTGGGCGGCACCACCGCGTTGATGTGGGCAGTCCCCAACGTCGACAAGGTGCGGCTCCTCATCGACCATGGGGCCAACGTCAACGCGAAATCGGAAACCGATCGAACGGCGTTCCTGGTCGCCGCCAGCTTCCCACGAACGCTGGACGTCCTTCGTCTGCTCCTGGACAGGGGAGCCGATCTTCGCGCACAGGATCGATCGGGCGCGAACGCGCTGGCGCTCGCCGTGCGATCGGCGGACGTCGAGGTCGTTCGCTTCCTCGCCGACAAGGGCCTGGAGCCAGGCGCGCTGACGGCAGGCGCTCGGCGTGCGGGTGTCGCACGGAACGATCTGCCCACTGCTGACTACCTCGTATCGAAGGCGCCAGCTTCAGCTCCGGAGTTGCTGGGCGCGGCAGCGACCTGGCAGCCGGCGAACCTGGTTGCACGTTGGATTGAGGCCGGCGGCGACGTCAACTCGAGTCTGGCCGCTCAGTACGCGCGGACGCCGCTGATGAATGCGATCACGTCCGAGGCGGAAGGCGTCGACACGGTGAGGCTGCTGCTCGAGAACGGCGCCAATCCCAATGCTGAAACCACGGAAGGAGAGCGTCCGCTCGACTGGGCGATGTACAAGGGCGATCGCGCCAAGATCGAGATACTCGAGAAATACGGGGCGACGCGAGGCAGTGGACCACGCCGGAATGACATTGCTCCACCCGCTCCGGGAGGCGTGTCCGACCCGCGAGTTTCGCTGACACGAAGCCTGACGCGAATCATGGAGGTCGCGCCGAAGTTCCGTGAACAAGCCACGTGCATTTCGTGCCATCACAACACGATGCCCGCGCTGGCCGCGGCCACGGCGAAGCGGAAGGGAATCGAGGTTGACCAGACCAGAGCGCAGAAGAACCTCAATGACATCCTGACGTTCTTCACCGCCGCGGTTCCGCGGATGATGATGGGTGATCCCGCCGTAGGAGGTGAGGCGATTACGACCGGCTACGCACAGATGGCGCTGCTGGCTGAAGGGCATCCGCTCGACACCACGACGGCGGCGATGACGCATTGGCTGATGGCGCGACAGATGCCCGACGGACGATGGCTTGGCAATGGACTGAATCGTCCTCCGTCTGAGTACAGTCTCATCACCCATACCGCAATAGCGGCGGGCGGGCTGAAGTCGTATCCGATTGCGGCGCGCAAGAACGAGATCGCGGATACGCTGCGACGAGCGCAAACGTGGTTACTGGCCGCCGAGGCGAAGTCGGCAGAGGAACGCGGCATGCGCCTCATGGGCCTGGTCTGGACCGATGCTCCACGCGCACGCGTGAACGCGGCAATCAAAGACATACGAGATGCCCAGGAAGCAAGTGGCGGATGGTCGCAGTTCGGTCGCACTACGCCGGATGCCTACGCCACCGGGCTGTCGCTTTATGCCCTGCACGTGGCAGGTGTGTCGCCAAGCGACGAGACCTACAAGAAGGGCGTGGCCTTTCTTCTGAGCACTCAATATCAGGATGGCACGTGGTTGGTCAGAACCCACTCGTTCCCGGTCCAGCGATACTTCGAAAGCGGATTCCCGTACGGACGGCACCAGTGGATTTCAACGTCAGCCACCAGTTGGGCGAGCCTCGCCATCGCGCAGACATTGCCTGACGCTCGGAAATAATTTCCAAATTCCATTTCCGCGGTCCAATCGGCTCGATGCTGATTGACAGTTGGACGTTGGGAGTTGGGGTTAACACGATGTCAAGGCCGATATTGGTGCCACGGGCGCTCGGTCTCATGATCGTAGTCCTGGGTCATCATGTCGTACAGCAACACCCTCGAGATTGATTTCAAGTCCCCACCGTTCGACCACTTGAGAGGCGTACACCGCCTCGCGACGACCCGTGGGGGTCATGGCGAGCACACTCGGCATCAGCTCGTGGTTGGCCACGACAAACGGACGCGGGCCAGCGTGCTCGTCAAACTGACCACCAAGCCCGGGATTGTCTACGAGCGTAATCTCAACAACGAGATAGCCAGTTTGTCGACGATCAACCGCGAGCTGCCGGCCTCGCGATATTTCCCGGTCGTCGTCGAGCACGGACGGCTTCGCGATGGCCGTGTCTTCTTGACCACTTCGTTGTTCGACGAGTTTCCGCTGGCCACTGCAATCGATCCGGAACGGATGCCGGGGAAGACGGTCTCCCATCTCAGAACAACGATAGAAGTCGTCAAGGCGCTCATCGATCTGCATCGCCTGAAGATCTTTCACGTGGACCTGAATCCCATGAATATTCTGCGTCGAGTGGAGCAAGGGCGGCACGTCATCAGGATTGTCGACTTTGAATCGTCCTACGAGCTCACCCGTCATTCGACGGGCGAGTTTTACGATCCTCCGACGACCCCGGGGTACTCCGCACCCGAGGTGCCTCGTCAGGCACCAGACGCTCGCTCAGATCTATTCTCGTTGGGCGCGGTGCTCTACACGATGTTGGCCGGTTATCGATGGACGTGGCACGGAGAGCCTGCCAGCTGTATCGAGGCAGATCACGAGATCGATCCGGAGCTGAGAGGGGTTCTGCTGCCCGCGGTCGACTCCAATCCAGACCGCCGCTATTCATCAATGGAGGAGTTTCACGCCGTTCTCGCGGGTTATCTGGAACGAATATGGCCGGGCCGATCGTGGTAGATCGATGCGTGACGGCCTGAGTCCGCCAGTCGAATAGACCGTCTCGCCGTGAACGCAAGGCGGATCCAAGGGATTCCTCTATGCTCGAGAAACCAGCGCACTTCGTCGTCGAGGTAGCTTGGCAGCGCCGCCGCGCCTGAGCACAGGACGAGTGCGATGAAAGGCCTCGAGGAATCGCTCGACCTCGCGCGCGAGCGCAAGGTCTGGATCCCGCCTGTAGCTCAGGAAAAGATCGAACTCGTAGTCCACTTACTTGGCGGCGCTGATCCTCCAGATGCGATTGCCCGTGTCGTCAGAGACGAGCAGCGAGCCATCGCGGGCCACGGTCACGCCCACGGGTCGTCCCCACTGGTCGATCGACGTCTCGTTGGTTCCGTTGCTCGCCAAAAAGCCGGTGAGGAAATCTTCGATTGGCCCCGGCTTTCCAGTCGCCATCGGAAAAAACACGACCTTGTAGCCCGATGCCACGGATCGATTCCAGGAGCCGTGCAGCGCGACGAATCCGCCGTTGCGGTATTTTTGCGGAAACTGCGTGCCTGTATAGAACGTGATGCCGAGCGCGGCCGCGTGCGCCGGGAGCAGCACGTCCGGAACAATGGCGCGCTTGACGAGATCGGGGAACGACCCGATGTAGCGCGGATCGTAATTCTGACCGATGTACGAGTACGGCCACCCGTAGAACCCGCCGTCCTTCACCGACGTTGCGTAGTCTGGAACGAGATCGTCACCGAGGTTGTCGCGCTCGTTCATCGCAGTCCAGATGATGTCCGTTCCTGGTTGAAGTGTGAGGCCGACTGGATTTCGAATGCCGGACGCGTAGACGCGATAGCCGGTGCCGTCGGGATTGAACTCCAGGATCGCGGCGCGCCGGCAGTCCTCGCCGGCGTCGTTGTTGGACTGCGAGCCGACGGCGAGATACATCTTGGTGCCCGCTCGATTGAACACGATGTTGCGAGTTGAGTGACCGCCGGTCGGCAGGTCGAGCAGCTTTTCGGGCTCTCCCTGCGCCTTGAGATCGCCGTCCGTGTACTTGTAACGCACCAACGATCCGGTGTTGCCGACGTAGAGGTAGCCGTCGTGGAATGCCAGGCCAAAGGGTGCCTGCAACGTGCCGGGACCGCGCGCGGCAAACTCTGGCGGCGCCATGCACGCAGGAGCATTCGCGCCAAGGACTGGCGGTGCCCCGCGGCCGCCGCCGGGTGGTGGAGGAGCGGCCCCTCGACCTGGACCGCCAGCGCGCGGCGCGGGCGGGGGTCCACCGCCTCTCGGCGCCGGTGGCTCGCCCTGGGCGTACACGCTCTGCGAGTCGACGACGCCATCGTTGTTCGTGTCGCGCAGGATGGTGATGTTGTTCGCTCCAGGTGAACTGACGAACAGATCGCCGTTGGGCGCATACACCATCATTCGCGGCGCACGCAGATCGGCGAAGTTCGTTACGGTGAAGCCGCTCGGCGCTTTGGGTGACAGGCTGTCCGGCCGCGTCACTGAACGACTTGGCTTGGGGCTCGCCGTGCCGGGGGCTGGGAGCGCATTGGCTCGCGGCTGTGGCACCTCGGTGTTCTGCTGCGCGGCGAGCACGCCGGTTGCGATGACAATCGCAGCGATTCCAGCGAACGTCCTGGCATTTGGTGTCATGCATTTGCTCCCGCGGAGGCTGCCTTCGGCCGTACTCAGGCCAGAGAAGCCTCCGCTCGACGATCTACTTCCCGACCATGTGGGGTAAGTCTTTGTTGTTCTCTTCGCAGATGCTTTCGATCAGATCCGTATCGGGCAAGAGGCGCCACGCCAACTGCACATCCCATGGCTTTGTGTAGGCCATGGGATCGTCAATCGTGACGTTGATGTTGATCCTCCCGATGCTCGGCCGTGTGAACCGCTCGATCACGCGCAGTGATTCCGTCCCCGGCAGGCCTCTCATGTCGAGCCACGTCTTGCCGTTCTGCCCGATGGTCTCGACAATGAAGGTATCGCCTTCCCAGTGGCCGATGGAGTACCCCATCCAGGTGGGCTGAGCATCGCGTGGCAGCGGCCGACCGTCGGTGAAGATCTGGCGATAGATCGTTCGCGATTCGTGCAGAAAGATCATGAGGTCCGGCGTCTGCACGACTTTGAGGCCATCCGGGATGTTGTTCTTTTCGGGAATGCCCGAGGGCCAGCATCGTACGCCCGGATGATCCTTGCCGTTGGTCTCGATTCGCTCGTTATAGACGGCCTCAGCCCACGGCCGCAGCGGGACCTCGCCCGGTTTGAGATCCGCCGCGAGATTGAGCAGATGCTTCACGGGATCGACCGGCATCCAGAAGCCGGACAGGTCGATCTTGCCATCAGCTGTTCGGCGCGGCGGCGCGTTCATGTCGACCTTGCCGTCCGGTGTCCTCGGCATGTTCTTCCAGGGGTATGGTTCCCATTGTGCGCCGATGGTGACCGGTGCCGCAGCAACCAACGCGAGCGCGATGAGGAACCCGGGAGTTTTCATGGGCGGATTTTACACCGCGCCTGCTTCCGCAGGACTACGGCGCGGGCGTACGCCCGCGCGGCGAGCCCGCCTCACACGCACGGGCGCGCTCGAGCAACAAATCGCGCTCGCGGACATTGCGCGTGAGTGACGCGGCGCGCTCGAATTCGGGCTGCGCCTCCTGGAGGCGTCCCAACTTCATGAGCAGGTCACCTCGAACGCTCGGAAACAGGTGGTACTGCTCGAGTGCAGGCTCACCGATGAGCGTATCCGCAAGGTCGAGTCCAGCCTGCGGCCCGAAAGCCATCGACAATGCGACGGCGCGATTGAGTTGAACGACCGGAGATGGAGCCACGGCGGCCAGCTGCGCGTAGAGAGCCGCGACTCGAATCCAGTCCGTGTCTTCAGCGTGCCGTGCCCGCGCATGGCACGCGGCGATCTCCGCCTGCAGAAAGTATGATCCGCGCGGCTTTCCGCATCGTTCGGCGCGATCGAGTGCGGCCAGTCCATTTCGAATCAGCATTTGATCCCACCGCGCACGATTTTGATCGAGCAACAGGATCGGTGCACCGTCGATGCCCACGCGCGCGGCGGATCGCGAGGCCTGGATTTCCATCAACGCGACAAGGCCATGCACCTCGGGTTCGGCGGGCATCAGCCCCGCGAGGATTCGTCCCAGTCGCAGCGCGTCCTCGCATAGTGAGGGCCTCATCCAATCCTCGCCTGAAGTGGCCGAGTAACCTTCGTTGAAGATGAGGTAAATCACTTCGAGCACGGACGACAGCCTCGAGGCCAGCTCGTCGCCGCCAGGAACCTCAAACGGCACGCGCTCCTTCGTAAGCGTCTTCTTGGCTCTGACGATTCGCTGCGCGACCGTCGGCTCCGAAATGAGGAACGCTCGGGCGATCTCGTCCGTCGTCAGACCTCCAAGCAGCCGCAGCGTCAGCGCAACCCGTGCTTCCGCCGACAGCACGGGATGGCATGCGGTGAACACCAGGCGCAAAAGGTTATCGCCGATGTCATCGTCGAGTGCGGCGTCGAGATCCGGCGCCGCGGCGTCCTGGGCAATCTCCAACTCGTAGCCGAGTTCCTGGTGTTTGCGTTCGAGCAGCGTACGACGTCGCAGCAGATCGATAGCGCGGTGCCGGCCGGTGGCCATCAGCCAAGCGCCAGGATTGCGCGGAATGCCCGACTCCGGCCATTGCTCGAGAGCCGCAACGAGCGCATCGTGCGCGAGATCCTCGGCAAGTCCGACGTCACGGACGACACGAGCCAGACCGGCTATGAGCCGGGGCGATTCGATCCTCCAGACGGCATCGATCGCCTTGTTCGTATCGGTTGTGCTCACATCCCGATCACACCATCCTCATCGTCCTGGCGCAAGCGCGCAGAGGTGGCAGGGGATCCTGAGTTGAAAGCTCTGTGCGCTCTGTTACCGCGAGCCGATCGGATAGAGTGTCTGCCGCGAGGTCATATGAAGCGAAAAGGCTCAGCAGTGTGGCGAGGTGGTCTGAAGGATGGCAAGGGTGTCGTGTCGAGTGACAGCGGTGTCCTGTCCAACACGCCGTACTCGTTCAGTACTCGATTTGAAGACGCGAAAGGAACCAACCCGGAGGAGCTGATTGCCGCGGCACACGCGGGCTGCTTCTCGATGGCGCTGTCAGCGCAACTGGGAGGTGCTGGTATCACACCCGAGCAGATAGCGACGACAGCGACCGTGTCGCTCGACAAGACCGATGGAGGATTTGCAATTACGGCGATTCACCTGGATGTGCGCGCGAAGATTCCCGGCGGCGACAGACAGGCATTTGAGACGGCCGCCAACAATGCCAAGACTGGATGCCCGGTCTCGAAAGTGCTGAACACCACGATCACGATGGACGCGCAGCTGGAGACGTAGAAGGTGGCTAGGTTCTCTAGGTAGCTGGGTTAACTGGGTTGCTGGGTTACCTGGGTTACGCAACGAGCTAGCAACCCAGCCACCTAGCAACCCAGCTGCCTGGATCACCCCCGCGCGGCCTTGAGCGCGCCTGCCCACCACGTGAGGTGATCGAGCAGCGCAGCGGCGCTCGCTCGATTCTGCTCGGTATCGACTCCGCTGACGTCCTTGATGAACCACGGGTTGGGTATGTGGACCGCCCAGCGCGTGGGAACCATGTCGAGCTCGATAGCAACGAGCCGAAGCTGCTCAACCCCTCGCGCGCCTCCTGCGCCACCCCAACTCACGAACGACACGGCCTTGCGAGCCCAGGAGAAGTAGGTGTAGTCCAATGCGTTCTTCAGAACGGCGGGGTAGCCGTGGTTGTACTCGGGCGTGCAGATGATGAAGCCATCTGCTTCCCGGATCTTGTCCCGCCATTTCACGACGATCGGATTGTCGTATTGGTCCTTCGCCAGGCCTGGCGGCATTGCCTCTTCGAAGAACGGAAGAGGGTAGTCCGCAAGGTCGAGAAGCTCGACATCCAAATCAGCACGCTGCTTCGCAGCTTCAAAGATCCACCTGGCTGGCTTCTCGCTGAACCGATTCGCGCGAGTGCTTCCAACAATCACTTTGATCTTGAGTGTGCTCATCGCTCCATTCGGACACGTCTCGTCATCGTTTCCGCTCCTCTGGCCGGATGGGTACCGACCTCGTGTGTTAAGAGATGTTAGGCCGCTCGCACTCTTGAACGCCAGGCCGAGCCCTCGGTCTCGCGAGGCGCCAGCGGGTCAGGCTTGACCCCACCAGTGCGGCGCCCGCGATATTACGCTTCGAGCTCGCCTTCGAGTGGTTCGTGATTATCGCAGTCGTCGCACTGCCACATCGGCAGCGAGGGGGTGTCGTAAGGAATGGAGCGATCGTCGACCCATCCAAGTGTGGCCAACGACGGCTGGACGATCCGCAGGACGGCAGTGCCGCCGCAGAGGCTGCACGCTTTGGAATCACCGAGTCTTGTCACGTAAGTCTGGCCCGCCACCTATGGATAAACGCCGGGATTCGGCGTTTCGAACAGACCCCGATTGCCGCAATCGTTGAGTTTTGTGAGATGTTCTGGAGATGAGCCGACCGGCGCCCGTATGGCACCTTACCCGCTGGAGGGTTCGTGTGGCACAGGGATGGGTGTTGGCAACGGTGCTCGGCGTCGCGGCGGGAGCCTCAATCACAGCTGCCGAGCTCCAATCTCGCACGGTCGCAGCCTTCGATCGATACGTGCACGCGACGGAGAGCCGTCTCAAGACTGGGACGTTCCTCTGGGTCGATGGCTTGCCCAGTCCGCGCCGCTCCGAGGCACTCGCACTCATGCAGAGCGGCATGCTGTTCATCGATGCGCCTCGAATGCTCGACGACGGGCGCGAGATCGACATACCGGGCGGCCTGGTTCACCATTGGATTGGGACAGCCTTTGTCCCGAATGCGACCGTTGCGCAAACCCTGACTATCCTGCAGGACTACGACCAACACGCGCGCATCTACGCGCCGGCAGTCGCGCGTTCCAGGTTGTTGTCGCGTGACGGAGATCGGTTTCGGCTCTTCCTCCGCTTCAAGATGAAACAAGTCATCACCGTCGTGGTCAACAGCGAGCACGAGGCGATCTTCACCAGCGCCGCGCCCGATCGCTCGGAAGGCTGGATCCACAGCACGAGAATCGCTGAAGTAGAGAACCCGGACGAACCTGGCGAGCGGGAGAAACCGGTCGGTCAGGACGGTGGCTACCTGTGGCGGCTCAACACTTACTGGCGGCTGCTCGCTCGCGACGGCGGCGTATTCATCCAGTGCGAGTCCGTGTCGTTGACCCGCAGTATTCCGACTGGATTGGGATGGCTTGTGGGACCGTTCGTAACGAGCATCCCGAAGGAATCGTTGACGTTCACGCTCGAGACAACACGGAAGCAACTCGTCCGGCCCTCCTGATTCGGAGGGAACGACCCACGCTGACCGCCTCACCAGGCACATACGGCGAGCGCGAAGCGGTCAGTGGAGGACAGCGACCCGGAGGATCGCTATCGTTTGTATTAGGTAGCAAACAATGTGCCCCTCACAATCCTGCGCCAATTCAGGGTTGGAGACCTCAAAAGGTGTCAGAAGTTCGACAAAAATTCGAATTCTGTTGCTGAGTCGTCACTGCGTTCAGACTGGCGCGTCGCGATTAGCAGAATTTGTTACAGAATATCGGCGACGTTATGGAAAGTCGCAAACGAACCGGCTTGGTACTCGGTGCTGTAGTGACGGCCGCACTGACGCTCGTTGCTCAGCAGCGTGGCGTTCACCCTGTCAGCGGGCGCGTCTACGCGCAGACGATGAGCGTGCAAGGTGCGCCGTGGCTCGATCGCCGCGAACGCGAGGACGAAGAAAACCCCGATCTCGCCATTCGTCTGCTTCGCATCAGGAAGGGCGCGACAGTTGCGGATATTGGGGCAGGTTCGGGGTACATCAGTATCCGCATGGCGAAGACCGTCGGCCCGATGGGGAAGGTGTACGCGAGCGACATTCAACAGGGGATGCTGGAGCTGCTTCAGCAGAATGTCAGCAAGGCCAAACTGGATAACGTCATCCCGGTACTCGGAGCAATCGACGATCCCAAACTGCCCGCCGACAGCCTCGACCTTGCGATCATGGTCGACGTCTACCACGAGTTCTCAGAGCCGCAGAAAATGCTCCAGCGCATCCGCGAGGCTCTGAAGGCCGATGGCCGGCTGGTGCTGCTCGAGTATCGGGCGGAAGATGCCAGCGTTCCGATCCTGCCCGATCACAAGATGACGAAGGCACAGGTGAAGCAGGAAGTCGAGCACGAGGGCTTCAGACAATCCCGTGTGTACGATGACCTGCCGTGGCAGCACCTTTTCATCTTCACGAAGTCGTAACCACGTAGCGGCGCGCCTTTAGACCTGCCTGGGCAGAATCTTTTCCATGAAGACGCAGCTGATCGGTCGCCCGGACTTGAGGTGCGTCTCACCGCGCCCGGTCTCGACGAAGCCGTTGGCCTTGTAGAATTCCACGCCTGCGAAGGACGCCTCAACTCGGAAGCTCGTGGCGCCTCTCGAGATCGCCTCGGCCTCTGCCAGCTTGAAGAGAGTGGAACCGACGCCGCGCCGCGCGGCCGGCCCCCTGACGTACACCGATGTTCCGTGCTGCGATCCCTCACGCACGTAATCAGAGGCGAAGCCCAGCACGACATTCGCGCCCTCGATCGCTTCGACGGCAATGAAGAAGACCTCGCCTCCATCCATCGCATTGATATAGAGGTCAGGTGCAACGCTTTCAGCCCAGTCGTTCACGACCTCCGGGAGATAGAAACCGGTGCCCAGCGATCGAATCGAGTCGAGATGCGCTGACGCGATATCGCTGGCATCTGACGGGTACGCGCGGCGAGTGTGAAACGCCAACGGGTTTCAGCCTCTGGAGCTACGCGTTCGACGATCCGCCTCGGCCTCACGCAGGTAAGCCGCAATCGCGTCGAATTGCGGCTTGCCGCCCGAGTACTCGGCCCAGTCCAACGGTGTGCCGTTATAGGCCGTGTCGCGTGCGTCGAGATCTGCGCCAGCACGCACGAGAACGTCGACTGCGTCGAGCGAGCCCGATGATACGGCGTGATGGAGAGGCGTGGCATGTGAATACAAGTCCTGACTGACGCTGTTCACATCGGCCCCGACATCGAGTACGCGTCGGATGGCCGCTACCTTTCCCTTCAGCGCGACCAGCGTCAAAGCAAGCTGCTTCTGACGTGCTGTCGCCTCCGGCGCGAGTCGATTCACATCGTTCCACCGTTCGAGGCACAGCGCGGTCGACAGCGTCAACGGCGCGCCCCGTTCGACCAGATGCGCGGCCGCGGCGACGTTGCCGTTCACGAGCGCGTTGTCCGGATTGCCATCGAGAGAGGCGCCGGCAGCAATGAGCACATCGATGAGGGCGATCTGAACGTCGCACTGCCGCGCGATCCACGACCACGAGACGAGTTGAAGCGCGTAATCGAGTTGCTCGCGCAGGCTGGCGACGCCGGCATGTTGTGCCGCGCGGATGATCGTCCGCGCGACCTCCGCGATGTTCGACGGAAGGTTGCCGTTGCGCACAGGGTCTTCGGCAACGAACCACAGCAGATAGGGCTGCTGAAAGAAGCTGTCGAGTGCATTTCCGACCTTGTCACGCAGCCACGAACCGGGTGACGCGAGGCGATCGCTGACCAGTCTTGGATTGGCGGCAATCTGCCGGCTCAGTTCGGTGATGTCACCAGCGTCGATTGCGGAGACCGCCACGCGAAATACATCATCGAGGCTTGTCGACTCGTCCATGGCGCAGGATGTCTCACCATTCGAGGTCTGCCAGGACGGCATGGTGGTCGCTCTTGTCGGTGGGCCACACGCGCGCCGCCGATGCGTGGCGGGCGAGCAGAGGATCCGCAAGCAGGAAGTCGACTCGACCGGTTTCAACGGTATTCGTCGAGTCGCTCGCACTGAGGTCGACGAAGCCCTCGTCGATTAGGCTGCGGACGCCCGGCGCATCGGGATACTCGTTGAGGTCACCGAGTATGAGCATTCCGTGGCCGAAGTCGTGTTCGACGATCTGCCTGAGGCTCGCGAACCCAAGCTCCCGTGATGCCGTTCGTCGGTCGGCATGATGGTCGAACAGATGCAGCTCCCGTCCGCCAACGCACACGATCGCTTCCAGGACAATGCGAGGCTCCGCTTCCGGAGTCGAGTCGACACGGTGCCGTTTCACTTGCGACAGAGGCCATCGTGAGAGGACGGCAAGGCCGTAGTGACCCTCATCCCATTTGATGCTGGCGGCAAAGGCGTAGTGAAATCCGAGCGCTGCGGCGAGCTCGCCAGGTTCGTCGACGAAGTTGCCGCGTCGAGTCTGAACGTCGACCTCCTGCAAGGCGACAACGTCGACCTGCATCGCCTTCAACTCCGCGGCGAGCATGTCCACTGGCGCTGATTGCGCGGCGCGGATGTTCCACGTGGCGACGCGAACGCGCTGCCGCGCATCAGCGGGCCGCACATCCCGCTTGCGGCACGGCTCGAACGGGGAGTGCGTCAGAAGATCAGAGAGCTCGGTGACGATGCGGGCGCGCCTGGGCGGCTGCTCGGGTGGAGTGTTGTTCTGAGCGGCCGGCGTCGGATCCTGTGGCGACTTCGCTGGCGACACGCTTATCGCCACCGCGACGATGAGAAGTGCTGCCGCGAGGACGCGCATCAAGTCGCAGCCTACATGAGAACGGCAGCGTTGGCAAAGGTCTCAATCAGTCGCGGTGACGCACCACGAACCACGACGCCGGGATGCCGAGAGCGACGACCAGGGCGCCAAGCAGTGTCTGCCGCGGCTGGCCCACGACGAACAGCGCCAGGACCGAGACGACCATGAGGAGGAACAGCCCAATTGGCAGCGGGTGGAGTGGCGTTCGGAAGACGTCGGCGCTGGTATCTGGTCTCGGAAGAATGAGGACCGCAGTGGCTGCGAGACCCAGAAAGAAGACGGCACACGGGACGAAGTAGCCGAGGATGTCGTTGAACGTGCCGAGCAGAACGAGACCGCTGGCCAGCACGACCTGCACGAGCGTCGATGCCGGGATCGTGCCGCGGAACGCATTGAACCGTGCGAGCCGTTCGGGAAAGACGCCGTCCCGCGCCATAGCGACGTAGACGCGCGGTGATCCGAGGAGAACAGCGGCCAGGCTGCCAGCTACCGCCACGACGACCATGCCAGACAGAACGTAACCGGCGGTGCGGCCGAAGAGTGAGGCGCCGACCCGCAGCACGAAGGCTTCATCGGTTTCTGACGCCAGGCCTGACGCGCCAAGCATGTAGGCGACGCTGACGAACCCATACATGGCGGTAACCAGTGCCAATCCGCCAACAAGCGCCCGCGGCATCGTCTGGCGCGGCGACTCGACCTCTTCACCCATGCGCCCGAGCTCCCACCAGCCGCCGAACGCGAAGAACGCGGCGATGAGCGACGCCGCCAGCGCACCCAACGTCAGAGGCGGTGCAGTCGCTCCCTGCGTCGTCATCACTTCCCCGTCGCCGAGACGAAAAATCGCGGCGCCGACCAGGATGACGACAATCGAAAGCTTTGCGAGGGCCGTCCACTGTATTGCTCGAGCGCTCGTCCCGATGCCGAGGAGGGTCAGTAGTCCGAATGCGACGATGGCGGCGATCGCAACAGGTGGAGTCAGATCGGGTGAGGCTCCGATCGTTGCCAGCAGATACTGCGCGAAGCCGATACCAAGCGCGGCGGTCAGGCCGGGGTCCATCACGAGCAGCGCCATCCAGCCATAGATGAAGGCGCTTCGTGGGCCGTATGCCTCACGCAAATAGACGTAGCTGCCGCCCGCTTGCGGAAAGCGCGTAGAGAGCTCCGCATAACAGAGCGCACCGGCCGCACTCAACGTTCCCATGACCGCCCACATTGCGAGCGCCGCCCGCGGACTGCCGAGCGTCCGCATCATCGTCGCCGGCGTGAGAAAGATGCCTACGCCGACTACCTGGCTCACGACCATCGCCGTGGCTGTCCAGGGGCCGAGGAGGACGCGCGTGGAAGAGGAAGGTCTGATCGCCGGCTCCGAAGAAGTACGGCTCGGGAGAATCAGTTGGCTTCCGGCAGTTCGGCGCTGTCGATGACAAGGACTTCTACGGGACCCCGCTGGGAGTCGAGCTTCAGTCCGAGATCTTCGCGCAAGGCTGTCAACAGTGATGGGCTGTCTGACGGTGGCAGATTGACCCCCGGAGGAAGAGTGACGCCGACCTGAGACGCGATCTGCATCAGAACCTGCGGGTCGAATTTGATCTCCCAGTCGTACAACCCCGTCAGCCCGGTCTTGTCCGTGACCATGCGCCCGGTTGCCTGCGTCAGCAGTGGGACGAGAACTGATAGCGGTTGTCCGTCGGCGCGCATGCCGAAGCCCTCGGCCCCAAGCATCGGCATCATCGAGCACGGTCGTTTCTCACCGGGTTTGGGAAGCATGCCGATGAGACCACCGGGCCCACCCTTGGCGAGCGCGTCGGCCAGCTTCTGCTGTTCGGCGGCCGCGTTCGAGCAATCAGATGCCGACGGTTTCAGATGTGGCCCGAGCTTGCCGTCTTCCCGCGCGATCATCAGGACGGACACCGGCATCTCGCGCGTTTCGGTGTGAGCCTTCAGCTTGAAACGATCGGCGAGGAGCGTCTTGACCATTGGCATCATCGCCTGCTGCCCGCCCGTGAAGCCATCTTCGGCCTTGGCCACGATGTCGAAACGTTGTGACAGCTGCCACGACGGCCCACCCTCGACCTGGAAGTCCTGGAGGCCGTAGGCCATGCGCACCAGGATTCGCAGCGGCACATTCGTCGCGGAAAAGCGGCCGTTCGCTGTTGGCAGAACCATCGGAATCATGCCCAGCGGACCGCTGGGATTCGCGTTGCTTGGCTTGACCGACACCACTTCGAACGCAGGCGAGGCCGAAGGTGTTTGAGCCTGCATCGCGCTACCTGCGGCGATGAGCCAGATTCCAACAAACGTCAGTGCGCGCGTCTTCATGTCAACTCTCAACTCTCAACTTTACGAACTCATCCGACGCCAACGGGGGCTCGTTCACCCCCTCATAGTTTGCCTGACGTCCTGCATTTGAGTAAGTGAGACAAAAGTGCCGAGCCAACTGGACCACGAGTGTGGAGAAACTGCAACCCGCGAACACTAGTAAGGGATCGGAGATTACGGAGGGAACGGATCGACACGGAGCAACGGTGAAACGGAGATCAAACGGAGGGAACGCGCCATCCCGGTGAGGCCGGCCATTCGGCCGGCCGGCGCGCGAAGCGCGTCACCGGCATGGCGCCGTTCGTCCTCCGTGTCTCCGTTTCTCTGTGTCATGCCGTTCCCTCCGCGAATTCCGTTGTCGTTGGGAGTCGAAAATTGGGAGTTAACAGCGAAGGCTACCGAGAACTCTCCAAGATCCCTTTACCCTCGACGCAGTCGTATTGCTTGCCAGTCGCGACCTTGTTGAACTCTTCCGACCGTCCGTTCGGCCACGTGATAGTGACGCGATCGATGACGTCGCGCTTGCCGACGCCAAAGGTGACTGGCAGTTCAGACTGCGACAAGTAGCTCGAGCCGCTTCGCACCACGCGTGACTGACTGGTGCCGCCATGGAAGATGCGCACCGTGGAGCCGATCGCGTCGCGATTGGACTGCGTCCCAATCAGTTTGAATCGGATGCTCCGATTACCGGTCGATTGGTCGTTGCGGAAGAGCACCGCTGGTCCGTTATTGGTCGTCATCAACAGATCGACATCGCCGTCGCGATCGAAGTCGGCATAGGCCAGGCCGCGACCGACGCGTGGCTGCGCGAATCCGGCGCCCGCAGCCGCGGCGACGTCGCGGAACGTCGCGTTCCCCTGGTTGAGAAAGAGCAACGGCGGCTGCGCGTAGCCGACGTTCCCGCGAATGTTGCGTACGGTCTCGTCGATGTGGCCGTTCGCCACGATCAGATCGAGCGCGCCGTCCAGATCGAGGTCGGCGAACACGCAACCGAAGCCAAGCCGCGTCAGCGATGCGACGCCGACACCGGCGCGGCTCGCGATGTCGGCGTATCCGCCGCTGGCCTGGGGGCGATACAACCCGATCATCTCGTTGTCGAAGTTGGTGACTGCCAGACCGGGCTTGCCGCTGCCGTCGAAGTCCGCGGCATCGACGCCCATCCCGGCGCGTGCCTTGCCATCCTGGCTCAAAGCCACGCCAGCTTCGAGCGCGACATCACGAAACGTACCGTTACGAAGGTTGCGGTACAGCTTGTTCGGTTGCGTGTCGTTGGCCACGAAGATATCTGGCCAGCCGTCCTGGTCGTAATCGACCAGCGCAACGCCGAGCGACTTGGAGCTCGAGTCGAAGATGCCGCAGGTCGCTGTCACATCCTCGAAGGTGCCATTGCCACGGTTTCGAAACAGCCAACACGTGTCACCGCGATAGGCTTCGGGAGTGCAATACGACTTCTGCTTCCCGTCCAGGCTGCAGAACACGTCATGCTCGGGAGTCCATCGCACGTAGTTGCAGACGAAGAGATCGAGTAGCCCGTTGCGATCGATGTCGATCCACATCGCCGACGTGCTGAAAGCAGTGCGGCCGGCGAGTCCGCTCGTGCGAGTCACGTCGACAAACGTGCCCTTGCCGGTGTTGCGAAAGAGACGGTTCTGCCCGACGCAGGTGATGAACACGTCGGGGAATCCATCGTTGTTGAAGTCGCCCACAGCCACACCCATGCCGTAGAGTTCGATCTCGAGACCGGCGGCGCGTGTGACGTCGGTGAAGGTGCCGTTGCGGTTGTTGCGGTACAGGCGTAGCGTCGAACGCTGCTTCGTATGTCCGGGCCAGTCCATCCCGTTGACGAGCAGAATGTCCTGCCACCCGTCGCCGTCGTAGTCCAGGAACGCACACCCGGAGCCCATTGTCTCGGGAAGCAGCTTCCCTCCGTAGGCACCGCTGTTGTGTCGAAACTGCAAGCCGGCCGACGCAGTGGCGTCGATGAGTTGAAAGCCAGGAGTCTGAGCCTCCAGCGCGGAGGCCGATAGCAGCGAACCGGCCGCACCGAATGCGACCTGACCGAGAAAGTCTCGCCGCCTCATTCAGCGATCTCAGCGTGGCGCAGTCGCAGCGAAAGCCGCCGGCGATCGCGATCGAGCATCACAACGGGTTGACCAGGCCGTTCTGCAGCGCGTAGACAACGAGCTCCGCGGTCTTGTGCACGCCGAGCGCGTTCATGATGTTGGCGCGATGCACGGCCACGGTATTCACGCTCAGATCGAGCTTGGCCGCGATCGCGCGGTTGGACAGCCCGTTGCAAATCAGCTGCAGCACTTCGGTTTCGCGCGGCGTGAGGCGGCGCGCGCGCTCACCAGCGAGCGGCGCTGGTTTGACCACACTGGGATCGAGGACGGTTTCACCGGCCGCGGCACGCTTGACCGCGGCGGCCAGGTCGAGGTCAACCGCGTTCTTGAGGATGTAGCCGCGCGCGCCGGCGGCCATCGCCTGTCGCACGAGAGTCTCCTCGGAATGCATGCTCAGCATGAGCACGGTGGCGTCGGGAGCGCTGGCGAGAATCGTGCGCGTCGCGGCCAGACCGCCCGTTCCAGGCATCGCCGCATCCATGACAACGACCGTCGGCTTCAGCTCGCCATACATGCGGATGGCTTCGTCGCCGTTGCTCGCCTCGCCCACGACCTCGATGGCGGGGTCGTCTTCGAGGATGCGGCGAAACCCACGTCGCACGAGCGCGTGATCGTCGGCGAGTAAGACCGAAATGCGATCCGTCATAACGGCATTGAGAAGCGAACCAACGTGCCACCCTGCGACGGCGTCAGGAAGTCGAGCGTGCCGCCTACGATGGCCGCCCGTTCCCGCATCGCAACCAGGCCCAACCCCCGGCGCGTCGTGCCGGGGCCGATACCCTTGCCGCCATCCTCGATCTCCATCTCCAGTCTATCCGTGCCGAAGCCCAGGCGCACGGCTGCTTCGTTGGTGCCGGAATGGCGAGCGACGTTGCTGAGCGCCTCCTGCAGAACCCGGTACACGTGAATCGCCTTGGTCGAATCAACCTGGCTGGGCGTGCCCCGTGTGTCCAGCGTCACGCGAATGCCGAGCTGTTTCTCGACGGTTGAGAGATACCAATCGATGGTGCTGGCGAGTCCGAGCTCCTCGAGGATCGAGGGGTGCAGCGTTTGCGACAGTCAGCGCACGTTGTCGAGCGCTGTCTGCGCGACTTCGCCGATTTCACGCAGATCGCTACGCAGGGATGAGCCTTCGGGCGCGTGCTTGCCAGCCCGCCCGAGCATGGAGCCAATCGCGGTGAGAATCTGGCCGAACTCATCATGAAGCTCGCGCGAGATCTCGCGCAGCGTCGATTCGCGTGTCTCGATCAGCGTTTGCGCCAGCTCACGGCGCTCATCCGACAGCGATCCCAGGCGTGCGAACAGCTGCCGGTTCGAGCGAATCAGATACAGGCTGGTGGCGACAATGGCCGCCAGTGTCGCGGCCAGGAACCAGTATCCCTGACGCTGCACGCGCTGGTAGATCTCCTGGACCTGTTGCGCCGTCTGTTCTTCGGCCTCGTTGTTCTGCACCAGCAGCCGGGCTACCGCCGTACTGAGCGCGGCCTGTCTCGCCTGCAGCGACAGTTGAATCTGCGTGCGCGCCTCAGCCTCGTTTCCCGAGCGCGCGAGTTCGAAGATGCGCTCCACCGCGTTCCAGAACTGACTGAGCGACGTCGCCAGGTACTCACGCTGCTCCGGTGTCTGGCGGGCAAGCGCCACCTCACCTTGCTGTTTCAAGGCGTCGTCCAGATCGAGCCGGATGCGATCGAACTGCGCCGACCAGGCGGTAAGCGGGTAGGGTTCCGAGGCGTCGAGCATGTCGCGCATGGCGAGCGCGAGCTGGTTCAAATCGTTCTGGATGCGAAGCAGTTGCAGCGAGTCGCGGCGGTTGCGGTCGGTGAGGTCGGTCTGCAGCCGTCGTAATCCCGAGATCTGGCCGGAGATGTACCACGAGTAGGTGACCACGGTGGCCAGCGTGATCACCAACCCGAGTAATAGTGCAGGAGTGGGTGAGCGAGAGTGACCCGCCCTCACTTCTTCTCAGCGGGGATGGACGTGCCCGGCCCCATCCCCGAGAGCTGGATCACCACTGGCTCCTTCTTGGCACCGTCGTAGTGGATCTCCTTTGCCTTGTGATAGACGTAAGTCCCGGGTCCGACCGGCACCGTGCTCTCGGGATCGTACTTGTCCCCGGAGCCAAGCCACCATGTGCCTTCGATGACGACGACGAAGCGATCGTTTGCGTGGTAGTGCGGGCGGCTCATGTTGCCGGGAAGCCATCGCAGCCGCATCACGTAGGGACCGGGCTTCTCCGGATCGCCGAAGAGCACCGCCGTCTCCTGTGTGCCGGCAGCATTGCGTACCCACTTGATCTTGTCGGGCGTCGTGTACTCCACTCCCTTGCCGACGACCTGCTGCGCCGTGCCAAACGTTGGCCCCAGCATCACCGTGCACACCGTGAACGCTACCGCGCGTGTCCCTCGAGTCATGGTGCCTCCCCTGGGGCGCGTACGATTTCACGCTTTTCGGAAAGATTCAAGCTCGCGGGATTCAACCGCAGATCATTCGTGTCCAGCCGGAATTTTCTTGAGCAGCTCGCCGGCCTTCTGTTTGAACTCCCGATCCTCCGGGGTCCACATGGGATCCAAGGGAGCATCTAGTACGAGTTGCGCCTCGCGACGCGCGTCGTCAGGCTTGTCCATGTCGAGATACGTTTCAGCCAGGAAGAAATGCGTCGCCGTGCTCTGGGGCGCGTATGTGAGCGCTTGCTTGAGATGTTCGATCGCCTTGTCCTTGCTGCCGCCAAACAGGCGAGGCACCCTGAAGTACCAGCGACCGAGCGCGCGGTCGGCTGATCCTTCCTGGAACGACCGATCGATTTGCAGGACCGTCTCGAGCGCGTCCTTGATTGGGCCGCGATAGCGGATGCCGGCGCGCAGGCCGAATCCCTCGGCCATCGCACCCATGTCTGCCGCCATCCAGAAGTGTCCTTCCGGCTTCTTGGGCTCGAGTTCCACCGCGCGAGTCGCCGCCTTGATCCCGCGCTCGTACTGCTGCCGCTGCTCATCGGCTGGCACGTGTCCACCGAGCCAGTAGCAGGCTCGCGCCAGCTTCCACGCGGAGTCGAAATCGCGCGAATTCGCGGTGAGCCGTGCCTCCCAGATGTCGGCAGCCTGGCGCGCATTGGCAAGTTGCTCCCGGCCAGCGTAGAGGAGATCGGGATCCTTGCCGTCCGTCTGCGAAGCGCTCGCGGCGAACAGCAGCACAACCGTCAGAGCGAGACCCAGCATGAGGATATTGTCGCTCGGCTGGCGACTCGGGATCCGGGATCGGGGCTCGGGCTCGATCGTGGATCTACTTCGGCTTGGCGCCTTCGAAAAAGATGTGTTCGACGTCTTTTTCGTTTTCACAGATGTTTTCGATGATGTCGGTGTCGGGCAACAGGATGAACGGCACGGTTACCGACCACGGTTTCGTGTAGGCCTTCGCATCGTTGAACGTGAACTCGACCTCGAGGTGGCCGTAATCGATGCGACGGAATCGTTCGGTTGTCCGCATCTCTTCGCTTCGCGGATGGCCACCATCGTCGAGCCAGCTCTTGTCGTTGAAGCCGAGCGTTTCAACGACGAACGTGTCGCCATCCCATTTGCCCAGTGAGTATCCAAACCAGGTTGGCTGACGTTCGGTGGGGTAATCACGACCATCGGTGAAGATCTGACGGTACTGCGTGAAGTTTTCGAACAGGACGATGGTGAGCCCGGGAGTCTGGACGATTTTCCACGGGTAGTTGGGCACGAGCATCGCGTTCGGGATCGTGTGTGGCAGGCAGCGCCCTGCTGGCCGGTCGCGCCCCTCGTTCTCCTGGCGCTCCTTGAACAGCGCCGCAGCCCAGGGGGTGAACGGGGGCTCAATCTCCGCGCGTTTACTGAGGTTAGTCAAGAACCGTCCGTCCGTCGCGTTCCACAGGCCGCCCAGATCGGGCTTTCCATCCGGCAGGCGTGGCGCCGGTGCGGTCATGTTTGGTGAGCCATCGGCCGAGCGGGGTGTCTTCGGGTCTCGATACTTCAGGTACTGTGCGGAGACGCTGGCACCAGCGAGCGCAACCAGCGCGGCAAGACGCGGCGTCGGGCTCACAAACCGCACACCGAGTGTCGAGTTGGTCCGTCTATACGTGACGTAGCTGACACTCGGCGTGCCGTTAGCGGGGGACGGGGACCTCGGACAGCGCCGTGCGGATCGCATCCGACGGCGCGAACCGTTCCAGCTCCGCCTCTGGCGTCAGGACCAGCCGATGTGACAGCACCGCCGGGGCCATGCGGGCCACGTCGTCCGGGGTGACGAAGTCCCGGCCCGCCAGGCGCGCCGCCGCCTTCGCCGCCCCCAGCAGGTGC
>Ga0207682_10000130_pt1 | contig 33981 bp, 28 predicted proteins | sample KBSM63metaG_FD_184332 | JGI IMG/M metagenome (GOLD analysis project Ga0207682, IMG submission 184332) | Miscanthus rhizosphere microbial communities from Kellogg Biological Station, Michigan, USA - KBS M6-3 metaG (SPAdes) (version 2) | ecosystem: Host-associated > Plants > Roots > Rhizosphere >... | reverse complement strand
ATGAAATCGAGACGATTGACCGCTTCGTTGTGCTCGCGGACGTAGTCGTAGCTCTTCGTCGAACCCGGATGGTTGTTGAACGCGACGCACGGACTGACGACGTCGATGAACGCAGCACCCCGATGGGCGACAGCGGCCCGGATCAGCGGCACGAGCTGCGCCTTGTCGCCGGAGAAGCCGCGCGCGACGAATGTCGCGCCGAGCGCCAGCGCGAGCAGCACGAGGTCGATCGGCTCGTCGTTGTTCACGGCGCCGCGCTTGCTCTTGCTGCCCTTGTCGGCCGTCGCGGAGAACTGGCCCTTCGTCAGTCCGTACACGCCGTTGTTCTCGACGATGTACACCATGTTCACGCCGCGGCGCAGCACGTGCGCGAACTGGCCGAGCCCGATCGACGCCGAATCGCCGTCGCCGGAAACGCCGAGATAGATGAGGTCGCGATTCGCGAGTGCCGCACCCGTGAGCACCGAAGGCATCCGGCCGTGCACGCTGTTGAAGCCGTGCGAATTGCCGAGGAAATACGTCGGCGTCTTCGACGAGCAGCCGATACCGGACAGCTTCGCGACGCGATGCGGCGCGATGTCGAGCTCGAAGAACGCCTGGATGATTGCAGCGGAAATCGAATCGTGGCCGCATCCGGCGCAGAGCGTTGAGATCGCGCCTTCGTAGTCACGGCGCGTGTAGCCGAGCGCGTTCTTGGGCAGGCCCGGGTGGTGCAGCTTCGGTTTCGCGAGATAGGTCACGGGTCAGGCCGCCTTTCCGTTGCGCACGCCGGGACGACGGCCCGTGAGCGGCGTCACGTTGTAGAACCGCGCCTTCTCGCCGATCTCGCGCGTGATGAAACGCTCGGTGATCGGCGTGCCGTCGTAGTGCAGCACCGACGTCAGCTTCGCAGGATCGATGCCGCATTCGTTGACGAGCAGCATCTTGAGCTGCGCGTCGCGGTTCTGCTCGACGACGAACACGTGGTCGTGCGCGGCGACGAAGTCGGGAATCGCGTCGTCGAACGGGAACGCGCGAATGCGCAGCCGGTCGAGGTGGACGTCCTGCCGCTCGAGCTCGGCCAGCGACTCGGCCATCGCGGCGCCCGTCGAACCGAACCAGATGACGCCGGCATTCGTCGGCTGTGCCGCGCGCGTCATGACGGGCTTCGGCACCAGTGACCGCGCGGTCTCGAACTTGCGCTGCAGCCGCTGCATGTTGTCGACGTACGCGGGTCCCTCTTCCGTGTAGCGCGCGTAGCGGTCCTTGGTCGTGCCGCGCGTGAAATAGCTGCCTTTCACCGCGTGCGTGCCCGGATAGGTCCGATAGGGAATGCCGTCACCGTCGACGTCGAGATAGCGGCCGAAGTCGCGGCCGGCGTCGAGATCCTGCGCCGTCATCACCTTGCCGCGATCGAGCCTGCGGCTGTCATCCCACGCCAGCGGCTCGGTCAGCCAGTCCTGCATGCCGATGTCGAGGTCGAGCATGACGAACACCGGCGTCTGCAAGCGGTCGGCGAGATCGAACGCCAGCGCCCCGAATTCGAAGCACTCGGCCGGGTCTTCCGGCAGCAGCAGCACGTGCTTCGTGTCGCCGTGCGACGCGTACGCGCACGAGATGAGATCCGCCTGCTGCGTGCGCGTCGGCATGCCGGTCGACGGGCTGCCGCGCTGCACGTCGAACAGCACCGCCGGAATCTCCGCGAAATAAGCGAGCCCCAGGAATTCCTGCATCAGCGAAACGCCGGGGCCCGACGTCGCGGTGAACGCGCGCGCGCCGTTCCACGCCGCGCCAATGACCATGCCGATCGACGACAGCTCGTCCTCGGCCTGCACGATCGCATAGCGCTGCTTGCCGGTCCCGGGCTCGGCGCGAAGCTTCCGGCACCAGCTGGCGAAGCTCTCGGCTAGCGACGACGACGGCGTGATCGGATACCACGCGGCAACCGTCGCGCCGCCGTACACGGCGCCGAGCGCCGCCGCCGAATTGCCGTCGATGAAGATCCGCTCGCCCACGGCGTCGCGCCGCGCGATGGACAGGCCGATCGGACACTCGAAGTTCGCCAGCGCGTAATCACGTCCGAGCTGCAGTGCCTTGCGGTTCGATTCGAGGAGCGCTTCCTTGCCGCGGTACTGCTCGGCGAAGAGGCGCTCGATCTCTTGGGGATCGAGGTCCAGCAGCGCCGACAACGAACCCAGATAGACGATGTTCTTGAACAACTGCCGCTGGCGAACGTCGCTGTAGGTCTCGTTGCAGATCGCCGTCAGCGGTACGCCGAGTGCTATGACGTCGTCGCGGAACTTCGAAGGCGGCAGCGGCTTCGTCGAGTCGTAGAACAGGTACCCGCCCGCCTCGATCTCGGCGACGTCCTTGTCCCACGTCTGCGGATTCATCGCGACCATCAGGTCCACGCCGCCGCGGCGTCCCCGCCAACCCGCTTCGACGATGCGCACCTCGTACCACGTCGGCAGGCCCTGGATGTTCGACGGAAAGATGTTGCGCGCCGCCACCGGGACACCCATCCGCAGGACTGCCCGCGCGAAGAGGCCGTTTGCCGACGCCGAGCCCGAGCCGTTGACGTTCGCGAACTTGACGACGAAGTCGTTGACGCGAACAAGGGAATTCACACGGTTGTCCATCGTACCTTATCCATCGCACCATCAGTCGCGCAGGGCCCCGAGCGACTGATCAGCCCCCTCGGGGGCAGTGACTGCAGCGAGCGTGGGCGGATGTCCATCAATCGCGCAGGGCCGCCCCGAGCGACTGACCAGCCCCCTCGGGGGCAGCGAGCGCAGCGAGCGTGTTGGGAATGTTCATCAATCGGCCGCCATGCCGACTTCGGCCGGCTGCGGCGGCGAGGTCCCGACATGCGCGCGATCGTCCGCCTGCGCCATGTCGAGCAGGAATTTCTGCATGTCCCACGCACCGGTCGGGCAGCGCTCGGCGCACAGCCCGCAGTGCAGGCAAACATCCTCGTCCTTGGCCATGATGCGGCCCGTCTTCACCGGCACCGAGACATACAGCGACTGCTCGACGTTCAGCGCAGGCGCCATCAGCCGCTGACGAAGGTCGGATTCGTCGCCGTTCTCGGTGAACGTGATGCAGTCCATCGGGCAGATGTCGACGCACGCATCGCACTCGATGCACAGCTTGTCGGCGAACACCGTCTGCACGTCGCAATTGAGACAGCGTTGCGCTTCCGCGTACGCAAGCTTCGGATCGAACCCGAGCTCGACTTCCGTGCGGATGTCCTTCAGCGCAATGACCGTGTCCTTCAGCGGCACGCGATAGCGGCGATCGCCGTGGATGCCGTTGTCGTAGCTCCACTCGTGAATGCCCATCTTCTGCGACAGCAGGTTCACGTGCGGCGCCGGCCGCTTCGTCAGCGCCTCGCCGCGGCAATGGAGGTCGATCGAGATCGCCGCGTCGTGGCCGTGAGCGACGGCCCAGATGATGTTCTTCGGCCCGAACGCGGAATCGCCGCCGAAGTAGATGCCGGGCCGGGTGGATGCCATCGTCGTCCGGTCGACGATCGGCATGCCCGAATCATCGAACGCCACCCCAATATCGCGCTCGATCCACGGAAACGCATTTTCCTGGCCGATCGCGACGAGAACGTCGTCGCAGGGAATGTGCACGTGCGGCTCGCCGGTGGGCAGCAACTCGCGCCGGCCGCGCGCGTCGCGCTGCGCTGCAACCTTCTCGAACACCACGCCGGTCAACCGCCCGCGCTCGCGCGTGAACTCGACGGGAACGAGGTAATTGTGGATCGGTATTCCCTCGTGCATCGCGTCTTCCTTTTCCCACGGAGACGCCTTCATTTCGTCGAACCCGGAGCGCACGACGACCTGCACGTCGGCTCCGCCGAGCCGCCGGGAGCTGCGGCAGCAATCCATCGCCGTGTTGCCGCCGCCGAGCACGACGACGCGCTTGCCGATCCGCGTCGTGTGGCCGAACGACACCGACGACAGCCAGTCGATGCCGATATGGATATTGGCCGCAGCCTCGGCGCGCCCGGGGATGTCCAGGTCACGGCCGCGCGGCGCGCCGCTGCCGATGAATACCGCGTCCCACTTTTCCGTTGCATCGGGCGCGATCAGCTTCGCCAACGAATCGATGCGGGCGCCACCGCGGAACTCGATGCCGCCGTCGAGGATGTAACCCACTTCCTCGTCGATGACGCGATCGGGGAGCCGGAACTTGGGGATCTGCGTGCGCATCATGCCGCCGGCCTGCGGGTCGCCGTCGAAAACGACGCATTCGTAGCCGAGCGGCGCGAGATCGCGCGCGACGGTCAGTGATGCGGGACCGGCGCCCACGAGTGCGATGCGCTTGCCGTTCGTCGCGCGCGGCGGCTTCGGCAGCCGTGGCCTGATGTCTTCCTTGTAGTCGGCCGCAACGCGCTTCAACCGGCAGATCGCGACCGGCTCGGGCTTTGCCTCGACTTTCCGGTGCTCGGGCGAGCCTTCCTCGACACGGACGCGACGGCACGCGGGCTCGCACGGTCGATCGCACGTGCGTCCGAGAATTCCCGGGAATACGTTCGATTTCCAGTTGACGAGGTACGCGTCGCCATAGCGCCCTGCGGCGATCAGGCGGATGTACTCGGGAACCGGTGTGTGGGCCGGACATGCCCACTGGCAATCGACGACTTTGTGGAAATAGTCGGGATGTACGATGTCCGTCGGTTTCAATCCGTCTCCTCGTGACTGCTCGACGCGGTCGGTTCTGGTTTTTTCCCGTCCGATCGCAACGACCGGGCGACGGGGACCGCTACCGCCGCATGATGCTACGCCAGCCGGAGGAGCAAGAAAAGCGCCGCGGATGCAACCAGTTGAAACAGGTCGATTTTTTGCAACAGTCGCCGTTCGCCGACGCACGTGGTGCGGCGCTCCGCTACGCTAGAATGCCGTTTGGCGCGTCACCGTCGCCACCCGTCGGCGAGCGTCCCAATCCCTGCATGAATGCACCCGAGCATCCACCGATCCGGCTGACGCAGTTTTCGCACGGCGGTGGCTGCGGCTGCAAGATCGCACCCGGCGTGCTCCGCCAGATCCTGGACAACGCGCCGCATTTGCCGGTTCCCGACACGCTGCTGGTCGGCATCGAGACGTCGGACGATGCCGCCGTCTATCGACTCAACGACCGCCAGGCGATCGTCGCGACAACCGACTTCTTCACGCCGGTCGTCGACGACCCGTTCGACTTCGGGGCAATTGCCGCTGCGAACGCACTGTCCGACGTCTATGCGATGGGAGGTACGCCGCTCTTTGCGCTGGCCATCGTCGGCATGCCGGTCGCGACGCTGCCACTCGAGGCGATCCGGCGCATCCTGGATGGCGGGCAGTCGATCTGCGCCAAAGCCGGTATTCCCGTGGCCGGCGGCCACACGATCGACACCGTCGAACCGATCTACGGCCTCGTCGCGATCGGCGTGGTCGATCCCGAGCGGCTGAAGCGCAATGCGGACGCGCGCGACGGCGACGTCATCATTCTCGGCAAGCCGCTTGGCATCGGCATCTACAGCGCGGCGCTGAAGCGAGGCGCGCTCGCCGACGATGCCTATCGTGCGATGCTCTACAGCGCGACGCAACTCAATACGCCGGGCATGGCGCTGGCCGCGATGCCCGGCGTGCACGCGTTGACCGATGTCACCGGCTTTGGCCTCGTTGGACACCTGCTCGAAATGTGCCGGGGAGCCAATCTCGGCGCCGACATCGAATTCCCGCGGTTGCCGCTGCATCCCGGCGTGCTGGATCTCGCGCGCGGCGGCTTCGTCACGGGCGCGTCGGGCCGGAACTGGGACGGCTACGGCAAGGAGGTCACGCTGGGAGGAGCGATCGAAAACGGGGAACGCGCCCTGCTGACCGACCCTCAAACCTCCGGCGGCCTGCTCGTCGCCTGCGCGCCTGAAACGGTCACGGCCGTTCTCGACGTCTTCAGGCGCGAAGGCTTCGCCGCGGCGGCGCCGATCGGTCGTTTTGTCGGTGGTCGCACGCACGTCAACGTCACGTGAACGGGAATTTGATGACTCACCCAGCAACTCGAATCCGGCACGCCCTGTCGCCTTGGTCCGAACGCTACCGCGACGTCCGCGCGCGCACCGTCGCGCTGACGGCCTCGCTGTCGGCGGAGGATTGCGCGCTGCAATCGATGCCCGATGCCAGCCCCGTCAAATGGCATCTCGCGCATACGACGTGGTTCTTCGAGACGTTCGTCGTGGCACCACGCAATCCGCGTTACCGGCCGTTCGATCCGGCGTTCAGGGTGTTGTTCAATTCGTACTACAACGGCATCGGCGACCAGCATCCGCGCGCCGAACGCGGTTTGATCTCTCGACCGTCGCGCGACGACGTCCTCGCCTACCGCCATCATGTGGATGACGCAATGCGCGCGTGCTGCGACGACGCGCGCGACGATGCGACACTCGCCGCATTGATCGAGCTCGGCCTCAACCACGAGGAGCAGCACCAGGAACTGATCGTCACCGATCTGACACACCTGTTCTCGCACAATCCCGCCCATCCGGCCAGCTTCGCGGGCGACGACGCGCCGCGCGATGCAATGCCGCTGCGCTGGATCGATTGCCCGGCGGGCATCGCGCACATCGGTCATGCGGGCGACGGGTTTGCGTTCGATAACGAGGGTCCGCGTCACCGTGTATGGCTGGAGCGCTTCGAGCTTGCCGCGCGGCCGGTGACCAACGGCGAATACCAGGCATTCATCGACGACGGCGGCTATCGGCGACCCGAACTGTGGCTTTCGCTCGGCTGGGATGCCGTCAACGTACGCGGGTGGACGGCGCCGCTCTATTGGCGATGCGACGAGGGTCGCTGGCGAGCGTTCGGAGCGCGCGGATTCCGCGATCTCGATCCGCACGCGCCGGTCTGCCACATCAGCTTCTTCGAAGCCGACGCGTACGCGCGTTGGGCCGATGCGCGGCTGCCCACCGAATTCGAATGGGAGGTCGTCGGGGGACGCGCGGAAGCCCAACCGGCGGACGGACCTTCGGCGCACGCTAGGCCGTATTCGTCCGATGCGCTTCTAGCTCCCCGCACAGTCAGCGGCGTCCGCTCGGACATCGGCGCCGGCAGCGTATGGGAGTGGACGTCGTCAAGCTACGCGCCCTATCCCGGTTTTCGTCCGGCCACCGGGGCGATCGGCGAGTACAACGGCAAGTTCATGTGCAATCAGTACGTGCTACGCGGCGCTTCGGTTGCCACCGCGCCGGGGCATTCACGGCTCACGTACCGAAATTTCTTTCCCCCCGACGCGCGCTGGCAGTGGAGCGGCGTGCGACTCGCGCGCGACATACGCTGAGTGCGGCGCCGCGCGCGCACCGACTACTTGCGTTTAACCGTCAGCGAGGCCGTCTTCGTCACACTGGCGTAAGTCGCGTACACCGCCGCGGTGGCGTTGCGCTTCGTCACCGTCGTCGTCACGGTGAACGTCGCCGATGTCGCGCCGGCCGGCACGACGACGCTCGCGGGAACGCCGACCAGCGTCGGATTCGAGCTGCGCAGCGTCACCACCGCACCGCCGCTGCCTGCCGGCGCCGTCAGCGTTGCGCGTCCGGTCGTCGATGTGCCGCCGACGATGCTCGTGCTCGTCAGCGCCACGCTGGCGAGTGCAGGTGCGCTCGCCGGCGTCACCGTGAACGTCGTCGCCTTGGTGACGCCGCCGTAGGACGCGGAAATCGTCGTCGACGTCGGCATCGTCACGGCGGACGTCGCGATGCCGAACGTCGCCGATGTCATTCCCTGCGCAACGGTGACGGCAGCCGGTACCGTCACGGCGCTACTTGCGCTCGATAACAGGACCGACGCGCCGCCTGCCGGTGCTGACGCGGACAGCGAAACCGTGCCCGTCGCGCCACCGCCGCCAACGACCGATGACGGACTTGCCGAGACGGCTGCAACGGCAACGCCTGCCGCGGTGGGTTTCCATCCAAGCTGGACGACATCGAAGTCGCTCGCGCTCAGCGTCGAGAACGCGGGGTTGAGGACGTCGTTGTTCCAGCGCGTGTCGAACGTGCCGCTGATGTACATGTCGCTGCCGTTGTCGGCGACGATCAGGCCGTACTTCTGCATCGCGCGAAAGATCTTGCGCACGTTCGGATCGCTGGTGCGCAACGCCGGGTCGAGGCCGTTGACGCTGGTCTTCAGTCGCAACCGCGCGCCCATCGGCGGCGCTCCAGCCGTCGATCCGGCGCGATGCGACGCGGGGTAGACGTAGCCGTTGGTTGCACGGACGGTGACACGAAACGCGTGACCGATGTCGGCGATCGCGCCGTTCCACGCCTCGTCGTAGCGGACGAGACCGGGGAAGATCGCAAGCCCGGCAGCATCCGCCGACGTCCATCCGTCAGGCCGCCGATTGTTGGCGTTCAGGTCGAAAAACGCGCCCGATCCCGCATACCATTTCGCCTGCGACGAATTGAAGTAGACGTTGTAGAGCTCGTACAGATAGCGGTTCGTGCAATCGATGACGAACAGGTGGCGATCGCCCTGCGTCCGCTGGTCGACGTTGCCCGCAGCGCCACCCTCGACCCAGTGCTGCTGTGTCGCGGCCTGGGACGGAATCGGGTAGAACGGAATGCCCTGGCCAGTGGCCATGTCGACGCCGTCGCTCTCGTCCCAGTAGTCGAACGTCACTGCCTGCTTCGGCTGCGACCCGTTGACGATGGCGTACGGCATTCCGTACACGTCGACGCTGCCAGGCGATGCCTCGCCACCGAAATCAGGATGCAGCCGCCGCGTGCCGCCGTTGTTGATGAACGCGATGTAACTGGCCGAGCCGCCGTCGACAGGTGCTGCCGAGATGTCGGCGTTCCACCAGTTGTCGGAAGGGAACAGCGGCAGCGGCGCAGGGGGAGTTGCACCCTCCACCGGTACCGTCGCCGGACACTGCTGGGCTGAAACGACGGGAATCGTCGCGACGACTGCGAGGATGGCGAGGACGATTCGAAGGATACATGCTTGCATCGAAACCTCGGTTGCTGTTGCGCGAGTTATGACATTAGCATAGCTAAACGCGCATGCCACCGGGCAGCCGATACGCGGTCCTGAACGGGCTCAACGGGCCGCTGCGCGCGGTTAGCGATGCGAAAGCGGAAAAAAGGCGCGCCCCGGTCAGCCGGCGCTGTGGGTGGTCGCGTAGCACACGGCGAAGTCGCGTGCGTCGTCCTGCCAGACGCGCACGTTCGCGAACCCGGCGCGCTGGAGCATCGCGACGAACTCGGCGGGCGCGTACTTGTACGAACTCTCGGTATGGATCCGTTCGCCGGCGCGAAAGATCCTGCCAATGCCGTCGATCGTCACCGTTTGCGCGTCGATTGCCTCGAGGTGCATCTCCACGCGCGACAGCGCTTCGTTGTACAGCGCGACATGCTTGAATCCATCCGGGCGAAAGCGCGTGCCGAGAAGCCGGTTCACGTGCACCAGCACGTTGCGGTTGAAGGCCGCCGTGACACCCGCCGCGTCGTCGTAAGCCGCGCGCAATCGCGCCGGATCCTTCTTGGTATCGACGCCGATCAGCAGTCCGCCGTCGGCGGCGCAATGCCGCGTGATGCCATTCAGGAATTCCAGCGCGTCTGCAGGCGTGAAATTGCCGATCGACGAACCGGGATAGAAGAACGTCGTGGGACCGTCGGCAACGTCGAGGTCGAGGTCGAGCCCGCGTGTGAAATCGACAAGCACCCCGCGGATGTCGATTTCCGGATATGCGAGCGCGAGCTTCGGCAAGGCCTGCTCGAGCGCGTCGACGGCGATGTCGACGGCAACGTAGGTAGAGGGCTGCAGCCATGGGAGCCACATCGCGGCCTTCGCGCAATCGCCTGCGCCCAGATCGATGAGTTGCTTGCCTGTACCGATCGCCGCGACGATCGCCTCACGCTCGCGATCGAAGATGCGCGCTTCCGTGCGCGTCGGGTAGTACTCGGGCAGATTGCAAATCTTGCAAAACAGCGCGCATCCGATCGCGTCGTAAAAGTATTTCGGTGCGATCGTTGCCGGCGTAGCGAGCAATCCGGTAACAAGCGCCCGCCGTTCCGCCGCGGGGTCCGTCAAGCGACGATCGACGACATCGGCGTCCAGATCGAAAGCTCGCGGCGCCGGCGTGCGAAAACGGGGGTCGATGCGCAATGTTGAACGCTGCATGAAGTCTCCGAGAGATCGAGCGGAAGGGCCGGACACGCTTGTCAGCGAACGGGCGATGAAGCCCGATCTGAAGTGCCACGACGCCGATGTCCTTACGGACCGCCGTCGCGCGGGTTTGTTCAACCCTTTCGGATCGCCATCCGATACGCAGCCAGCGCCAGAATCGCGCCCGATGCAAGTGCCGCGAGCGCAACGCGGTGCGACTCGTCGGCGGCAAACAGCAGCGTCACGGCGACGGGCGCAAGGGCCTTCAGGATGAACTGCGGTTGCGCGAGGCGCCCGAGCAAGGTGCCGAATTCGCGCGATCCGAACAGCACGCCAGGCACCGTGCCGCGGACGATCGTCATCAGCCCGTTTGCCCAGCCGTACAGCAACGCGAACGCGAGCGCAAACAGCCAGACGCCATGGACGAACGACAGCAGCATCAACGCCGTCGCGAACAGCGCGAACGCGAACGTCCCGACGGCGAGCGGCGTGAACCGATGCGCGAACGCGAATTCCATCGCGCGCCCGGCGACCTGCATCGGACCGATCAGCGCGCCGACGATCACCGCATCGCGCGCGGCGAGCCCGCCGGCGGCGAGCAGGACGACGAGATGCGCCGATATCGCCGCCGCGAGGAACGCAGCGAGCGAGAATGCTGTCGCGAGCCAGAAGAACGCACCTGGCGTCGCATCAGCGCGCGCCCTGTCGCGGCTCGCCGGCGGCACGTCGCGCGCCGGCAGCGCCGATCGAATGAACACCAGATGCAGCGGCAGGCACACGCACGCGTTCAATACCGCATGCACGCCGAATGCGAAGCGCCAGCCCCGCTGCTCGAGCAGGTATTGCGACAGCGGCCAGAAGACCGTGCTCGCGAATCCGCCGAACAGCGTCAACGCCGTCACGGAATTGCGGTACGACGACCCCGCCACGCGATACAGCGTCGAGAACGCCGGATCGTAGAGGCAGCCGGCCATCGCAATACCGGCTGCAAGCCAGCCGGCGAGCATCATCGCGCCGTTCACCGAACAGGCGAGCAGCGCACACGCAACGGCGCCCAGCAGCGAACCGCCCGCCAGCACGAAACGGCTGTCGCCGCGATCGATGCGGCGGCCGACCCACGGCGACGCGATGCCGGACAGGAACAACCCCGCGGTAAAGCTGCCGTAGAGCGCCACGTCGCCAATGTCGAGTGCGCGCGCCATCGGCGGTCCCAGCACGGCGATCGAGTAGAACAGCGTTCCCCATGAAACGATCTGCGCAACGCCGAGCGCGCAGACGAGCTTGCGCAGGTCCGTGCGGCCGTCCGCGGTCACGCCGATCGCAGCGACGCGTCGACAACCGGCGGCGCGAGAAGATCGGCGAGCGCGAGCGCAACCACTTCGGTCGCCCGCTCCAGATCGTCGAGTCGAAGCCGCTCGTCCGCCCGGTGGCCGTTCGCTTCGGCGAGCGTGCGTGGACCGGCGCCGTAGAGCACCGTCGGGATGCCGGCCGCCGTGTAGTGACGCGCGTCGGTGTAGATCGGAACCCCCTGCGACGGCAACGCAAATCCGAACACTTCCTGGCCGCGGCGCGCGATCGCCGAGACGAGGGTCTGCTGACCGGCGATGGGCACGAACGGCGTGGCGAGCAGCACGCGGCGCACGCTGACCTTCGCCTGCGGCCAGTGCCGTGCGAGCGCCTCGATCTCGGCGCGCAACTGCGCTTCGACGGCACGCGGATCCTCTTCCGGGATGATGCGCCGGTCGAGTCGAAACGTGACCTTGTCAGGCACGACGTTCGTGTTGATGCCGCCTTCGATCAAGCCGACGACGAGCGTCGGATGCGTGATGCCGCTCACCTGCGACGTTATCGCCGTGTACGTCTGGCGCAACGCGTACAGGCCGGTGAGGATGGCGTTCGCCGCTTCGAGCGCATCGACACCGCGCGCGGGCTCCGCGGCATGGCCCGACACGCCGAGCACCTCGACCTCGAGATGCAGGCAACCGTTGTGCGCGGTCGTGATCGCGTAGGAAAATCCCGCGCTGATCGCGAAATCGGGCTTCGTCAGTGCGTGGGCGATAAGCCACGCCGGACCGATCGCGCCACCCGCTTCCTCGTCGTACGTGAAATGGAGCTCGATCGTTCCGTCAAGCGCCGCACCGGCCGCCGCCGCGGCGAGCAATGCACGAAGCGCGAAGGCGTACGTCGCGAAATCGGATTTGGACACGGCGACGCCGCGCCCATACATGATGCCGTCGCGCACTTCCGCGCCGTAAGGATCCGTCGTCCAGTGCTCACCAGGTGGCACGACGTCGCCGTGCGCATTCAGCGCGACCGTCGGCCCGCGCCCCGAACCGAAGCGGCTGCGAACGATCAGGTTCGTGCACGACACCATGCCGTGCTCGGAAACTTCGCCGGCGGGCACTGCGTGACGCTCGACGACGAAACCCATCGATTCGAGCAGCGTGGCCGCCAGCGCCGCGTGAGCCGCGCAATCTCCGGGCGGATTGTCCGAGGGCTGGCGAACGAGTGCAGCGAGAAACGCCTGCGCGTCGTCGCGATGCGCAGCGAGCCATTCGCGAACGGTGGCCGCAGCGTTCAACGCATCACCGACGCGCCGTCCGACCGCGACACGAAGTTCCGGATGAAGCGCAGCAACACGCGCGCGCCGTCATCGACGTCCGCGACATCGACCGCCTCGGCCGGATTGTGGCTGATGCCATGCTTGCAGCGGATGAACAACATGCCGATCGGCGCAATCGAGATGATCGCCATGCCGTCGTGGCCCGCCCCCGACGGCAACACGTGGACCGGCAAGCCCTCGCCTTCGACAGCCGCTGCAAACTGGCGCTGCAGCGCGGACTCGCAGGCCGCGGTGCTCGCTTCCCACAGCGGCTCGATCGACCACGTGACGCCGCGCCGGCGCGCAATGGCCTCGCACGCTTCTCGAATCGACTTCGCGGCCTCGATGCGCGCCACGTCGGTCGGTGCGCGGACGTCGAGCGTGAAACGCACATGGCCGGGGATGACGTTGACGGCGCCGGGCGCCGCCTCGAGCTTGCCGACGGTCGCGACGACATCGCTGCGCGCCTGCGCGGCCGCCTCGATCGCGAGCACGCACTCGGCGGCCGCCGCCAGCGCATCACGCCGCAGTCGCATCGGCACAGTCCCCGCGTGGCCGGCCATGCCGCCGATGTCGACGACGAAACGGTTGCCGCCGTTGATCGCCGTGACCACACCAACGGAAGCGCCGAGCGATTCGAGCACCGGTCCCTGCTCGATGTGCAATTCCGCATACGCGAGCACGTCGCCGGCCCGGCGCGCGGCGTCGGCGATCCGACCGGCATCCAACCCGGAGCCCGCGAGCGCGTCGCGCATCGACATTCCGTTTGCATCGACGGCATCGAGGGCCTTCGCATCGAACGTTCCGGCGACGGCGCGGCTGCCGAGCAGCGTCGCGCCAAAGCGCACACCCTCCTCGTCGGCGAACCCAACGACCTCAACGGCGAAAGGAAGGCGCGTGCCCTCGCGATCGAGCGCCGCGACGCACTCGATTGCCGCAACGACGCCGAGCATGCCGTCGTACTTGCCGGCATCGCGCACGGTATCGAGATGCGAGCCGAGCATCAGGCACGGCGCATCGGCGACCGTCCCTTCGTAACGCCCCACGCAGTTGCCGATCGCATCCAGGCGCGCCGTCATACCGGCGTCGCGCATCCAGCCCAGCACCAGTGCGTTCACCGCTCGCTGCTCGGGCGACAGGAATACGCGCGTCAGGCCGTCGTGCTGCTCCGAATGCGCTGCCAGCGCCTGACAGCGATCGTAGATCCGTTGCGCGTCGATCGTCACGAACGACTCGTCGCCCTGTGCGCGAATGCGGGCTGCGCTAGCGGTGGCGAAATTGCGGCTTGCGCTTCTCGACGAAGGCGCGCATGCCTTCCTTCTGGTCGTCGAGCGCGAACGTCGCGTGAAACTCGCGCCGCTCGAACGCCAGCCCGTCGGTCAGCGATGATTCGTACGCGCGGTTGATCGATTCCTTGATCTTCAGCACGACGGGCAACGAGAACGACGCGATCTTCGCCGCGGTGGCAATCGCGTCCTGCTCGAGGTCGGCGGCGGGAACGACGCGTGCAACGAGCCCGCTCGCTTCCGCTTCGCGCGCATCGATCATCCGCCCCGTCAGGCACCACTCCATCGCCTTTGCCTTGCCAACGGCGCGCGGCAGCCGCTGCGTGCCGCCGAAGCCCGGAATCGTGCCGATCGTGATTTCGGGTTGACCGAACTTGGCCGTGTCCGCGGCGATGATGATGTCGCACGCCATCGCGAGCTCGCAGCCACCACCGAGCGCGTAGCCGGCGACGGCGGCGATCACCGGCTTGCGGACGCGCCGGATGCCTTCCCAGTCCTTCGTGATGTAGTCGTCGCCGTAGACCTTCGCGTAGTTCCAGTCGGCCATCGCGCCGATGTCGGCGCCCGCGGCGAACGCCTTGTCGCTGCCCATGATGACCGAGCAGCCGATGGCGTCGTTCGCGTCGTTGGCGAACAGCGCATCGCAGATCTCGCGCGCCAGCTGGTCGTTCAGCGCGTTGAGCCGCTGTGGCCTGTTGATCCTGAGGATTCCGACGCGATCGCGCGTCTCGAGGAGTAGATGTTCCGGCATGGCGTGTGGCTTTCGGAGGGCGGACAGGTGAGTAACGCATAATAACGAATTGGCGCGCGCCGAGTGCTGCGCCCCGACCGCGGAGTCGACATGAGCAAGGCATTCGCGTCCCAGGCGGACATCCAGGAAAAGACCGTCAGCTTCGATCGCCTGTCCGACCACGCGTACGCGTACACGGCCGAAGGCGACCCGAACACGGGGATCGTCGTAGGCGACAACGCCGTGCTCGTCGCGGACACCCAGGCGACGCCGGTGATGGCGCAGGACGTGCTGCGGCGCATTCGCGGCGTCACCGACAAGCCGGTCGATTACGTCGTGCTGACGCACTATCACGCGGTGCGCGTCCTTGGTGCATCGGGCTATGCACCGCGAGAGATCGTCGCGAGTCAGGATACGTTCGACCTGATCGTCGAGCGCGGCGCACAGGACATGCAGAGCGAGATCGAGCGCTTTCCGCGGCTGTTTCGCGCCGTCGAGAGCGTGCCGGGGCTGACGTGGCCGACGATCACGTTCCGCGGCGAAATGACGCTGTGGCTCGGCAAGCTGGAAGTGAAGCTGATGCAGGTCGGGCGCGGCCACACGAAAGGCGACACGATCGTCTGGCTGCCGCAGGAGCGCACGCTGTTTTCCGGCGATCTCGTCGAGTATGCGGCTACACCGTATGCAGGCGACGCATACTTCACCGACTGGCCCAAGACGCTCGACGCGCTGGCGGCGCTGCAACCCGAAAAGCTCGTGCCGGGGCGAGGGCCCGCGTTGACCGATCGCGCCGCGATCGCAGAAGGCCTGGCGAGCACGCGCGCGTTCGTCAGCGAGCTCTACGCGGCCGTCTCGTCGGCGGCCCGCGAAGGCAAGGACCTGCGCGCGATCTACGGTGAGACGTATGCGAAGTTACGGCCGAAGTACGGCCACTGGGTGATCTTCGACCATTGCCTGCCGTTCGACGTAACGCGCGCGTATGACGAGGCGACCGCGCATCCCGATCCGCGCATCTGGACCGCCGCGCGCGACCAGGAGATGTGGCGCACGCTCGCCAGCTAAAGGCGGCGCGTGCCGAATTGACGATGGCGGTCGATTACCAGCAACTCGTGCTGCCTTACGTGCCGCCGGCCCGATGTGGCGACGTGCCGGGCACGCGCAGGCCGGTGATCGTCGTCGGCGCCGGTCCCGTCGGATTGACGCTCGCGATCGACATCGCTCGCTACGGTACGACAGTGCTGCTGCTCGACGACGACGACAGGTTGTCGAGCGGCTCACGCGCGATCTGTTTCGCAAAGCGGACGCTGGAAATATGGGACCGTCTCGGCTGCGGAGACGGGATCGCGGACAAGGGCGTTTCGTGGAAGGTCGGCAAGGTGCATGTCGGCGAGCGCCTCGTCTATTCGTTCGACTTGCTGCCCGAGGCAGGCCATCGCCGTCCTGCGTTCGTCAACCTCCAGCAGTATTACGTCGAAGGGCTGCTCTACGACCACGCGCGCATGCAGCCGAACCTTGAAATGCGTTTCAAGCACAAGGTCGTCGCCGTCGACGCGTCCGCTGCCGGCGCGCGTGTTACCGTCGAAACGCCAGACGGACGCTACGACGTTCTTTGCGACTACGTGGTCGCGTGCGACGGATCGCGATCGCCGGTCCGGGACATGCTGGGTCTTGCGAGCCGCGGGCAGACGTTTCGCGACCGATTCCTGATTGCCGACATCCGGATGGAGGCGGACCTTCCGATCGAGCGGCGCTTCTGGTTCGATCCCCCGTTTCACCCGCACGGCTCTGCGCTGATGCACCGGCAGCCTGACAACGTGTGGCGCATCGACTTCCAGCTTGGCTGGGACGCCGACCCCGCGGCCGAGCGCGAACCCGAGCGGGTCAAGCAGCGGCTGCGCAGAATGCTCGGCGAGGACACGCAGTTCGACCTCATCTGGTGCAGCGTGTACACGTTCTCCTGTGTGCGGATGGAACATTTCCGTCATGGCCGCGTGATCTTCGCCGGCGACGCCGCGCACGGCGTGTCGCCATTCGGTGCGCGCGGTGCGAACAGCGGCGTGCAGGACGCCGACAACCTCGCGTGGAAACTGCATTACGTCGTGCGCGGCGAAGCGCCCGACGGCCTGCTCGACACGTACGCGAGCGAGCGCGAGCAGGCCGCCGACGAGAACATCGCGCATTCGTCGCGCAGCGCCGACTTCCTCACGCCAAAGAGCGAAATCAGCCGCGTGTTCCGCGATGCGGTGCTCTGCCTCGCGGAAGCGCATCCGTTCGCGCGTCGGCTCGTCAATTCGGGGCGGCTCTCGACGGCGACGACGCTCGTCGACTCGCCGCTCGCCACGCCGGATCGCGATTCGTTCACCGGCGCGATGGTGCCCGGTGCCGCCGCGGCGGACGCGCCCGTGACGGTCGACGGCAAGCGCGATTGGTTTCTGCGTCATGTCGGTGGCCGCTTTGTCGCGCTGCGTTTCGCCGATCGCGCCACCCCGAGGACAGCACGGGTGCGCGACGATTCCGCGCCGCCGCCTGGGCAAGCGTTCGATACGTTGCCGCGGATCGACCCGTTGCTCGTTGCCGCGCCGTCGTCGGATTCCGCGCATGACAAAGGCGCGCTCATCGACATCGATGGCATGCTCGCGGCGCGCTACGACGCGCAACCCGGCACGACATACCTGCTGCGTCCTGACCAGCACGTCTGCGCACGGTGGCGCCACTATGACGCCGGCGCGCTGCATGCAGCCGCGGCGCGCGCAATCTGCAACGGGTGACCGGATGCCGCTCAACATCGAGCCCAACATCGCGTCGCCCGACGAGTTCTACGAAGCATTGCTCGCGGCTCATCGCGACCTCACGCCCGACGAAAGCCAGCGCCTCAACGCACGGCTCGTACTGTTGCTCGCAAACCACGTCGGCGATCTCGCAGTTCTGCGCGACGCGCTCGACCGCGCGCGTGGTAGCGTCCGCAATCGTATGGCTTGACCTTCCGATCGACACTCAAACGCACTGAAAAGGCACCCATGAACAAGGTCTATCCGACAGCGGCCGCAGCGATGAACGGGTTGCTGCGCAACGACATGACGATCGCCGCCGGCGGGTTCGGGCTTTGCGGCATACCCGAGAACCTCATCGGCGCCCTTGTCGACAGTGGCGTCAAGGGACTGACGATCGTCGGCAACAATGCGGGCGTCGACGACTTCGGCATGGGACTGCTGCTGAAGTCCCGCCAGGTGAAAAAAGTGATCGCGTCATATGTCGGCGAGAACAAGGAATTCGAGCGACAGGTGCTCGCCGGCGAGCTCGACCTGACACTCACTCCGCAGGGCACGCTCGCCGAGAAGCTGCGCGCAGGCGGTGCCGGCATTCCCGGTTTCTATACACGCACGGCCGCAGGTACGCCGCTCGCCGACGGCAAGGAGACGCGCTCGTTCGACGGCCGCGACTACGTACTCGAGGAAAGCATCCGCAGCGACCTGTCGATCGTCAAGGCGTGGAAGGGCGACGCCGCGGGCAATCTCGTGTACCGCCAAACATCGCGCAATTTCAACCCGATGATCGCGACGTGCGGCGCGGTAACGGTGGCCGAGGTCGAAGAGCTCGTCGGCGTGGGCGAGCTCGACCCCGACAGCATCCATACGCCGGGGATCTACGTCGACCGCATCGTCCAGGGCGAACGCTACGAGAAGCGCATCGAATTTCGCACCGTCGCGGGCAGCGCGTCGAAAAAGGACTCGCCGGTGCGCGAAACGATGGCGCGCCGCGCCGCGCAGGAGTTGCGCGACGGGTACTACGTCAATCTCGGCATCGGCATCCCTACGCTGGTGGCCAACTTCATTCCGGCCGGAATCAACGTCACGCTGCAATCGGAGAATGGCTTGCTCGGCATCGGCCCGTTTCCGACCGAAGACAAGGTCGATCCCGACCTGATCAACGCGGGCAAGCAGACGATCACGACGATTCCCGGCAGCAGCTTCTTCTCGAGCGCCGATTCGTTCGCGATGATCCGCGGCGGTCACATCGATCTGTCGATCCTGGGCGGCCTCGAGGTCGCGCAGAACGGCGACCTCGCGAACTGGATGGTGCCCGGCAAGATGGTCAAGGGTCCCGGCGGCGCGATGGATCTCGTGTCCGGCGTGCGCCGCGTCATCGTGCTGATGGAGCACGCGGCGCGCGACGGGAGTCCGAAGATCCTGGACCGCTGCACGTTGCCGATCACGGGCAAGGGCGTGGTCAACATGATCATCACCGATCTTTGCGTGTTCGACGTGCTGCCGCCCGAGGGCCTGGTGCTGCGCGAATTGCATCCCGGCGTGACGCTCGACGATGTCCGTGCGAAGACCGGTTGCCCGTTCCAGGTTTCGCTCAAGCCGTGAGCGCCCTCGCCCCCAGGCAATCGCCTGACGCGCGAATTCGACAGATGACGCATCGACCGACGAGGTCAGCCGCGCGGCAAGAGCTCGTCGCGGCCGATCGAAACATTCGAAACAAATCTGATCGATCGCCGCAATTGCGCTGACACTCGGCACTCCTAGACTGGGGATTCCGAATTCCTCCACTCGATCGACACCCCGAAGGAGTATCGAATGAATGCGCCAGTCGACTTTCCCGCCCTGAAGGTTCGCCAGCAGGCCGCCTGGGGCAGCGGCGATTACGCCGTGATCGGCACGACACTGCAGATCGTCGGTGAATCGCTCGCCGAGGCCTGCGACCTCAAATACGACGAACGCGTCCTCGACGTCGCGGCCGGCAACGGCAATGCGACGCTCGCCGCAGCGCGTCGTGGCTGCGTGGTGACGTCGACCGACTACGTGTCGACGCTGCTCGACCGGGGCGCCGATCGGGCGCGAGCCGAGCACCTCGATGTGAAGTTCCAGGTTGCCGACGTCGAGGCGCTGCCGTTCGACGACGCGAGCTTCGACGCGGTGCTGTCGACGTTCGGCGTGATGTTCGCCCCCGACCACGTGACCGCGGCGGCGCAAATGGCGCGCGTGTGCAAGCCTGGCGGACGGATCGGGCTTGCCAACTGGACACCGGAGGGATTCATCGGCCAGCTCTTCAAGACGCTCGGCCGCCATGTGCCGCCGCCCGCCGGCGTGCAGCCACCGTCGCTGTGGGGCACGGAAGCGCACGTGCGATCGCTGTTCGGCGAGCAAGCCGCCGCCGTTGCGGTAACCCCGCGAATCTTCAAGTTCCGGTATCGGTCGGCTGCGCATTTCATCGACGTATTCCGCACGTGGTACGGCCCGGTTCACAAGGCGTTCGCGTCGCTGGCTTCGGACAAGGCTTCTGCGCTGGAAAAGGACCTGATCGAGCTCCTGGATCGCAACAACGTCGCCGGGCCCCGTTCGCTGGTCGTGCCGAGCGAGTACGTCGAAATCGTTGTGCAGCGGCGTTGAGCGCGACAATGCGCTCCGCACCGATCGCACCCGCGTGCAGCGGAACGCGTCCACACGTCGATTAGGCGCGCCGCCCGATATGTTTTGTTGCAATTCTCGCGACGCCGGCGGCGTCGAATTGCGATAACTTTGCACGAACGCGGACGACGTCCGCGACTTCGATGCGAAGCTGCGTCGGTGCACAGCAGTCGGCGCATCGAGGCGAACACGATGACCACGAAATTCTCCCGACGCAACATCCTTGCCGGCCTGATTGCTGCTGGCGTCACGTCGCGAGCGGCTGCGCAGTTCGGCGGGAGGTCGCGAGGATCGGGATCGGGATCCGCGCGTTCGGGTCGCAGCGACGAGAGTACCGGCCGGCGCGCGCCGCCGCAGCCGATCGAGCCCGCTGAGGCTATCGAACGCGAATTGCCGTCGCTGCGCATCGATCTCAAGCTCACGCCGGAGCAGGCATCGTACTTCGACAGCTACGAGCGCCAGGTGCGCCTCGCCGCGAACGCCGTGCGTATCCGTGCCCGCCACGTCGACGCTTATCGCACCGACGACGGCAGCACGGTCAAGGCGGCGGCGATACTACGCACGATCGCCGACGACGACGCGGATCGCGCGGACGCAGACCGTCTCGCGATCGAGCGGCTGGATGCGTTGTACGCGGTATTGACGCCCGATCAGCAGAAGCAGTTCGACACGCGGACGATCCAGTCGCTGCGCGATCCACTCGGGACCACGTAACCAAATTCCGTTGCAGGGCCGTGTCACGCGGCCCCAGCGCGCCTTACCGCGGTCCGCGCTTGTCGACGACGCGCTTCGCTTTGCCGATCGAGCGCTCGATCCCGCCGGCCGGCATCACCTGCACGGTGGCGGAAACGCCGATCAGGTTCTTGATTCTCGTGGCGAGCCGGGTGCCCGCCGCCTCGCCGTCGGCGCTGCCGGCCGTCGGTCCCCGCTCGACCAGCACGGTGATCTCGTCCAGGTTACGGGGTCGCGTGATCTCCACCTGGTAGTGCGGCGCGAGCAGCGGATCGCGCAGGATCAGCTCCTCGATCTGCGTCGGGAACACGTTGACGCCGCGGATGATCATCATGTCGTCGGAGCGACCGGTGATCTTCTCCATCCGGCGCATCGTGCGCGCCGTGCCCGGCAGCAAACGTGTCAGGTCGCGCGTGCGGTAGCGGACGATCGGCATCGCTTCCTTGGTGAGCGACGTGAACACGAGCTCGCCCTTTTCGCCCTCCGGCAGCACGGCCCCGGTTTCCGGATCGACGATCTCCGGATAGAAATGATCCTCCCAGATCGTGAGGCCGTCCTTCGTCTCGATGCACTCCTGGGCAACGCCCGGACCGATCACTTCCGACAGCCCGTAGATATCGATCGCGTCGATGTCCATCACCGATTCGATCGCCGTGCGCATCGTCGGCGTCCACGGCTCCGCGCCGAAAATACCAATCGATAGCGACGACGCGCGCGGATCGATGCCCTGGCGCTGCATCTCCTCGGCGATCGCCAGCATGTACGACGGCGTCACCATGATGATGTCGGGCCTGAAATCCTGGATCAGCTGCACCTGCTTCTCGGTCTGCCCGCCTGACATCGGCACGACCGTGCAGCCGAGCTTCTCCGCCCCGTAGTGCGCGCCGAGGCCGCCGGTGAAGAGGCCATATCCGTACGCGACGTGCACGATGTCACCCGCGCGACCGCCGGCGGCGCGAATCGAGCGCGCCATCACTGTCGCCCAGGTGTCGATGTCGTTGCGCGTGTAGCCGACGACCGTGGGCTTGCCGGTCGTTCCCGAAGACGCGTGGATGCGCGCGATCTCACGCCGTGGCACGGCGAACATGCCGAACGGGTAGTTGTCGCGCAGGTCGCTCTTCACGGTGAATGGAAAGCGCGCGAGGTCGTCGAGCGTGCGCAGATCGTCGGGATGCACTCCCGCGCGCTCGAACGCCTGTCGATAGTGCGCGACATGGTCGTACGCGCGCCGCAGCGACTCGCGCATCCGCGAGAGCTGCAGCGATTGGAGCTCGTCGCGGCTCGCCGTCTCGATCGGCTCCAGGTCACCGGGCTGCGGATGCTTGGCCGGCATGGCGTGATTTCCGGTTACAGGATCTGCGTTTCGTCGACAACGTGCCCGTCGATCCGGTAGCTCTTGCCGCGGAACAACGCGACGGTCCTGCCGTTCTGGTTGCGGACTTCGATGTCGTAGACACCGGTGCGCCCGCCGCGGCTGCGCTCGGCGCCGGTTGCATGCAGCACGTCGCCGCCGTGGGCGGGCGCCAGATATTCAATCGAACAGCCCTGAGCGACGGTGTTCCGGTTGTAGCTGTTGCAGGCAAAGGCGAACGTGCTGTCTGCAAGCAGGAAGATGAAACCGCCGTGGCAGATCGCATGGCCGTTCAGCATGTCGTCGCGCACGATCATCGTCAGCTCGGCACGTCCGGGCGAAACGCTCGCGATGCGCATGCCGAGCGCCTGCGACGCGCGGTCGTTGGCGAACATCGTCGATGCGACGCGCTCCGCAAGCTGTTGTGCGGCGCCACCCTGCGCCCCATCCGCGGGACGAGTCGTCGGATCAGACGGCGTCGTCATCGCGAAGGTGCCGACGCCGCGAGGCATTGGCCGGTCGCGTAGCGCCGCGCGATCAGCGGTGAAAGACGGTAACGATCCTCGCCGTAGTGCGCGGCGAGATTGTGCAGCACGTCGCGGATCCGGGCGACGCCCACGTCGTCGGCCCAGCGCAGCGGTCCGCGCGGATAGTTGACGCCCTTCTGCATCGCGACGTCGACATCGGCCGCCGATGCGACGCCATGGGTCACGGCGTCCGCCGCCTCGTTGGCGAGCGTCGCGACGACGCGCAACACCGCGAGGCCGGCGACATCGTCGAACCGCGACACGGCGATCCCGGCGCGCTGCAGAGCGCCTGCCGCAGCACCGAACGCACCGGCGGCGCATCCATCCGCGGCGGCGATGGCCAATCGTTCGCACGTCGAATAGTCGAGCGCGAGATCGACGAGCACGAGGTTCCGCGTGCCTGTTGCGCTCGCGCGTGTGGTCGCCGTGCGTCCGTCGGAAAGCGCCAGTACCGCGTCGCCCGCGGCCAGCGCGCCATCGGGGAACGCATCGAGCGCGGGACGCCGCTGCACGTCGACGCGTGCGCCGGCAATGCGCGCGACGAGCGGCGCGAGAACACCTGCATCGCCGTGCACGACGACGGCACCGGCAAACGCTTGCGCATCGAGTGTCGCCGGCCGCGGCGGCTGCGCATCGGCCGCGTAGTCGTAGAATCCACGGCCGCTCTTGCGGCCGAAGAAGCCGGCGTTGACGCGCTCCTGCTGCAGCACCGACGGCGCATAGCGCGGGTCGTAGTAGCACGCTTCCCACACGCTGCGCGTCACCGCGAAGTTGACGTCGTTGCCGATCAGGTCCATCAACTGGAACGCACCCATCCGAAAACCACCCGCGGCGCGCAGCACAGCGTCGATCGTTGCAGCATCGGCCGCACCCTCGGCGAGCAGGCGCAACGCCTCGCCATAGAACGGCCGCGCGCAGCGATTGACGATGAATCCCGGCGTGGACGTCGCGTGCACCGGCTCCTTGCCCCACGCGACGGCGGTGGCGGCGAGCGTATCGGTCGTTGCGACATCGGTGGCGAGGCCGGCGATGATCTCGACGAGCTTCATCAGCGGCACAGGATTGAAGAAATGCATGCCGGCCACACGGCCCGGATGGCGGAGCCCTGCGGCGATCGCAGTGACGGACAGCGACGACGTGTTGGACGCGAGGATCGTCTGCGGAGGGACGATCTTTTCGAGCTCGCGCAGCAACGCGCGCTTCTCCGCGAGATCCTCGACGATTGCCTCGACGACGAGTTGCGCACTGACGCAATCGCCGAGGGCGTGCACGGCAACGATCCGGGATGCGCTGGCCGCCGCGTCGGCGGAGTCGAGCTTGCCCTTGGCGGCCAGCCCTTGCAGCGTCTGCGCGATCGTCGTCCGCGCCTTTTCCGCAGTGCCCATCCGAGTGTCGAACAGCCGCACCGGGTGCCCGGCCTGCGCGGCGATCTGCGCGATGCCGGCGCCCATCGCCCCGCTGCCGATGACGGCAACCGTGGCGTCGCGAGGCAATGCGCCGGCTGTCGTCATCGGTGCCCGATCACGAGCGGCGAGCCGCGCTACCGGCCACTGAAGCGCGGCGCGCGCTTTTCCAGGAATGCGGCGACGCCCTCGCGATAGTCGGCGCTGTTGCCGAGTGCGCGCTGCGCATCGCGCTCGACGTCGAGCTGCTGCTCGAGGGTGTTGCCACTCGACGCGTACAGCGCACGCTTGATCGCCGCCAGGCCCGCCGTGGGCGCGTCCGCGAGTTGCGCGGCCATCGCGTCCGTCGTCGCGACAAACTCGCCGTCGTCGACGCACTTCCAGATCAATCCCCACTCCGCTGCCTGCTCGGCGCTCACGCGATCGCCGAAGAACGCGAGTCCCATCGCCCGCGCCGACCCGACGAGGCGCGGCAGGAAGTACGTACCGCCGGAGTCGGGCACCAGCCCGATCTTGCAGAACGCCTGGATGAAGCTCGCCGATTTCGTCGCGATGACGATGTCGCACGCGAGCGCGATGTTCGCGCCGGCGCCGGCGGCGACGCCGTTGACCGCGCACACCACCGGCAGCGGCAGGTTGCGAATGGAGAGCACCAGCGGCCGGTAGTTGTCCTCGATCGATGCGCCGAGGTCCACCGGTGCAGCACCCGGGGCGACTGAGCGATCGGACAGGTCCTGCCCCGCGCAGAACGCGCGGCCCGCGCCGGTGAGCACCAGCACGCGCGCATCGCCGTCTCCCGTCACCCGCGCCAGCGCGTCGCGCAGCTCGGCATGCATCTGGGCGGTGAAGCTGTTCAGCCGGTCCGGCCGGTTCAGCGTGATCCGCGCGATGCGGTCACCGGTTTCGAAGCGGATCTGCTCGTAGTTCATCGACCGGCTCCTCGAGTCTGCCGCGCGTTCTTGCGCGCAGCGATCCGCTAAACGTGCACGCGATGCTGCACGACGCGGAAACGGTTGGCGACGTACGCAGCGTCGGTCAGCGCGGCGTTGGCTGCCGGATTGGCGCCGGTGCCGTGAAAATCGGAAAACGCGGCGGACTGGTTGACGAAGATGTTGCCCGTCAGGTTGATCGACAGCGCGACACCCACGTCTTCGGCAACTTCGATGGCGCGTTCGATGACTTCGTCGCGCGTCGAATAGACGGCCATCGTAAGCGCGCCGTGGCCGACGACGGCGTCACGGGCGATCGCAAGGCTGTCGGCGGTGCCATCGGTTGCGACGACGAACGCGATCGGGCCGAACCATTCGTTCAGGTACGTCGCGCGATCGCTCTTCTTGAGCTTCACGATCAGAGGCGTGCGAATCGTCGCCTCCGGGAATTGCGGATGCTCGATCGTCCGCGTATCGAGCGCGATCTCGCCCAGCGAGCGCGCCGCCTCGAGTCGGCGCAGCACGCCCTCGTTGGCGACGGCGCCCAGCACCTCGACGGCGCGCGCGGGATCGGCGAGCAGCTTGTCGACACCTTGTGCCAGCGCCGCCGCGACCTCGTCGAACGACAGATGGCCGTCCGCCGTGTCGATGCCATCCTTCGGCACGTAGATGTTCTGCGGCGCCGTGCACATCTGGCCCGTGTACAGCGCAAGCGAGAACGCCAGATTGCGAACGAGCCCCTTGAAGTCGGCGGCCGAGTCGATGATCACCTGGTTGACGCCGGCCTTTTCCGTATAGACCTGCGCCTGGCGCGCGTGCTCTTCGAGCCAGCGGCCGTTCGCCGTGCTCCCCGTGAAGTCAACGATCTTGATCTCCGGACGCAGTGCGAGCGTTTGCGCCATGTTGTCGCCAGTGTCGTGCGCGATCAGCGTGACGACGTTCGGATCGAAGCCGCCTTCGGCCAGCACTTCGCGCGCGATGCGCACGGTGATCGCGAGCGGCAATATCGCGTTCGGATGCGGCTTGACGATCACCGCATTGCCGGTCGCAAGGCTGGCGAAGATTCCCGGATAGCCGTTCCACGTCGGGAACGTGCTGCAGCCGATAACGAGTGCTACGCCGCGCGGAACGATCCGGAATCGCTTGTCCATCCGGACCGGCTCGTTCTTGCCCTGCGGCTTTTCCCAGCGCGCCTGCGTCGGCACGCGGCGCATCTGGTCCCACGCGTAGGTTACTGCTTCGAGCCCGCGGTCCTGCGCATGCGGGCCGCCCGCCTGGAACGACATGACGAACGCCTGGCCGGTGGTATGCATGATCGCGTTCGCGATCTCGAAGCTGGCCTTGTTGATCCGATCGAGGATCTCGAGGCTGACGCCAACCCAGGCTTCGGGGCCGGCCTTGCGCCAGCTCGCTTCCGCCGCCTCGACGGCGGCCATCAGCCCATCGATGTCGGGCTTGGGGTAGGTGACGCCGAGCCGCATCCCGTAGGGCGACTGCTCGCTGCCGACCTGGCCGATCGTCGCCGGCTGCGTCAGCGGAAAGCGCCGGTTCAACACCGCGTCGTACTTCGCCTTGCCGGATTCGGCCGCGCCTTCGCCGTAGACTTTCGGACTCGGCGACTCGGCAAATGGCGTCCAGTAACCGCGACTGCCGATCGCTTCGATGGCGCGATCAAGCGTCGCGCGGTGACGCTCGAAAAAGGGATTCGACACGGGCGGGACCTTCGTCGGTTCGGCAGCGATTACTCTAGCACGCAACGCATGCGGCGCAGCCGCTCTACGCTCTCTAGCCGGTGCCGGTCTGGTCGAAGTCGACGGTGACCTTGTCGGTGACCGGATAGCTCTGGCAGGCGAGGATGAAGCCGCGCGCCACCTCATAGTCCTCGAGCGCGAAATTGACGTCCATATCGACCTCGCCTGCGACGAGCTTGCAGCGGCACGTCGAGCAGACGCCGCCCTTGCAGGAGAACGGCAGCTCGATGCCATTGCGCAAGCCGGCGTCGATGATGTTCTCGCGGCCCTTCTCGAGCAGGAACGTGCGCCGCGAGCCGTCGATCACCACACTCACTTCGCATTCGGTCTGCGCGGCTTGCGGCAACGGCCGCGGCACGTGCGTGTGCTTCGGAATGCTGGCTGCGAACCGTTCGATCCGCACGCGCTCGGCGAGCAGGCCCCGAGCGATCAGCGAGCTGCGGACCGCATCCATCATCCCTTCGGGTCCGCAAATGAACGCGTAGTCGACGTCGTCGACGGGCACCCACTGCGCGAACAGCGCGTCCGCCTTCGCGCGATCGATGCGGCCGTGCAGGAGCTCGATGTCCTGCGGCTCGCGTGACAGAACGTGGACGAGATTGAACCGGCCGAGATAGCGGTCTTTCAGCGCGGCGAGCTCGTCGCGGAACATCACCGTCGCCGACGCGCGGTTGCCGTAGATCAGCGTGAACTTCGAGCGCGGCTCCGTGACGAGCGCCGTCGTGACGATCGACAGCAGCGGCGTGATGCCGCTGCCGGCGGCTACGCCCAGATAGTGGCGCGCGGTGCCCGGATCGGCGCTGACGCTGAAGTGACCCATCGGCGGCATCACGTCGAGCATCGTGCCCGGGCGCAGCGCGTCGTTGGCCCACATCGAGAACACGCCGCCCGGCGTGCGCTTGACGGCGATGCGCAACGGGCCGCCGGCCGGCGCGCAGATCGAATACGAGCGGCGGATGTCCTCGCCGTCGATGTCGGTCCGCAGCGTCAGGTGCTGTCCCGGTTCGAACCGGAACAGGTCGCGAAGCGTCTCGGGCACGTCGAACGTGACGGCGATCGCGTCGCGCGTTTCACGCTCGACGCTCGCCACCGGCAACTCGTGGAACTTGCTCACCAGGGCCCTACCTAGTCAGTGCGGCTTGAAGAAGTCGAACGGCTCGAGGCACTCGGTGCACCGGTATTGCGCCTTGCAGGCCGTAGACCCGAAGCGCGCGAGCTCCGTCGTCCGCAACGAGCCACAGTTCGGGCAGCGCACGGGCTCGCGCGGGCGCCGGAACGTCACCGGGTGCGCCTGCACGGCTCCGAGTGTCGCCGCGTGCGGCGGCGCGATGCCGGCTTCGCGCAGCTTCAGTCGTCCTTCGGGCGCAATCCAGTCGGTCGTCCATGCGGGTGCCAGCGCGGTGACGATGCGCACGTCCTCGCCGATCACCGCTCCGATCGCCGTGCGAATGTCCGCTTCGATGATGCGCGTCGCCGGACATCCCGAATACGTCGGCGTAACCGTCACGATCCATGCGTCGCTCGCTCGCGCGACATCGCGGACGATGCCGAGCTCGACGATCGACACCGTGGGAATCTCGGGATCGACGATACCGCCCAGCGCACGCCAGATGGCCGCGCGCGCGTCGGCCAGCGTCGCATCTTCCCGCACGGGCGGGTGCGTTACGCTGGATGTCACCATCGCGCGTCGGGCATCGAGCGCGGCAGCACCTGCATTTCCGCGAGCAGCCGCGACAAATGCTCGGTGTGGATACCCTGCTTGCCGCCACGCGAGCGTGCGCCCTGCATGAACGGGTCGGCGGGAATGACGATCGTCGCCTCGTCGAGCACCGCTTGCACCGACGACTGCCACGCCGGTAGCAGCGCCGCGCCATCGGCGGCGATCCCGGCGTCGATCAGCGTGCGCTCCGTCGCATCGACGGCGAACATCTCGCCGGTGTACGTCCACAGCGCATCCACGGCGGCCTGCATCCGCTCGTGCGACGTTGCCGTGCCGTCACCGAGCCGGACGACCCAATCGGCCGAGCGCTCGACGTGATACCGCACTTCCTTCACCGCCTTCGCGGCGATGCCCGCGATGCGTTCATCGCGCGAGAGCGTCAGCTGGCCGAGCAGCAGCACGTGCCATTGATCGAACAGGAATTGCCGCGCAATCGTATCGCCGTAGTTGCCGTTCGGCTGCTCGACGAGCAGCAGGTTACGGAAGTCACGGCTGTCGCGGAAATACGCGAGGTCGTCCTCGCTGCGAGAGGGCGCTCCGTCGATTGCCTGGACCTCTCCGGCGTACGCGAGCCACAAACGCGCCTGGCCGAGCAGATCGAGGCCGACGTTCGTCGACGCGATGTCCTCCTCGAGCACGGGACCTTTGCCGACCCACTCGCCGAGCCGCTGCGCAAGGACGAGTCCGTTGTCGGCGAGGCGCAACAGATAGTCGAACAATTCTGCAGCGGGCGCCGCTGGTTTGGATGCCGTCATGGAGCAGGCGCTAGATGTGCTTCACCTCGTCGGGCATCGGGAAGAACGTCGGATGCCGATACACCTTGTCGTTGGCCGGCTCGAACAGCGCGGCCCGGTCGCCGGGTGAAGACGCGTGGATGTCGGCCGAGCGCGCTACCCAGATCGAGATGCCTTCGTTGCGGCGCGTGTAGACGTCGCGCGCATTCTTGATCGCCATCTCCGCGTCCGGGGCGTGCAGGCTGCCCACGTGCTTGTGCGCAAGACCGTGCTGCGATCGGATGAACACCTCCCACAGCGGCCATTCACTCACGTCGACCTCCGTTCATCTTCGCAGACCGCGCGGAGACACGCTCACGCGGCCTCTCTCGCCTCGCGCGCCGCGCGCTTTTGCGCGTGCGCCGTTGCCGCCTCGCGAACCCACGCGCCGTCCTCCCACGCCTGGGTCCGCGTGCGCATGCGGTCGCGATTGCACGGCCCGTGGCCCTTGATCACCTCATGGAACTCGTCCCAGTCGATCTCGCCGAACGCGTAGTGGCCGGTGGCCTCGTCGAACGCGAGCCTGTCGTCGGGAATGCGCAGCCCGAGGAAGGCGGCCTGCGGCGCGCTCTGATCGACGAAGCGCTGCCGCAACTCGTCGTTCGACAGCAGCTTGATCTTCCAGCGCGCCGACTGCGCGCTGTGCACGCTGGCCGCATCGGAGGGCCCGAACATCATCAGCGACGGCCACCACCAGCGGTTCAGCGCGTCCTGCGCGAGCGCCTTCTGCTCAGCGGTGCCGCGACACAGCGTCAGCATGATGTCGAACCCCTGCCGCTGATGGAACGACTCTTCCTTGCACACGCGTACCATCGCTCGCGCGTACGGGCCGAAGCTGCAGCGGCACAGCGGAATCTGGTTCATGATCGCCGCGCCGTCGACGAGCCAGCCGATCGTGCCGATGTCGGCCCACGTCAGCGTCGGATAGTTGAAGATCGACGAGTACTTGACCTTGCCCGCATGCAGGTCGGCGATCATCTGGTCGCGCGACACGCCGAGCGTCTCCGCCGCACAGTAGAGGTAGAGGCCGTGCCCGGCCTCGTCCTGCACCTTCGCCATCAGGATCGCCTTGCGCTGCAGCGACGGCGCGCGCGTGATCCAGTTGCCTTCCGGCAGCATGCCGACGATTTCCGAATGCGCGTGCTGCTGGATCTGGCGGATCAGCGTTCGCCGGTACGCCTCGGGCATCCAGTCTTTCGGCTCGATCTTGATGTCGGCGTCGATACGGGCCTGAAACTCGAGTTCCTCCGCGGTCATCTCGGCCGCGGCCTGCACCTTGCTCAGTCCCGTCTCCACCAATTGCGCGTACATCGAGAGCCTCCCCGAAAGTCAGCGACCGGTGCGCCAGCGCTCCTTGCCGCCCTTGCCAGCCATCATACCGCCGCGGTGCGGTCGCCGCGATGCCGCGTCATGATTGCGCGCGCGCGGCTCGAGCCCCGGGATCACGTGCGCGGGAATGGCCGCGCCCGTATAGCGCTCGATGAGCCGCAGCATGCCGCGCTCCATCGGGTTGGCAAGTGAGACGGCGATGCCTGCCGCACCTGCGCGCCCCGTGCGACCAATCCGGTGCACGTAGTTCTCGGCCTGGCGCGGCAGGTCGAAGTTGATGACCTGCGACACGCCGGGAACGTCGATGCCGCGCGCCGCGACGTCGGTCGCGACGAGCGTGCGCACGCCGCCGCGGCGCAGGCGGGTCAGCGTGCGATCGCGCTCGTGCTGGTGCATGTCACCGTGCAGCGCTGCGGCCGTGTGGCCTTCGTCCTGCAGCTTGATGGCCAGCGCTTCGGCATCCCGCTTCGTCGCCATGAAGACGATGCTCTGCCCCTGGCCGACGTCGGCGAGCAGCCGATCGAGCAACCGGTACTTGTGCGAGCGATCGTCGGCGAAATGGACGCGCTGCTCGATCGCGACGGGCGACGTTCCCGCCGCACGCACGTCGATGCGCACCGCTTCGCGCGTGAGTCGCGACGCGAGCCGGCCGATCGCCCCGTCGAACGTTGCCGAGAACAGCACCGTCTGCCGCGCGGCCGGCGCAAGCGCGCAGATCCGGTCGACGTCTTCGGAGAAGCCCATGTCCAGCATGCGGTCGGCCTCGTCGAGAACGAGCACCTGCAGTTTCGACAGGTCGACACGCCCGCGCTCGATGTGGTCCATCAACCGGCCGGGTGTCGCGACGAGCACGTCGACGCCGCGTTCGATCTCGCGATTCTGCGGCGGATACGGCGCACCGCCGAACACGCAGACCGTGCGGAGCCGGACGTTCTGCCCATAACGCGCCGACTGCGTCGCCACCTGCTGCGCGAGCTCGCGCGTCGGCGCGAGCACCAGCACGCCGGGTACGCCGACACCGCGCCGCTTGGAGGGCGGCCGCGAGCCCTGCGCGGCAAGCCGCTGCAGTGCGGGCAGGATGAATGCCGCCGTCTTGCCGGTGCCGGTTTGCGCCGACGCGATGACGTCCCGCCCGCCAAGCAGCACCGGGATGGTCTGCGCCTGGATCGGCGTCGGTTCGGTATAGCCGCATTCGGCGAGCGCCTGCAGAAGCGGCGTCACGAGGTTCAAGTCTTCGAATCGCATGAGTTTCCCATCAACGGACACACGCACGGCTCAAACGGCCGCGCATACGAGAAGAGCGCGACGCGCGTATGTCCGCACGCGAAGCGCAAATCCGGACCGGAGCTTGGACGCGCGTACGGCAGCGCAGGCGCAAATGCGCCACGCGGGCCGGGGAAACGCGGAAGCAGCCGCTACCGGGTCGACGTCACTGCAAAGCCATCGTCGCTAACCGGAAGCGTCGCCGTTGCGTCGCAACGGCGGCTGGAGCGCCCAAAAACGGGGCGTCCGAAGATTAGATGTCGATGATCGGGTTGCCTGGCAGATGCACTACACCGCGGCGGGCAACCAACGAATCGCTCGCAGATCGCCGCGGAACGTTGATTATACGCTAAAAACAGTCGCTTGTGCGTTGCAGCATCACAGATGACTTGCCGCCCGGCTTTCCGAAGGCGGCGACTCCGCCGAAACGCGCAATCAGCGACCCACCATCGCCAGCACGTCGGCTTTGAGGAACCGCTCGACGACGAGCATGAAGCCGATCGACGGCACCAGGAGCAGTAGCGCCGTGATCGAAGCGATCTGGTAGTTGCCGCCCATGCTGGCGTTGAACATCAGGAGTGGCAGCGTCGTCACGTCGGGAACGCCGACGAAATACGTGCCGGTGAACTCGTCGAGCGACTCGAGGAACACGAAGATCGCGCTCGCCATCAGGCCGGGCGCTGCGAGCGGCAGCGTGATCGTGCGGAAACATGTCCACGCGGATGCGCCGATGTTGCGCGCCGCTTCCTCGAGCGAGCCGTCGATCGACGCGAACGCCGCCGACGCGATCCACACGGCGAGCACCAGGCCGTGCGATGCGTGGACGAGCACGACGCCCGTGATCGTGCCCGCGAGTCCGATCTGATAGAACACCTGCGCGATGTTCACATAGACCGGCAGGTTGGGCACCGCCTGCGGCAGCAGGAACGCGAGCAGGATCGCGCCGCGCCACGGCAGCTTCAGTCGCCCGAGCGCATAGCCTGCAGGGATCGCGACCGCGAGGCTGAACGCGACGGTGAGCACCGCGATCCAGACACTGGTGCCGAGCGAGGCGATCGCGTTGCCGCGCGGCGCGAACACGCGTTCCCAGAACGTGAATCCGTATTGCGACGGCAGCTTGCTCGGGAAGTACCAGCGCTCGGCGAACGCCCACAGCACGAGATTCAAGAGCGGTCCGAAGATGACGAACGCGAACAGCGCCAGCACCAGCGCGCGGACGAGATTCGGCCCGATGCGCGAGGTGATCGTCACGAGATGGGCCCGCCGTTCACGACCCGGTCTCCACGCGCTTGACTGCGTGCCTCAGGTAGAACGCGGCGCCGACGGCCGCCAGCAGCAGCGACAGCAGGCACAGCGCGTTCGCGACGGCGTAGTCGGCAAACGTGTTGATCCGGTACGCGACGTCCACCGTGATCATCGTCGGCGAATTCGGGTTGATCATCAGCGGCACCGACAACACCGACAGCATCGTGACGAACGACAGCACGAGCCCGACGAGAAGCGTGCCGCGAACCTGCGGCAGCACGATGTCGATCAGCACTCGCCAGCGCGGCGCGCCGAGATTGCGCGCCGCCTCGATGTGCTGCCGTTCCAACGACGCCATCGCGCCGGCGAGGAGCAGCGTCACGAACGGCGCCTGCTTCCACACGAACGCGATGACGATGCCGCGCCAGTCGAGCATCGATTCGGCGGAGATCGGCTCGATCAGGCCTGCGCCGATCAGCACGTGGTTGAGCATGCCGTTCTTCGCAAGGAACGTTCGCATCACCTGCCCGGCCACGACGAACGGAATGAACAGCGGCCAGCGGTAGAGCCACCGCAGCACGGCGACGGCGCGCGGGTTCTCCCCGAGCGTCAGGTAACCGGCAATGGCGATCGCGACAATCGCGATCAGCACTGTCGACAGCGCGACGATCGCGACGGTGAAGATCAGGTCGCGACTGTAGAGATCGAGCGACTTGTCGAAATGCGCGAGCGTGAAGGAGCCATCGGCCGCACGAAACGCGCCGACGGCCGACAGCAACAGCGGGACGACGAAGAAAAGGCCGACAAC